>Ga0222715_10003436_pt1 | contig 14115 bp, 21 predicted proteins | sample C33_9DmetaG_FD_165056 | JGI IMG/M metagenome (GOLD analysis project Ga0222715, IMG submission 165056) | Estuarine water microbial communities from San Francisco Bay, California, United States - C33_9D | ecosystem: Environmental > Aquatic > Marine > Unclassified | place: USA: California...
AGTGGTACACCAACAGATGGTGACACAGTCACAGTAACAGCGGCCACACAACTAGTACTTAATGAAGATTCAGGTTGGTTAATAGGTCGTTTACCTATACAAACAGCAGATGAAGTTGAATATGAATTTGAAGTACAAGTCTACAAAAGAGATGACCCAACATACGTAACTACGAAATTATTTACACTCACAGTCTATGGTGATTTGAATGACACCATTGATTGGACAACTGCGTCAGATCTTGGCACAATAGAAAATGGTGAAATCAGTACACTTAATGTTCAAGCAACATCTAGAACAGGTAAAACACTGTACTATACACTGACAGCAGATCGTAGACAGAAACTACCACAAGGTTTACAAATGAATGCGTCAGGATTGATCTACGGTCGTGTAGCATTTCCTATGTTTGGGTTAGATCAAGGCACAACCACAATTGATGCTCGTTTAGGTACAACCACTTTTGACAATAATTTTACATTTACTGTTACTGCCGCAGATGCATTAGGTACAGTAGCAAGTACAAGAACATTTACAATCAAAGTTGTTGATAGAAATAAAGAACCATACGAAAACTTATATCTCAAAGCATTACCAACACAAAAACAAAGAGAAGAATTTTTAGACATCATTAACAACAGTGATATTTTTGACCCAACGCAGATCTACAGAAATACTGATCCATGGTTTGGAGTCAGTAAAGAAATTAAATTTTTATTTTTGCCAGGACTTGAAGCCAGCAAACTTGAAACTTATGCCAATGCTATTGCAACCAATCACTTTGAGCAACGTTTAACATTTGGCGATGTTAAAACTGCTGTGGCCTTAGATGCTAAATTTAATACCAAATATGAAGTAGTTTATCTAGAAATTAAAGATTCTGCATCAAACTCTGCAGGTGGTTCAGCAGGTAATACAAAAATATTAACCAACACTATTACAAATCCATATTATGATGTTGATGGTAACGAATATAAAACAGCATATCCAACTGGATTTCAAAATATGACTGACCGTGTTACAGATACTATCAGTTATGCAAATAGAGGTGCATTGCCAGAGTGGATGACATCTAATCAACCTGTAGCAGGCACTAACAGATTTACAGAGCCACTAGGCTTTACTAAAGGCGTTGTACTAGCATATACTAAACCAGGTGCTAGTAAAAAAATGGCATATAAGTTAAACAAACAAAACTATGACTTCAATGAAATAGATTTTTCAGTTGACAGGTATCAATTAGATAATATTTATTCACAGTATTATGATATTGCTAACAGTAAATGGAATAAATCATCTGAAACTACCTTTGATAAACAACTGGCTGTAGGAAATACCTATCAAGTTAAAAGTCAAGTTGACTATGCAGTTACTGGCGTAGGATTTAGTAGAATACACAACAGACATGTTAACTTTATACGTGCCAATGGTGGTATTGATGGTGTTACAGACTTCAATGATGGCGAATTACTGATATTTGCACAACAAGAATTTCACTTCCCATTTGATGATCTTGATCACAAAACTAACTATGAAGAAGACTACAATCATGGTTGGCAAAAAGTTACCACAATATGGTCTAGTTTAGAAGATTCGTGGGATTCAGATGAAGGAACTGCTACACTATTAGACGATCTTGGGTGGGATGCCGCTGAATACGTGCCAGGATATTTAGAATTTATTACTAGTGGAGTTACAAATCAAAGAGCAGGTGTTTGGAAAATTAACATCAATGCAGAAAGTATAGTAACACTGACTTTTGAAACAGCAATAGTTTATAGAGATTCAGTAACAGTAAGAACAGGTGACAGTTACGGTGGAAGAAAGTTATTCTTTGACCCAGTAGCAGGCACAACAATAGATCCATTGCTAGGTACATATAGATCATTCCCAGCATGGACACAGATTCCTCAGGTATTACAAACAGAAGACGCAAGAACTACATATGATCAAAATGGTACACGATTCTTTACTAATCGCGATCAACCAGTCATACCTGGAGAAGGAGATAAATATATTAAATTTACGAAAACCGGAGTATTTGTATAATGGCTAGTTCTATTAACCCAAACAACATTGATGGTAATTATCCTGTCGCTGGTCAAGACAACGACAGTCAAGGCTTTAGAGATAATTTTACCAATATTAAAAACAACTTAACTTTTAGTAAAAGTGAGATTGAAGACCTACAGAGTAAAGCAATTTTAACTAGTGCTTTAACTGGCGGTAGTACACCTACAAACGATATGAACGGTACAGTTCTATTAGGTGCACAACTTCAAAACACTACTTTGAAAAAAGCAGAATTTTCAGCAACCACAGGATCTGTGACAGTAAACTATAACTTGGGACACTTACAGTATGTGACCACTACAGGTTCTATTACACTAGCGATTGCAAACTGGCCAAGTTCAAGTGATGGATATGGCAGTATGTTGTTAGAAGTTACTCCGGCCTCTACTGCACATACACTAACATTACCATCAGCAGTATCAATTGGCTTAGACACTATTCCTGGTGCTAGTGGACAAGTTATCACTTTTCCAACAGCCAGTGTTCCATATTTGCTAGAACTAGTAAGTTATGATGGTGGTACAACTATTAAATTGATTAACCATTCTAAAGATGAATGGGAAAAATCAAGTGAAGATGTTGCAGATGCGGCGGCTATTAAACTTACTACATCAACTTCATACTTTACTACTGGTGCAAGTGGCGAAACTGCTACTCTAGCAGACGGCTATGAAGGACAAATTAAACATTTAGTAATGAAAACAGATGGTGGTGGTGATGTAGTAATTACTGTGGCCACAGCAGGTTGGGGTGGTTCAGAAACAATCACACTAGATGACGCAGGCGATGGTTGTACACTTAAATTTACTGATTCAGCATGGTACTGTGTTGGTAATAACGGAGCAACATTCGCATAATACCAAAATAGTTTGACATAAACTCCTAGATCTTGTATAATAATATATAGACTAGGAGTTTTTTTATGACGGAACAAATTGATTTAAACAAGTACCAAGAATTCGTTGAAGCAGTAACCAGCGATGAAAGTAACAGCAACAAAGCACTCTGCGACAGAGTATCACAATTAACTGAAGAATCTGATGTTAACTTATCGCTATTAATGACTGCCGCAATTGGATTGGCCGCAGAAACTGGCGAGTTTGCTGAAATTCCTAAAAAGATTATATTTCAAGGCAAAGAGTTAAATGAAGATAGTATATTTCACATGAAACGTGAACTAGGTGACGTCATGTGGTATTGGATTAATGCCTGCAGAGCATTGAATATTAATCCCAATGATGTTATACTAGAGAATATTAATAAATTAAAAAATCGCTATCCAGGCGGAGAGTTTGATGCTTTTTACAGTGAAAATAGAAAAGACGGAGACCTATAATGTCACATCCATTATCACCTGATTTTACTAAAATGTCCAATGATGAATTACAGGAAAAGTTAAGCAAACTACAGAGTCAATTGATGTTTGCATCTAGGTCAGGAAATGGAGAATTAGTACATCAAATGCAACTAGTGCTTAATGATCTGAACATTGAAATAGAGACTAGAAATCAGAAGATTTTGGCTGATTTAGAGAAGAAATCACCTGGTTTTGGCAACAAAATCAACATAACTAAATGAAATTTGACAAGTACGGACAAACATACACAACTAGTAAAGAATTGTGTAATTTATTGTATCAAAATCCAAAGTTGGATCTTAGCCTATTTCAGGTTGAAGATACATTAGAGTACAATAGAAGCGTAGCAGATTTACATGCTGATCAAGATCTATTAGAAAAATACCAAGAACTAACAGATTCTATAGATGAGTTTGATCGTATACTGCAATCAAGTTGGTCAATGCCACAAGAATACAAAGACATGGACATTGCCAAATATGTTCTAGATCTTTGTCGCACTGATCAAGAACTACAGCGTGTTGGTGAAGAATTATTGTTATATCAAGAACGTAACTTATTTGATTTATTACGATATCTAAAATATATGATAGACACTCTACGTAAAAACAACATAGTATGGGGTGTAGGTAGAGGATCTAGTGTAGCAAGTTATGTGCTATTTTTACTAGGTGTACATAAAATTGATAGTTTGTATTATAATTTATCAGTGGATGAGTTCCTCAAATAATATGAAGAAAATTTATGTAGATGGATGTAGTTTTACGTATGGACATGGATTAGATCGAAAATATTCATTAGCAAATCTAATAGGTGCCGATATGGATTTTTCTTTTCCAGGTAAAAGCAATTATAATATAATATATGATCTTTACAGAAATATTGACAATTTTGATTTATTTGTTATAGGATTTACATTTGCTGATCGAGTTACCCTATGGAACAATGATATTCCTTTAAATGTACTACCAACTAAAAAAGATCTAGATAGATTATATCAATATCCAGGTGGAGAATTGTTAGAAGAAAAATATAAAGACTTTCATATGGTATTTTATACACTGTTCAATGAAGATTATCAAAATACTTTAAGTGACTTTATAATTGACGGGATATCAAAAATTCTAGAAAATAAAAATAAAAAAATGGTTTTATTTTCTATGGAACACAGAAATTGTGCAACAAATTTATTTTATCCTAGGAATGAAATATCTACATATCAGTCCAACGGTCATTTTACTAAGGACGGAATGAAAGATTTAGCATCTATTGTAACCAATGTTATCAATGGCAAAAATTAATAAAATAAATAAATAATAGTAGTACTTAATGGAGAAATACAATGGCAAATGTTCGTAGAACAGCACAAGGTAAAGCAGTCGACATTGACACTTTACGTTTAGCAAATGAAGAAACGATTGCAATTGGTAATATGAAAACCAATGCTAGAGGTGATGAATTAGGTCCTGGTGGAACTGTAGTTAAGACCAAAGCAGAAGTCATGCGTGAATATTACAATTTAAACAGTCCTGTGGCTGATGATGCTCCTTTACAAGTTAAAAAAGGTAAAGTTAAACAGTCACAACAAAATGCAGAAGCCGCGGCGGCAGAAGCCAAAGCCAAAGCAGAACATCAAGAAAAGATGCGTTCGACACCAAACACCACAGTTCAAGCACCAAGAGGTGAACTAGCGGCTTCAGTTGCTAACGAAGTAGAAGTTAAACAGGAATTATTAACACCTGCTAATAAAAGAAATCCAGATGAAGGACCAACAAGAATTTAAGGAGAATCAATGAGTAGTTTTGACGCTCGACGTTTTAAATCGATACGTGCAATACGTGATCATGTTCTGATAACAGACATGAATTTTAAAGAAAAAATCACCCACAATGGTATTATTATACCTAACAGTGATGGTAAACTTGAAGGTATTCATGCTCGTTGGGGTAGAGTTTATGCTATTGGAGCAGAACAACAAGATGTTAAAGTAGGACAATATGTCTTAGTTAAACATGGACGCTGGACTAGAGGAGTTGACATAGAAGAAGGCGATGAAGTAAAAACGCTAAGACGTGTAGATCATGAAGATATACTAATGGTCAGTGATGAGCCAATGGAAGATGAAACCGTTGGGAAAGGCTTATAGTTGGTTACCAAATATAGAAGAAGTCAAACTAGAGTAGTAGCACCACAAGAACAACACATCAATGATTCTAAGATAGATAATAACTACGACAACTATCTAGAAGCAATCAAAGATGATCTTAAAATTATCCCCCCAGAAAAGTGGGACGCTGTAGGCGTTGCACGATACATTCACGAACTAGCAAATCATGCCAAAAGCGGATATTCAGATGGATTTACTGCTTGTGGTTGTAAGAAAGAACTATATCTGCTAAAATGTCTGATAGAAGATCTATTAGATGGATGTCCAAGTTTTCCTGAAGATGAAAAAGAATGGGAACAGGAAAGACTAATGGAATTACTAAAGAGAAAAAGATAATGACCGATGTACTTAAACTAACAGGATGGGCTATTGCCCTATACATTGGCTACAGACTAGCACTAGAACTTTGGTGCATACTTTATGGTTTGGTTTACTAACACTTGTATGTTACCAAAAAATCATGTATAATTTATATTATTGAAAGGATATTATGAACAAGTCTTCTTTTAGAGCATATTGTTATGAAAAATGGTATGAGTACAAAGATGAAGTGTTAACCTGGGAGAAAAAACCAGTAGAAGGTCCTCCAGACGAATATTTTAAAAAATACAAATGGTTTTTAAAAACAAAATACAAGGCAGAAAATAAATGAAGCAACTATGGGTTGAACAGTATCGTCCTAAAGACTTAGAAGGATATGTGTTTCGTGATGAAGCACAACGCAAACAAATCCAAAGTTGGATCAAAGAAGAAACTATCCCTCATTTACTATTCAGTGGTGCGGCAGGGATTGGTAAAACTACACTGGCAAAATTATTAATACATCAACTAGGCGTTGATGATTATGATATCTTAGAACTAAACGCATCTAGAGAAAACAATGTTGACACAGTTAGAGAACGTATCACTAACTTTGTACAAACTATGCCGTTTGGTAAATTTAAGATTGTGTTACTAGATGAGGCAGACTATCTAAGTCCAAATGCCCAGGCCGCTCTTCGTGGTGTTATGGAAGAATACTCGCAAACGGCTAGATTTATATTAACATGTAACTATCCCCACAAGATTATACCAGCACTTCACAGTAGATGTCAAGGCTTCCACATGGAAAAATTAGATCCAACAGAGTTTACTGCTAGAGTAGCAACGGTGCTTGTGACTGAGAACATAGACGTGGATATCGATACCTTAGATAGTTATGTCAAGGCTACATATCCGGACTTACGCAAGTGCCTCAATCTAGTACAAATGAATGCTGTCGATGGACAACTACAAAAGCCAAGTGAAAGTGAAGCCAGTACAGCAGATTACAAACTGGCAATGGTTGATTTGTTTAAAAGTGGTAAGATCAAAGAAGCAAGACAGTTATTAGCAAGTCAAGCACGTCCTGAAGAAATGGATGACATTTTTAGATGGATGTATGACAACTTAGATCTTTGGTCTAAGACTGATGAAGGACAAGATGAAGCAATCCTAATTATTAGAAAAGGATTAGTTAACCACGTGTCATGTGCTGATGCTGAAATTAACTTGTCAGCAACCATCGTTGAGTTAAGTCAAATTAGTTCTTAACTAATTTTCACCGTATATCGATAAAATCTCCTCAACGGCAGGATGTCGTTTAATATCTTTATTTTCAAATTGTACACCGGCTACATACTTACTTTGTTGGTATGTGGCAACAAGACCTTTAAAGTCTAGTAATCCGTTGTTAATATCACTACGGTCTGCCTGTCGTGTATCGCCAGTAACAACTATTTTGGATCCTTCGCCGAGTCGCGTAAGGAGCATCTTCATCTGTCCAGGGGTGGCATTTTGCATTTCATCTGCAATGATCCAAGAACCCTTAAAAGTGCGACCTCTCATGAATGCCAGTGGGGATACTTCTATGATTTGCTCGTCTAGCATACGTGCGATTTCTTGTGGTCTATAATAGTCTGACATAACATCAAACAAAGGTCTAGTCCACGGTTCCATTTTAGCGTTAATGTCGCCTGGTAGGAAGCCGTGCTGTTCATCGTCCACTCCTACCGCTGGACGAGTTAAAACTATTTTCTTTACTTTGCCTTCCTTATAGGCTTTAATACCTGCTAACACGGCTAACATAGTTTTACCAGTACCTGCTGGTCCTGTAGCAAAAACTACGCTTTTATTGTCATTGGTTAGTAGGTCAATATAGTCTTCTTGGTTAAGTGATTTAGGAATAAGTTGTACTTCTTTTCTTTTACTTGCATATTGATTAAAATCTATAGTGTTGTTTTCAAATGTTTCTATGGTGTGTCGTCTGTGTTTTTTTGACAAAGTATACTCCTTAAAGTACATGGTAAATTAAAAGCATCTACAAAAATATTTAAGGTAAAATAGAATTCTTTAAAACGGTGGTTAATGATAAGATTCTTAGACTAAATATTCTTAATCCACTCTGCAAAAAGCCTATCATTATTGTCCCACTCTAACTGCTTTACACTATAACCAAATAGGTCAGCAAGTTCATAATGTTTAGTTTCACTCCATGGATAAAAATCAATTTGTTCACATTCTGTGTTGCTGTGATCTTTGCGACCAGGATTACAACGCCAATAGATTCTACCTGTAGGTTTTAGTAGACTATCTACACAACTAATTTGATGTTTAATAGTTTCTTCTGAACCAAAGTTAATACTACCTAAACAAAAGGCTACATCAAATCTTTGATCTGTGTGATAATCTTCTATAGTAGTTTTAACATCTGCTAGATCATTAGCAGGATCTATACCTACTAAATTTTTAATTTCTGTTTTGAATTCGTTATTGCCACAACCTACATCAATGACCCACTCATCTTTTTTAACACGGTTAATTAACTGCCAACCTGAATGGTTGTATTGATCTAAGTTTGGTTTCCAAACTGATTGAAAATATTTGTTGAGATACTGTTGGTCCATAAATAATATTTATGAGTACACAACTACCCAAAAGAATTTGGTTTACTGGAGTTCCTGGATCACGTTGGTCGGGCATAGCACAGACTCTAGAGCAACTGCCTGATATGAATACCAGTGATCGTACACCTGAACGTGAATATACCCATCATCAGTACTCAGGACACAAAGGTGCTTACTTTGGACAAGGCATGGAGTTTCCAGCAGATCCTAATCATGTAGATCAAGCCTGGACTAGTCAAGATGGCTGTCGACTAATTAAAAGTCATGAATGGATTGATCATATAGACGATATAAAACAACTGTATCCTAGTGATTGGATCATGCTAGTCTATAGACCCGATCAATCAAGTTTTGCTTGGTGGCATGAAGCAGGCGGATTTCAAATAGGCTATCCTAACTATTCAGCATATAAAAATTCAGCAAACATGCTTAGTGAAATAACACGTACCAATCAACTAATTTTAGAGTATGCCTGCATAAATAACTGTACATGGAGTTATTTTACATCTAAATGGATTAACGATAATTTCAAAGCATCAATCAATGTTGACAATGTTATTCCGGATATATTGGTAACATTGATAAAATCTTAATATTAAGTATAGGAAATTTAAAATGAACGCAAAACAATTTGTTAAAAAAATGGCAGAAGACAACAAAGCATTGTTTAAGGCTAGTGAGATGCAAGTTGAAGCATACTTTGACAGTAATCCTAGTCAAGAACAACTAGTTGAGCATTTCGTTGGTCGTATGGTTAACGAAAGAATGAACATGGTTGAAATCTCAGCAAAGATTGCTAGTATGCCTGCTTCTGCTTCTGTAGAAGAACTGCAACTACTCACAAAACAAGCACAAGACGAAGCAAATCACTTCCGTATGGTCAAAGAAGTTATTGAGCATATCACAGGTGAAGAGTTAGACGTTGAAAAGGCTATTGCTGACGAAGCGGCTAAACCAACTGCTAAGGGTGCGGCTTTATTAGAAAAATATGAAGCAAACACAGACCCATTAGCACTTGCGGCTTATCAGTTTATCGCTGAAGGTCGTGCTGAAGCAGTTTGGAATAAGATGGCAGAATGTATCGAAGACGAATACATTTCTAAAACTTATGCTAAAATTGCTAAAGATGAAGGCTTCCACGCTAACATTGGTGCTCGTTCACTAGAACTTTTAGCAACAGACGAAGAAACTCAAGCACGAGTAGAAGAAATTGCTCGTACAATGAGAATGGATCTGTTTGCTGTTAGTTGCATGAACACAACAGCATTACCAGAAGCAAGAAAATTAATTGATGAGGCATATTCTGCATAATTAATTAATATAGGTTCACAAATAGGGGCTTATATGCCCCTTTTTATTCTCTGAGGATTCAATGAAACAAAATTTGATATTATATGAATGCGGTGCCTACGGCACTTTTTTTGAATGGATATTTAACTTTATAGAAGGCACCACTAGTACGCTACCACTTGAATCAACTGGTAGCAGTCATCTATTTGTAGGAAATCTTCTGCACCCAAAAGAAAAAATATTTGAATATATTAACTCTGATAATAAGAATCGTTTTAGTAGATGCCACCCAAATATTTTTGAATTTGCTAGTGACACCAAAGGTGACCAATGGTTTAACACCAAAAGTAACCAACCTTGGGATAAGGTACTCCAAGAAGATTTAGATTTTTTAAAAAATCACTTTGATAAAATTTTAGTTCTCACATTTAGTAAATCGTCAATGTTGTGGATTGAAAATAATTATATAGATAAAACATTCCTGTCTGACAATATTTTCAAGAGTAGGTTTGAGAAATATGGATATTTAAAAGAAAGTTTTAATTTGCAAACCGATCCTATAGAATTTATAAGACACCAAATTGATTACAACGTTGATCGTAAGAGGACTCATTTAACAATAGAAAATCTAAAGAAATGGAACAAAACCAGCATTTTTGATTTTGACATTTGGGAACTAAGAGAACTACTAGCATTACAATACTTTCATGGTGTTTTTATCCGAGAGCAGGCCTGGAAAACGGTATCATTGAATAATGATGATGTAAAATTTATTTTCATTGATTCATTGAGAGATAAATTTATCGATACTATATTAACAGCCGCTGAATACTTTAATTTAAATGTCACCGCTCGTCGAATTGAGGAACTAAAAGAAATTCATAAGTCCTGGGCTAAGTTACAAAAACAAATAGATAAAGATTCGATCTGTAATCAGATTGTTACGTCAATTATAGCAAATGATTTCTTTGATTGGTCTACACATTCGTTGTCTATCATCGACGAGGCATGGGTACAGAAATCTTTATCTGACAATAGCATACAAATCAAATGTTGGAATTTAAACACGTTTCCGACTAACACGAAAGATTTTGAGGAATATTTAATCCGATGAAAGATTATACTCAAATTGTTAAATGGGCTAGTGCTACTACTATCTTAATTGCCATGGTAGGACATGTCTTAGGATGGACTCCGTGGAACAGTTACCTACAACTTCTTGGTGCCGCTGGCTGGTGTTATGTAGGTTGGAAGTGGAATGAACGAGCAATTATCTTTAACTTTCTTCCACAATTTTTTATTATAGTTCCTGGATTAATTTACTTACTTTATTACCAATGAGAATAGGGATAACGCAGAGACCATACGAAATAAATGGAGTCATGCACGACTGTTTAGATCCTAGTTGGTATACATTTTTTGCACCACATGAACTAGTAGCAATACCAAATATAAAAAATATTGAACTTAGTCTAACTATTGACATGATTGTTTTTACTGGTGGTGAAATTTCTAGAGATAGAACAGCAGTAGAGTCTCACTGTTTTAATTTTGCCGCTAAACGTAAACTTCCTATGCTTGGTGTATGCCATGGAGCATTATTTTTAAATTATATCTTTGGCGGTATTAATCAAGAAATAAAAGGACATAGAAACACTGAGCATACTATATTAATAGACTCTAAAGTAGTAACAGTTAACAGTTTTCATGACTATGCGTTAGATGAGTTAGGATCTGCACTACATCCTATTGCTCGTGCTAAAGATAAATCAATAGAAGCATTTAAACATAACACATTACCAATTTGGGGAATAATGTGGCATCCAGAACGTATGAACAAACCAGTGTTGCCACCTGGAGTTTGGAGATTGTTAAACAATGAGTAAACAAATACTGATACTCACAGGACCACAAGGCGCTGGTAATCATTTATGGTCAAAAGTGTTTAGTCAACACCCTGACGTGTTTGGCTGGAAAACTCTATTAGAAAACTATTGGGAACCACACAGATTCAATGAGCCATTTGCTGAATACTGGCGCAATCCTGAACTGTTAGAAGAATTTGATTGGACACAGAGTGATTATTACTTTACTTCTATTAGTATTCCATTGGGTATACCAGGTAACAGTGATAACCCAATGTGGGAACCAGACTTGGCGGCATTTAGCAGTAAACTTACAAGACTAGGTGTTAATGTCAAGTTTGCTGTTGTGGGCAGAGATCAAAATATACTACATGAACAACAAACAAGAATACGAACAGAACCCACACTACCATTATTTTTAAAACAAATGCCCAAGGATGCTGTATTTTTAAGTTATGAACTGTTATACTTGTATAAAGACGAGTATGTTAAAAGTCTAGATGTTAACATACCTGTTGACACAAATGTTAGTTGGCTGTTAGAAGATGATGCTAATTCAAAATATGTGCATGGTGTTGTTAAAAATGAATTAGACACCGGTAACAAAACAGGTAAGGTATTTAAAAAAAGACCGTGAAGAAATTATTAATTATAACAGGACCACAGGGTTCAGGTAATCACTTGTTTAGTAGAATACTGAGTCTACATCCTGACGTAGGTGGGTGGAAAGACTTGCTAGATGAATATTGGATACCCAGTGATCTAGAACCATTTGCTGAGTATTGGGTCAATCCCAATAAACTTACCTTAGAAGCATTTGAAGGTGCAGACCATTGGTTAGCAAATGTAAGTGTACCCTTTGTATATAATGGCGTCAAACAGGTGCCTAAGATTGCAGAAATGGCGTCAAAAGCACGAGATCTTGGCGTAAATGTACAAATATGTGTCATAGTTAGAGATCAGTATGTAAATGCTCTACAGCAACAACGTGTTAGAAAAGAAACTACACTGCCTCAAGCACTAGACTATTTTGATTCTCTAGGTGATGTGCATTACCTAGATCATGAAGCATTTTTCTTATACAAAGATCGTTACCTAAAATGGTTAAGTAAAATACTAGACTTTCCTATAGCATATGATGATCCTAACATAATGAAGTTTATTGAAGAAGGTCCTAACAAAAAATATGTTAACTATGTTGAAGAACATTGGTTAGATGAACAAGTGTGGAACGGAATTAAGAGTTACAAGGACCGCGGTATAGATAAATAATAAAAAAGAGTTTATACTATGACTACAAACATCGCAGATATTATTGAAAATACCAAAGAAATTTACATGACTGATTCTAGTCTAGACACACTCATGGACTTTGAGCGTGTGTTAGATGAACTAGATGTTTATGTGTTTTCTAATTGGAAATTTGGTGAACTAGTTGCAGGCCCACAATATGAAAAATATTTCATTACCTGTACATTCATGTGGCCTTATAAGAAAATGCCAGATCCACGTGGTGGTGAAAGATTATTAAACTATGACTGCGAAGTAACTTATCAAAAGTCTATGTTAGAAACACCAACCAAAGTTGAAGACCAAGGTGACTTTGAACCAGGTAGTAAAATGCCAAAACTTAAAAAATCACCTGTATGGTTAGTTTCTATTACTATGCCAAAAGAACTCATGCGTGACATCAAACAGGGTTCACTTGAACTTGAAGGCACTACAATTGATCTAGAAGATATTGACAAAGCCTACGAAGAAGGTGAAGACAACGACGTTTACAAAGATGAAGACAATGCCTAAATTATTAAGAGAAAATGTAGAACAAGGCGACCTTAAACGCCTAGTACATAATTCATTACACATTGATGAATACAAATCAAAAATGGGTTCAGATGAAGATATCGTAGTGCTCAGTTTCAAAGTTGAAGGTAAAAATCCTAGCAACGACATGGTCAACTTTTTTGAAAAAGGATATGACTGGGTATTAGACGCAGATGTGTCAGCAGGCGAACAAGAAGATGGTGATTATCTTGTGTTTGTAGAAGTTGCACGTAACAAAGACACCGCAAAGAATATTTTAAAACTGTTAGAAGACCTAATGAACTTAACTGAACAAAAAGAAGATGAATGGAATTTTACCTACTATAAATCTTCAGACAAACATCCAGTGACTATTGAAAACCTAGAAGCAGTAGTTCCATTATCTAAGGAAGAGTACCTTAGACAAACTGACAATCGTGAGATTGATCAACTCAAAACAGCCGCAGGAGTTGAAGTTACAACTAAAGCACCTGTAAATGATTTTACAGAAAGCATTAGAATTGCGGCAGGCATAAAATAGGAGACTATTATGGATTGGTTAAAAGAAAGATGGGCAGAACGTACATCGTGGAACGGCGGTGCATTGATCGCAGTTGGCGTTGTAGCATTGTTTTT
>Ga0222715_10003440_pt1 | contig 14104 bp, 19 predicted proteins | sample C33_9DmetaG_FD_165056 | JGI IMG/M metagenome (GOLD analysis project Ga0222715, IMG submission 165056) | Estuarine water microbial communities from San Francisco Bay, California, United States - C33_9D | ecosystem: Environmental > Aquatic > Marine > Unclassified | place: USA: California...
GTTTAGAATACCTAACGATTCAGTTGATGCGTCAAGATTTAATCAATGGATTCGTAATAATAAATTAAACAACTGGGTTGACAACAGAACAAAAATAGTGTATATTAGTAGTATTAAAATTCCAAAGCCAGTGCTATTGAATTTTAAACCACAGTGTATTTTAAATCTTTCTAAAAATTTAAGAGCATATGGTACTGCGTTTTCGTGGTTTGCAACAGCCACAGATTTAAGAATAGACTACGGCAATAGTCCGTTGTCACGTATGGAGTGTGATACTTTAGAATGAGTTCGTGTAGACTAATAATTGAAGATGAAGTAAACATAAAGTTAGAAGGACTTGATGTAGATGTGCGACGAAAGCTCGCCAATGCTCTCAAGTTTGAAGTGCCGTATGCAAGGTACATGCCTCAGTATAAACTAGGACGATGGGACGGTAAGGTTGCTTTCTTTGGCATTGGTGGTACAGGCTATGTAAATCATCTTGATGTTATTGTTGATATACTTACTAAACAAGGAGTCAACATAGCAGACATTGAAGACAACAGACATCCTGTAACATTTAACTTTCCTACTATTAACGAACGCTACTGGGCTGACCAAGGCGTTGTATGGCCCAAAGGACATCCAGCAGAAGGTGAAGAAATTATTTTACGTGACTATCAAGTCACAGCAATCAACAACTTTTTACAAAACCCACAGAGCCTGCAAGAGATTGCAACAGGTGCGGGTAAAACAATTACAACAGCAACATTATCACACATAAGTGAACCTATTGGACGTAGTTTAGTAATCGTTCCTAATAAGTCACTTGTTACCCAAACGGAGGAAGACTACATCAACTGCGGACTGGATGTAGGGGTGTACTTCGGCGACAGAAAAGAGCTAGGTAAGACTCACACTATATGCACTTGGCAAAGTTTGAACATACTTGACAAAAAGCACAAGGATGGTTCAGCTGTATTAAGCCTTGCTGATTTTTTAGAAGGCGTGAGCACGATAATTGTCGACGAAGTACACCAGGCTAAAGCAGAAGTGCTTAAAAATCTACTCACAAGGAATTTGCGTAATGCTCCTATTCGATGGGGATTGACTGGAACTATTCCAAAAGAAAAGTTTGAGTTTGAATCAATTCACGCTTCATTAGGTCCTGTGATAGGAAGTATTACTGCAAAAGAATTACAAGACAAAGGTGTACTATCAGACTGTCACGTTAATATTGTACAGTTAATGGACACTGTAGAACACAGAGACTATCAATCAGAATTAAAATATCTAGTAACAAATCCAGACAGACTAGAATACTTAGGCAAACTATTAAACACAGTAAAAGAATCAGGCAATACTCTAATACTTGTAGATCGCATTTCAGCAGGTGAAATGCTACAAGAACTTATACCAGGCAGCGTCTTTGTTAAAGGCGATGTTAAATTAAAAGACCGAAAGGAAGCATATGACGAAATTAATGAAGGCACTAATCACGTGGTTATCGCAACATACGGGGTTGCGTCTGTTGGTATTAATATTCCTCGTATCTTTAACCTTGTTCTTATTGAGCCTGGTAAATCTTTTGTTAGGGTAATTCAATCTATCGGCAGAGGCGTAAGAAAGGCAAAGGACAAAGACTTCGTACAAATATGGGATCTTACAAGCACTTGTAAGTTTGCGAAGCGGCACCTTACACAGCGTAAAAAGTTTTATAAGGAAGCTCAATACCCCTTTACAATTGAAAAGGTAGATTGGAAATAATGCAAATACTAACATTAGAAAACACAACATACAATCTAAATAATCTTCCTGAAAAAATTTCGGAGGATATTAGATTTGCTGTACTAGACAATAACACACCAGAAGAGTGTGACTTTTACTGGATACCATTAATCTTTTTAGAAAGTTTTAACAGCCCAGCCATTGTACTAAATATTGGCGGCAAAGAACTTACTATGCCAATTGACTGGAACATAGTAGTAGGATGCAAAGAGAGCGGAAACGATTTAGAAGTAATACCATTAACTAGCGTTGCAGATAGAGGCTTTGATGTATTCTTATTCAATCCTCATACATCATACGTTGCACATTGGGGAGACTTAGAAGTTACTAATTTTTATAATGATGTTAAATGGTTCTTTCCTAAAATGAAAAACAATCAAATGCTTGCTGTGCCTTTAGAAGAAGGTGACGATCCAATGTGTGCATTCTTTTGTAAAGACGTTAGTAGGACAAGTGAAACTATAGATTACGGGAACTTGCTATGACACTATACAGTAAAGAATATGTAAATCAACTTAATAGACTACACGAAACAAAACAAACATTTGGTAGTCGCACAGGACTTGGCGACATTCAACAATGGGTCGACAAATATCAACCACAGACATTTTTAGATTATGGCTGCGGCAAAGGCGGACTTGTTAATACACTTAATGATATAAAAGAAGGATGCTGTATTGGTTACGATCCTGGTATTGCACAGTATGCAGTTGAGCCGTCTGCTCCTGCAGAAATGCTTATTAGTACAGACGTACTAGAACATATTGAACCAGAGTTTATTGATAATGTACTACAGCACATAAACGGTTTGTTTACTCGTGTTGCATACTTGCTTATTGCAACATGTCCAGCAAAAAAAGCACTACCAGACGGACGTAATGCTCATTTAATACAGCAAGAGCCAGACTGGTGGAGACCTCTACTCTTAAAGAACATTGATGCAAAGATTGTAGATGAAAAGTACAAGTTAGGTAGTTGGACTAATAAGAAAACAGGACAAGAACATCCTAATAATAAGTTTATAGTAGTAATGGAGAAGTAATATGAAAGCAGGTAAGATATGGGGTCAGACTGAACTTATCCATGCTAACGGAGTATTAGAATTTCACCGCATTGAATTCAAAGCGGGATACAAGTGTTCTGAACACGAACATCAATTCAAATGGAACGGCTTTTATGTAGAGTCAGGAAAGATGCTTGTTCGTGTTTGGCAAGAGGATCAAGGATTAGTTGATGAAACAATTCTTGGCCCAGGTGACTTTACGCAAGTAAAGCCAGGCAAAATTCACCAGTTTGAAGGTTTAGAGGACGGTGTCGCTTTTGAACTATACTGGGCTGAATTTAACCACGATGATATTGTTCGTCGTACAGTAGGCACCAAAGTAGAACAAAAAAGGAAATAACATATGTTTACAAAACTATTAGACGGTGTAGATAAAACACTCGTTAGAAATCTAGTTATTTTGCATACGCTGGTTATCGCGTTATCAAATTATCTAGTAACTATCCGGTTCAATCTGTTTCCGGGTGCTGACTTACCTCTGTTTGGTGAGTTTCCATTAGCAGCGGCAGCGTTTACGTTTCCGATTGTAGTTGTGGCAACTGACTTGACAGTGAGACTAGTAGGTAAAGAAGCAGGTCGTGCTGTTGTAGCAATGGCTATTATTCCTGCAATCGTTGCATCAGTACTTGTGCTACTAGCACTAGGTGACGAACATGCATACAGAGTAGGTTTTGCATCAGGTACTGCATACGCAATTGGTACAATGCTTGACGTATATGTATTCCAAGCAATTAGAGAAAAGTCAAGTGCATGGTGGGCAGCTCCAGCAATTTCAACTATTGTTGCAAACATCATTGACACATATTCATTCTTTTATGTGGCATTTGCAGGTTCAACAGACGCAGAAGGCAAACTAACTTGGATTGGTGAAAACTGGCATATTGTTGCACAGAATAATACACTGACTAAGATTGTAGTTGGCTTAATTGTCTTCCTACCAGCATATGGTTTATTACTTGCTTTCCTTAAGGACAAGTTCGATGTAGGACTTGAACCAGTAAAAGGAAAAAAGAAAAAGAAGAAGGCATAACCTATGGGAGATCTACTCCCAAACGAACCCTTAATATACGAGCGTAGCGACGGTGTTGTCTACGCTCGTTATAGGGACAAACCTGATATACCTCGTTGGATTATTGGCGGGGAACCAGGAAGTGTTTCAAGAGCACAAGGGTCATTAGTTAGCTACGGAGAGTGGCAACACATATGTGAATTATCTAATGAGTACCCTACATTAAAAGTGCTACTTGATAAAGTAATCGTAACATATTACTTAATAAGAGAACAAAAATAATGAGAATAATAGCAGGCCCTTGTCAACATGAAAACTTAGATCATAGCATTATGATTGCTGATCATTGTGCAAAAATATGTAGCAAGTATGACATTGATTATTATTTTAAAGCAAGTTTTGATAAGGCAAATCGCTCAAGTATAAATGGTAAACGTGGTACTGGATTTCCGCAATTTATAAGAGATGCGGACGAAATGAAAACAGAAATACCAGGTTTAAAAATATTAACTGACGTACACGAAACACAACAAGTATATGCTATAACTGCTATTGATGCTAGTATAGATGTAATACAAATTCCTGCATTCTTGTGTAGACAAACAAATTTAATTCGTGCCGCAGCAGATAGCGGACGAATTGTAAACATTAAAAAAGGACAGTTCATATCACCTTGGGAAGTCAAAGGCATACTAAGTAAAACAGAAGGTGCTAAAGAAGTATGGATTACAGAGAGAGGTACTAGTTTTGGTTATAATACTTTGGTTGTTGATTTTACTGGGCTTGAGTATATGCTCACTAATTATAACGTTCCTATTGTATTGGATGCTACCCATTCGGTACAGAAGCCAGGTGGAAACGGCACTTCAAGTGGAGGCGATCGCAGTTATGTTCCTGGGCTTACTCGTGCCGCTAGTGCTTTGGGTATCAGCAACTTCTTCTTAGAAGTACATGACGATCCAGACAATGCACCTAGTGACGGACCTAATATGATTAAATTAGAAAACTTTGAAGAGATAATAGATGACATCCACCGCTATAGTTATACCCGCTAGATGGGAGAGCACTCGCTTTCCAGGCAAGCCGTTAGCACCTCTTAATGGTGTACCAATGATACGTTGGGTGTACGAACGTTGTCGTAAGGCCGCAAAAGAAATAGATGCAGATATATATGTGCTAACCGATCATGAAGATATATGTTTAAGATTTGAGTCTAACGAAGTATGGTTTGATCATAATGACTATGCTAATGGTACAGAAAGATGTGCTGCATTTGCAAAGACAAAAGACGGACAGTTATACAACAAGTTTATTAACGTACAAGGTGACATGCCTGATGTAACAAGTGATATTATTAAGTATGTGTTTTATAATCTTAACCAATATGACATAACAACAGCACACACCGACATGGATCCAACTATGCGTAGCGATCCTAACACAGTTAAAATGATTGAAGGTGCAGGTAAAGCATTATGGTTTGGTAGAGGCTTTACTAAGTATGGTAAACATCACCTAGGCGTGTATGGATATACTCGTGAAGCATTACTTCGCTATCCAACGTTACCTGTAACCGCAGAAGAAGATATTGAACAACTTGAACAGTTGCGATGGCTCAAAAACGGTTGCACTATTGGCACACAGAGTGTATACTTTAAAGGTACTGAGATTAATTCTCCAGAGGATATTAAAAAATGGCATCAGATGAAAAGCTCACAATAAAAGAAGTACTGGCTGCTGTAGACACAGGCGAGTTTGGCCTATGGGACGAACTGTCTGAAGAACAGAGAAAGTCAGTGGGCTTTTGGTTGTTGACACGTTATGTAGGTAGCGTTAAAGGTAACAGAGATAAGCAAGAACTTGCTATCTTTAAACTAAACGAGTACTACAACAAAAACTGGAATGTAATACAAAAAGATCATAAGAAACTGTTATGGTTAACTTTATGCTTAGCCGCTAATACTGGCAAGATTGAATGGCACGAATATATCAAACCAATCAATGCAAAAGCAAAAGCAAACAAAACTATTAAGTTTCTTCAAACCATATATCCTAATATGAAACAAGATGAGGTAGAATTACTTGCTGGAATATCTACAAAGAAAGAACTTAAAGAACTTGCAGAAGAGTACGGATACGATAGTAAAGATGTCATTGGATAAACCATACAAATGTGAATACTGCGGCAACAGTTATATGAGAGAAAAAACTCTTGCGGCTCACATGTGTGAAAAGAAAAGACGTCATTTACAACGAGATGAAAAGCGTGTTCGGTACGGCTTCTATGCATTTCAACGATTTTATAAGTTGAGTGCAGGAACTAAAAAAGAAAAAACATATGAAGAATTTTGTGCTAGTCCTTATTATAATGCCTTTTGTAAATTTGGCTCCTTTGTTAGTAATGTTCGGCCTTTATACCCTGAGCGTTATATTGATTATGTTGTTACATCAGGAGTAAAATTAGATCACTGGGCAAGAGACGAACTATATGAAAAATATGCTCTTGAACTGATTCTAAAAGAAGATGCAACCACAGCACTTGAACGTAGTGTAATGACTATGATGGAATGGGCTGAAGAAAAAGAAGCGGCCTGGAATAGTTATTTTAGATACGTGAGTTTGAATAGAGCTGTACAGCATATCAAAGACGGAAAAGTTTCACCATGGTTAATGTTGAATTGTGACAGCGGTATAGAAATGTTAAGTAAATTTAATGACGAACAACTGTCATTAGTGTTTGCTATAATGGATCCTAAACATTGGGCCATTAGATTTAAACGTCATAGATTAGATGTAGAAATGGTAAAAGAAATTGTCAAGGAAGCAAAACTTTAATGCCTGATATTGATATAGATTTTGCAGATAGAGATATTGTGTTATCACAGATACAGCATCGTGTTGCTCGTTTGAATAAAGAAAAGAAACACAATACAGGAATCTATGTTACAGAAATACCACACAGTCCTGTAGACAATTTATCCACTGTTGATTACAAGACAGCTGAAGATCGCGGCTACTTTAAACTAGACTTTCTCAACGTGAGCATATACAAAAATGTTCGCAACGAAGCACACTTAAAAGAATTAATGGAAAGGGAACCACAATGGGAACTATTGGAGCACGACGACTTCAACAACTTAGTCTTTCACGTCGCAGGACATGGCTCAGTACTGCGAAGTATGCAGCCGAGATCAGTGGAACAACTAGCGGCAGTTTTGGCAATTATACGCCCCGCCAAACGTTATCTGATTGGGAAAGAATGGACTACAGTGATGAAGGAAGTTTGGACGAAGCCAGAGAACGATGAGTATTATTTTAAAAAGGCTCATGCTATGTCATATGCAATGGCTGTAGTAGTACACATGAATCTTTTGTGCGAGGAAATATCTAGTGGAAGAGATTGAACTACATCTGTTATTAGGAGAATGGGGCAGCAAACACAGCAACCGTATTTTTGATAACTGGTCAACTATTAGTATTCCGTATGCTGCAAAAAATAAATTACCCGAATGGCACAAGTCTACTCCTGTACTAAACAATGAACAGCGTACAATAAAAAAATGTATGCCAGTCACTGATGTATTAACCGCAGGTTATATTTTACCTGCACCAGTTGACTTTAAAATGTTACGTTGTGAAAACGATGGCATTCAATTTACTCCGTCAGACGACAGTGAATTTTTTGTAACCAAACATGATCCAATACAGTATGATAAACTTTCTTGGAAAGATGATTGTGTTATAAAGTTTGATCTGCCGTGGCTGTTTAAAACTCCTCCAGGGTGGAGTATGTTGTATACTGCACCTGCGTATAGAGATCACAGTAAGTTTGAAGCACTATCTGCTATTGTAGAAACAGACACATACTACTACAATGTTAACTGTCCTATTAGAGTAAAAGATTGGAAGGTTGGAGAAGAACTGGTGATACCAAAAGGTACACCTTTAGTACAAGCAATACCATTTAAGAGACAAGACTTTAAACTTAAAATAGATCGAGTTGATTGGAAAGATCTTTTTAACACTACAATAGACTTAGCAAAAAATCCTAGTGCATATAGAGATAAGTTTAGAGAAAAGAAAAAGTTTACCTAGTATCTTTTTTTACTAATTGAACTGACTTACGTTTAACACGTTTCATTGTTAGGTTATTTAGATTAACTGTTGGTCCTATTACTATGCGGACATCTTTAGAATTCATTGTCATTATAGCATGCTTCAACGGCATTATTTCTTTTCTTAAAAATATATTGATAGGTATCATTCGATTAGATTCCCACCACCATATTTCTCCTAGTTCTAGTAATAATTCTTTTTCAGCTTCTGTGTGTAGACTCTCGTAAACGATCATAGTTGTAACATGTTGGTCTTGATTGCACACGACCCCCACATACTCAGCACCACCGTAACTGACTACACTCACAAAAGGAAAATTTTCTTGTATATCTTTAGTTAACATATTATCTCGATAAATATACTTATGCAAGTATTCAATCAATATTTATTAAACAATAGAGTCACGCTGGTAGCAGACCTGGCTGACTTCGTTACGGAGTATAGACAAGTGTATAAAAGAAATTTAAAAGTGTATAAAGGTATAGACAATACCGTTGAGTTTGTAGTTAAAAACGCAGACTCTAAGCCAGTAGATATAAGCAGCAAAAGCATACGTTTTGATGTGTTAGATACAAATCTAAAACTACTATTAACTAAGAACGCTACAGTGTTAGACGATGGATCAACACGTAATAAAAAAGGTATGATTACTGTAAAAATTACAGAGGGCGAACTATTAGATATTGATGAACAACTTGCAAAGTACACTATCTATATGTTAGATGATCAAGGCGAAAGAACTTTATTGTATGCTGATACACAGTTTGGTGCTAGTGGCAATATTGAAATCATAGATGATGCATTTGCACATCCAAGCAAAACACACGAAAGCGAAGTATTCCTATTAGACAGCGGTTACTACTATAGTGCTGCTCTTCCAGGCGAATCAACACGCAAAGATGGATTACACTCAATGGTAGTGTACAGTGATAACTTTAACGGAACATTCACAGTAGAAGTTACACTTAACGATATACTAAACGAAACAGCACAGTGGAGTACATACGCAAGTTACACTGTTGACTTTACACAGCGTACTCAACCATTCCTAGTTGAAATGAATGGATCCTTTACCTATGTTCGTATTAAGTATGCAACTGGCCAAGGATCTTTGGCGAAATACTCTATAAGAAACTAGTTGACTTTTTATAGCATTGACGTTATACTTGTATTATGAGTATAGTATCTGATGTCATAACTGCACACTTGCCACCTAAGCGTAAACAAACGCCTAGTGGATGGCTGGCCTTTGATGCACCTTGTTGTATACACAACGGAGAAACAAGAGATACTAAACAGCGTGGCGGACTTATTACAGAAGGTGAACACGTTAGTTTCCATTGCTTCAACTGTGGATTTAAAACAAGTTGGCAACCAGGACGCAATGTAAGTTACAAGTTAAGAAAGTTTTTGGAATGGATCAATGTACCTGATACAGAAATAACAAAACTATCTTTAGATGTAATGCGTCTTAACGAAGGCGTAGAAGCAAAAGAATATCTTGCACATCTACCTGAGTTTGTAACTGTTCCGTTGCCAGACGATGCTGTTCGAATCATAGACATACCTGACTACAACGAGAACAACCCAGGCTTCAAACACTTCCTTGCTGTAATACAGTATATGGCAGATCGTAATCTTAACTTAGATGATACCGATTACTATTGGAGCCCTAGCCTAGGCTATCGTGATAGACTTATTATTCCTTTCTATTATGAAGGTAGGGTAGTAGGTTGGACAGGACGTAGTGTAGTACCTGACAAGAAGCCCAAGTACCTTACAGAGGTACAGCCTGGATACGTATACGGACTAGACGAACAAGGGTACAACAAAGTATTCGCTATAGTATGTGAGGGTCAGCTCGATGCTATACACATAGAAGGTTGTGCTTTAGGTGGGTCAGATATAAACGATCAGCAATCTATGCTGTTAAATAGACTTAACAAAGATATTATTATTGTACCTGACAAAGACAAAGCAGGTAGTAAACTTGTAGAACAAGCAATTGAATTAAACTGGGGAGTTAGTATGCCTAACTGGCCAGAAGGTGTTAATGACATTGGTGACGCTGTTGCACACTACGGTAGAGTAGCAACACTACACGCTATTGTATCAGCGGCTGAAACTTCACCTTTAAAAATTAGACTGAGAGCAAAAAAATGGTTTGGTTAAAGAAATTAAAACAACGCTTCATTGAATGGCGAACTAGACGAGCTATAGCAAAGAAACGTAAAGAACTAGCAGAAAGAGATCCATATATCTATAAATGAGCCCTTGCATTAATATTTGCAAATTGAATGAAGATAAAGTTTGCATAGGTTGTTATAGAACTATAAAGGAAATAGCGGGTTGGAGTAATTTAACTCTTGAACAAAAACAACAAGTACTTGAGGTTGTAAAGAAAAGAAAATATGATTACATGGGGAATATCAGCAAACAGTCATGACGCTGCTTTGTCTGTGTTTAGTGAAGATGGTTTAGAGTTTGCAAGTCACAGCGAACGCTTTAGTGGCATAAAGAACGATCCTCATCTAAATGATAAATTAATTGATTATGCAAAACAATGGGGAGAGCCGGATGAAGTTATTTGGTACGAAAGACCCTTTGTCAAAACTCTTAGACAACTTAGAGCAGGGCAAGGGTGGAGATATAACGAGAATAATATTAAGCAGTATCTTAAAGGTTATGGCATTCATGCTCCTATTAAGTATACTAGCCATCATCTTAGTCATGCTAGTGCCGGTTATTATACTAGTCCTTTTAGGGACGCTACTGTCATATGTATTGATAGCATTGGAGAATTTGAAACCCTCACTGTATGGGAAGGCAAAGGATCTCGTCTAAAAAAGATATACTCAACAAAATATCCTCAAAGCATAGGCTTATGGTACAGTGCTATGACGCAACGTGTGGGCCTCAAACCTAACGAGGAGGAGTATATTCTTATGGGTATGGCAGCATACGGTAACCCTAGACGTCTTTGGGACGACATGGCTGGTATGCTAGACTACGTTGACGGACCTGATGTGTTGTTTAAAAGAAATTTTCACCGAGGGTATTTGGATTGGCGTAAGGACTTAACCACAGAACAAGACATGTATGACATTGCAGCCGCTACCCAAAAGACCTACGAGTTTATGCTAGAACAAATTTTATGGTGGGCCAAAAAGAATACTTCAAGCCGTAACCTTGTTCTAATGGGAGGGTGTGCTTTAAATTGTGCAGCCAACAGTTTGGCTTATAAGTATTTTGATGACGTATGGATTATGCCAGACCCGAGTGATGCAGGAAGTGCTATAGGGTGTGTACTAGCCCATAAGAAAGAACATATGCCTATGGATCATGCTTACCTAGGGTACAACATAGAAGGAGAATACCCGGTTGAAGAAACTATTAAATCATTACTTGATACGGGACTATGTGCCGTGGCTAGTGGGAGGGCTGAGTTTGGGCCTAGGGCTTTTGGCAATCGCAGTCTGTTTGCTGACCCTCGCAACGCTGATAGTAAACGCAGGGTCAACGACATTAAGCAAAGACAGCAGTTCAGACCATTTGCCCCTGCAGTGCTCAGTGAACACTATACCAAACAATTCGAAGGACATGGAAATAGTTATATGCAGTTTACCGCCCGTTGCAAGCATCCAGACCTGTATCCTGCCATCGTACACAAAGACGGTACATCCAGAGTCCAAGTGGTATCAGCTGACAATAGCGGAATACGAAAACTGTTAGAAGCCTGGTATGCAGCCACAGGATGTCCTATGCTATTAAATACTAGTTTAAATATTAAAGGTAAACCTATGGTAAATGACTTGACAGATGCAGAAAAATTTAGTATAATGTATGGAGTAAAGGTACATTCATGACAAGACAAAACACAGATTACGGATACGACATACAAAAAGTTTACTTGGAAATGTTCTTAACAGACGCAGAATCGTTTGTAAGAGCCCAAGGTGTGTTTGATCCAATTGCATTTGATCGCAAACTACAGCCGAGTGCAAAGTTCTTAAAAGACTATGTAGAACAGCACAACGCATTACCTACATTTGATATGATCAATGCTGCAACTGACAGCAACTTAAAAGATCCAGGACAACTGCAAGAGAATCATTATGATTGGTTGTTGTTAGAGTTTGAAACATTCAGTAGACACAAAGCATTAGAAAGTGCAATACTTAAAAGTGCAGACTTGCTTGAAAAAGGTGAGTATGGTCCTGTTGAAGATCTAGTTAAGAAAGCAGTACAGATTGGCTTGCAAAAAGATTTGGGTACAGACTACTTTGCTGATCCAAGAGCTCGATTAAATGCAATCAAAGAAAAGAACGGACAAGTAAGCACAGGCTGGCCCACACTGGACAAGAAACTGTTTGGTGGATTCAACAGAGGCGAGCTTAATATCTTTGCAGGTGGATCAGGTTCGGGCAAGAGTTTGTTTATGGCTAACCTAGGTGTTAACTGGTGTTTGGAAGGTATGAATGTACTGTATCTAACTTTTGAACTTTCAGAGAACTTGGTTAGTATGCGACTTGATAGTATGACATCAGAGATTCCAAGCAGAGACATTTTCAAAAGCATTGATGATGTTGAAATGAAAGTTAAAATGATTGGCAAGAAAGCAGGAGCGTTCCAAGTCAAGTATATGCCCACAGGCAAGAACGCAAATGATGTAAGAAGCTATCTAAAAGAATATGAAATTAAAACAGGACGCAAAGTTGATGTACTGCTCATAGACTACTTGGATCTTATGAGTCCAATTGGACAAAAGATTAGTGCAGAGAACTTGTTTGTCAAAGACAAGTATGTTTCAGAAGAACTGCGTAACCTAGCAATGGAATTGAACTGTGTGTTTGTGACAGCAAGTCAGTTGAACAGATCAAGTGTTGAAGAAATTGAATTTGATCACTCGCACATCTCAGGTGGTATTAGTAAAATTAATACAGCAGATAACTTGATAGGTATCTTTACAAGTAGAGCAATGCGTGAGCGTGGACGCTATCAGATACAGTTGATGAAGACACGTAGCTCAAGTGGTGTAGGACAAAAGATTGATCTAGGCTTTGACATTGACACATTGCGTATATTTGATCTTGAAGAAGAAGATGATGATGCACCTACAGCAAGTGTAGGCGGTACAAGTGCAACCAACATAGTTGCCAACATACGTAGGAACAACAGTAACAGCACCAACACACCAGATGATCCAGGTGACGGTGCAAGTGTTAAAAAAGTCCGAGCAGAAGTTGACAGCACACAGTTGCGTAACTTCTTAAACAACATGAAGACAACAGAATGAGATACTATCTAGGACAGTGTGAATATAAATGGACTCATGCTCGTACAGACCTAGAACAACTTTGGGTGCGTAGAGAACTAGGTGACGAACTGTATGCTAGTGTAGAGTCAAATGGTTGGGAATGGAAGCTACTGCGTAGCAACAGTCAAACACTGCCCAGTGACATCTACTGTCGTTGTGATATCTATGTAGAAGCAGATGACAGTGCGGCAGCAACACTGTTTGCACTCAAACACAGCACGAGAGGAATAGCAAAAGCATGAGACTGTGGGATACTTATATAGACGTGGTTCGCAAGGATACTCGCACAGCAGAACAACGCTATAGAGACTATTTAGAACAGATATGGCATGTGAATCTCAACGACTTTGAATGGGACATACGTGCATGGGATACAACCACTGAAACAGGCTATTGGATGACTGCACACAATCACGGACACAGTCAACTCACCAGCATACACTATACAAACGTACAGGGCATGGGAGGAGATCTAATCATACAAGATCCTAGAGCCAATGCCAACAGAGCTTGGCCGCAAGAACTAGCACAGCAGTTTCAACCTTTGGTAGTACAGCCTGAGCCAGGCATGACAGTGACATTCCCTTCATACTGTTATCATCTTGCTTCACCTTTCTACGGCACTGTTCGAGCAGCTCATGTGAGTGAACTACAGTTGTGGAGTGATACACAGGGCACAGATGTACAAGGAGCCACAGCAGTATGAGTTGGCAGCATTGGGATCCACCTGCTATAATCATACCCGCATTGCCCGCAGAAGAAATACGATCAATCATAGCACACGAACAAGTGAGCAGTGTAACAGCTGAACAGTACTTTAGAGAAGTGTATG
>Ga0222715_10003443_pt1 | contig 14098 bp, 10 predicted proteins | sample C33_9DmetaG_FD_165056 | JGI IMG/M metagenome (GOLD analysis project Ga0222715, IMG submission 165056) | Estuarine water microbial communities from San Francisco Bay, California, United States - C33_9D | ecosystem: Environmental > Aquatic > Marine > Unclassified | place: USA: California...
AGTTTGTTTGATGCGGCTAAACAATTAGATGCTAACTACGTTCCAAAAGAAGGTAGAAAAGCGTTTATCAAATTAGAAGAGTACTACAAATTAGCAAACGGTACTAACGTAACTAACGTTGACTTTTCAGGTCAAGGTTCAATTGCGGAAGGTAAAGTTGTTAAAGTAGCAGGTATTGAATTAATACCTACTGCACACTTTGTAAACTCTGCTATCACTGCGGCTCCAGAAGCAGGGTCAGCAACTGCGGGTGGTTCAAACCCTCAAGCTGTTGATTTATCAAACTACGTATGTTTGGTATCTCATCCTTCTGCATGCGGAACTGTAAAATTAATGGACTTAGCTGTCGAGAGCGAATATGATATTCGTAGACAGGGAACATTAATGGTAGCTAAGTACGCTATGGGTCACGGAGTTCTAAGACCTGAAGCGGCTGTAGGAATTAAAGAAGTATAATAAATACTTTACTTTAATCTTGAAGTGGCGGGGGCGCGAGAGTTAACCCGCCATTTCTATTTAATATTATAGGAGATTATGACTACACAAATTACACCAACTACTGAGTTACAAGCGATAAACATTATGTTATCAGTTATTGGAGAAGCTCCAGTAAACTCAATTACAGGCACAACATCTGTTGATGTCTCTACAGCAAAAAATATTTTAGATGAAACATCTATGTCAATTCAATCTCAAGGATGGCATTTTAATACACATGAAAAATACACAGCATTATCACTAGACCAAGATAATAAAATTCCTCTTCCCGCAAACTGCGTTAAAGCAGATGCAAGTAAAAACTTTAGATATTTAAATTTAACAATTAGAAATGGTTATTTATACAATTTAGAAAAACACACAGATGTTTTTACAGAAGTACCCAAAGAAGTTGATTTAGTATTAGTACAACAATTTGAACAATTACCTGAATACGCAAGACAATATATTACACAAAAAGCATCAAGAAGATTTGCTTCAAGATTTCTTGGTGATAGTGAAATTGTTAAACTCATTGCAAATGATGAGAATGAAGCATTAATGGCATTTCACCAAGCAGATAGTCAAGAAGCAGATGTCAATATGCTAGAAGGTGATAGTAATACATATTCAATAATTAATAGACCAACTAGAAGGACTTACTAATGGGTGGTGTAGTATCACAGAGTATTCCTAATTTTCTGAATGGTATCTCACAGCAAACACCAACGCAAAGAGGTATCAATCAAGGTGAAGAACAAATTAATTTACAGAATAATATTGTAGATGGTTTGTCTAAAAGACCTTCATTTGATTATATAGCAACTCTTGATAATACAAATGTATTTCCAAACACTACTAAATTTTGGTCTATACAAAGAGACAAAAACAATCAATATATGGTTGCTTTTTATAATGGTGGTGTAAGAGTTTGGGATTTACAAGGTAATGAAAAACCAGTTACTATAGCAAGTGGTTCAAGTTATTTAACTTCTACAAATCCTAAAAGAGATTTTAGAATGGTTAACATTGCTGATTACACTTTTTTGGCTAATAAATCTAAAACAGTATTAGCAGATACTACAACAAGTGCAGCTAAGATAGAAGAATTTTATATTAATGTAGTTTCTACAAATTATGGTAGAGAATATACTGTAGAAGTAAAACACCCTAACATGCCTTACGGTATTAAATCAGCATTACAATTACCTACAGGTTCAAATTTAACACATGATGCTAGTTACAGAGATACTACACATGTAGCTGATATATTATTTAGAGGTACGTCTAGCACGTATTGGGATGGTTCATCTTCAGCTAGTTTTAAATTAGTTAGAACTGACACCGGAGCAACACTAACTACAACACAAGGAATAGGAACTTATTCTGGAGTTACTAGTTATTTTACAATGTCAATATATCCTTCAGTTATTAGAGGTATATCAATAGATGGTAATGCTAATTATGAATTAGAAACAAGTGATGGTTCTGGTAATACTGCAATGTATTCTGTAAGAGATGAAATATCAGATTTTACAAAATTACCTTATCACGCAAGTACTGATAGTAAAATTAAAGTTACAGGTGATGAAGGAGATACATTATCTGATTATTGGGTTCAATATGAAACTGATGGTTTATGGAAAGAAACTATTGCACCAGACGTTAGTTTAGGTTTAGATAATTCTACAATGCCACATGCATTAATAAATAACAATGACGGTACATTTACATTTCAAGAAATAGATTGGAATGACAGAACATGTGGAGATGGTATTACAAACTCTAATCCAAGTTTTACAAATAACCAAATTAATAATTTATTATTTTATAAAAATAGATTAGGTGTATTATCAAGAGATAATTTAATATTTACAGAAAATGCAGAATTTTTTAATTTTTTTAGTAAAACAGTTACACAAGTTTTAGATACAGACCCAATTGATATAGCGGCTTCAGGTTCTGAAGTTAATACATTATTTGACAGTGTTGCATTTAATGAAAGTTTATTATTGTTTTCTGAAAAAGCGCAATACAAATTAGGCAGTGTTGGAGAAACTATTTCACCTACTTCAGCAGTATTAAATGAAGTATCAGCATTTGAATATGACAATGCAGTTAAACCAGTTTCAGCAGGTAAGTTTGCATATTTTGCTCAAGCAAGAAATAACAACAGTGCAATAAGGGAATATTTTGCAAATGATGATACATTAACAAATGATGGATTAGATATAACAGTATCAGTACAAGATTTAATACCATCTAATTTATATCAATTAATAAGTAATACTACAGAAGACACATTAATCGGTTTGGTTTCTGACACAGCAGACACACAAACAGCACCATATACTACTGGTACTAACATTACATCTACAAATGGTGGTACAATGTATATCTACAAATACTTTTTTGACAGAGGTGAGAAAGTACAAACAGCTTGGTCTAAATGGATATTTAATAATGCTAAGATATTAGGTGGTTTGTCTTTTGAAAGTTTTATTTATTTAATGGTTGTTGAAGGTACAAATACAAAATTAATTAAAATTGATTTAAGAAATTTAAAAGATACTACAATTGGTTTTGGTGTTTATTTAGATTTAAAAACAAACGTTACTGGCACATATGACAGTAATACAAATTTAACTACATTTACTACACCTTACGGTGTTAAAACAGGTTTGATAGCTGTAGATGCTGTTAATGGAAATAATTATTCAGTTACAAATACTACAGGTTCTACATATACAATAGAAGGTAACCACACTAATTTATACATTGGTATACCTTTTGAAAGTAAATATACAATGTCTCAACAATATGTTAGAGAAAGCTCTGGTAGAGGTTTAGTAGCTATTACTTCAGGTCGTTATCAAATTAGAAACATATCTTTTAATTATGAAAACTCAGGATATTTTCAAGTTGAAGTAACTCCTAATGGTAGAACTACAAGTTATTCTTTTATGAATGGATATATAATAGGAACAGCTACAAGTAAAGTAGGTGTACCTGCAATTAACTCAGGAACTATTAAAGTACCCGTTTCATGTAAAAACACAGATTTTATATTAGATATTAAAAGCGCTTCACATTTGCCTATGTACATTGCTAGTGCAGAAGTAGAAGGATATTATCATAACCGTTCAACAAGGATTTAAATGACCAGAGAAAACTACGTTAGACCCGCTATATTAAAAGACGCTTTAGAATTAGCGCCAAGAATACGTAAAGATGACAGAGCTGAAATTAGAGCATCTAATAACTCTTCACCTTTAGAAGCATTAGTGTTTCCATTTACGGAACCTAATGGTAAAATTTATAGTATTATTGGCACACAATCTGAAGGAGTTATTGGAATGTTTGGTGTAGCCAAATGTTTAGAACCTGATTATGGTGTAGCATGGATGTTGTCTAGTGAAATATTGTTTAGACATACAAAACAATTTATTAAAGAATGTCCACACTGGATAGATGAAATGGGTATGGGTTATAAATATCTTTATAACTTTGTAGATAAAAGAAATTGGAAGTCACTTAAATGGCTTCAGTATTTAGGGTTTGAACCAAAACAAGAAATAGGAGATTATGGTTTTGGTAAAATGCCATTTTTATTAATGATGAAGGAGACAAATAATTAAATATGTGTGATGTTATTACGGCATTAAAAATAGGTACAGCAGTAGTTCAATATCGAAACCAACGAGCTATAGCTAAATCTCAAATGACAGCTAATGCAGAAACAAGAAAAAATTCTGACGAAGCTTATTTGAACGATATAGCAAAAATTGATAGAGAAGCAGTATCAACTAGTCGTGAAGAAAAAGCAGAAAAATTTAGAATATCACAAGAAAATATTAAAAAACAAGCACAAGCTTTAAATATGAACGCAGGTAATGGTGCTAAAATAGTTCAAGATATAGCAGGAACATATGATATGCAATTTTTAGATGTTGCTAGAGATTATGAAACTGATGTAATTAAATTAATGGGTCAAGAAAGTGAAGCATACGCGGCACAACAAAGAAGATACAATGTTATTAAACCAGTGTCTATGCCTAGTCAAACAGGATTAATGTTACAAGTTGCAACTGCGGGAGCTGACGGTTATCAAAAATATCAAGAAAATCAAAAACCAAAGGTTAGTTAATGGCATATAAATCAAGAGTTACAAATAAATATATGGGAGCAACGTTTGCAGGACAAGTAAACGCGGCAACATCAACAGAAACATCTGATTTAATAAACATATTACAAAAAGATGTAAACCCTGCTTTAGAAAGAATTTATAATAAAGGTGTTGAAAAGAAAAAAGATACAGCAGTACAAAAGTTAAATGAATTATTATTAACTAAAGACACAAACACTGTACAACAGGAAATACTAGAAGGTAAACATCCTGAATTAAGTGGAAGGTATGTTGATAAAACTGTTCAGTACCATACAGGAAAACACCAAGCAGTTGATGCTATTACTAAAATAGAAGAAAATAAAAATAAATATAATTTTAAAGAAACTAATTTACCTGCATTTTACAAAGAATATTTACCAAGTTTTGCAGATAAAGATGGTTCTTATGCTTTAGGCTTTGCGGCAGTGTTTAATGAATATAAAGCTAAAGAAGCAATTAAAGATGCTGAAGTAAGAAATAAATTTGCTAAAGAAGAAAAAATTAAAGAAGGTGCAAAAATAGTTTCAGTAGGAGACGCAGATACATTTTGGGGTAAAGTTAATGGTTTAAAATCAGATTTACCACCAGAAGAAGGACAAACTAAAAAAAGACAACATTACACTAATGATGAAGCTAATCAATCGGCATATACATATATTACAAGTGCAATTGACACCGCACAAACTACTTCTGATTTATATAAAATAGAACAAATACTTGAAGCCGATAGAGGTATAGGTGAAGGTGGAAACCAATTAGGTTCATTAAGAAGTGTCAAAAACAATCCTACAATTACAAAAATTATAGAATCTTTTGAAACTAAAGAAAGAGTATTAGCTAATGCTGAATACACTGCATCTGTCAGAGCTAGAGAAACAGAAAAAAGAGATATAATTTCTGACCTATTTTCTATAGATAGAAGCACACCTGCCGGTGAAATAGAATACACTACTAAAATTAAAGATGCTACTAGCAAATATCCTGAATTAAATATCACAATTAATAGTACTGCAAAAAATATAGCAGAATTAAGAGAAGATAAAAACAAAATAAGTAATATTAAAATTGATATTATGAATGGTGTTTATAATAGTAATGAAAAAGCTTTACTAGAAGATTGGAGAGATGCATCTAATAATCCAGAAACATTAGTAACTTTAAATAGTTTATTAGTAGATGCTAAAAAATATGAAAATAATAATTACTCACCACCTTTTGAAGAAAAAGCATTTACAGATACTGTAGGTAAAATTAATCAAATTATTGTCAATTTAGTTACTGATATAGATAAAAAATACAATTCACAAAAAAATCAATATGTATCAGATTTAATTCAACAAGAAATGCAAAATGATTATATGTCTTGGTTAGAGCAAAATCCTAAACCATCTAGAATGGCTGATGCAACTGTAAAAAATGATTGGTTTGTTTCACAACAAAAATTCTTTAATGAAACATATAATGAAAAAATAAAAAATTATAGTAATCCAACATGGTTAAGTGCGTTAGCAGATAGAATAAACAAAGAAGGAATTGATTTAACTTCTTCAATTGATTTAGATGACATTGTAACTGAATACTATGAAAATAATGTTGCAACAGCAGTAGAAGGATTTAAACCTTTTACATCACAAATAGTGTCACAAGCAGAAGCTAGTTTATTATCACCTGTTACAGTAATGATGGAAAGCACAGACTTTCAAAGATTATTAAATACTAAAGGTTTTGAAAATTTTAAAACTGATAAAGATGCACAAAAATCATTAGCAGAAAGATTAATTAAAGATTTAAAAATAGATGCTGTAGATTACACTGACCAAATAAATCAAGTTATAGATAACATCAATACTAATGTTCAAAACTTTCAGTTACCTAAAATTGAAACATACACACCATTAGGTTTATTTGAAAAAGGTTCTAGCATAGAAGCACAACAAAATTTCTTTATTAATACTTTAGAACAAATTACTGGTAGACCAATGACTAAAGATTTATATAATAGAGTTTTATCAGAAGACGCAAAATTAAATTTAGCCAAAGCATTTAATATTAGTTCCGTTCAATTAGATACTTTAGTTAGCGAATATTTAAAATAATATAAGGATAATCAATGGCATTAGAATTAGGTATTTCTTGGGAAGATGAAGATGTAACTATTAGTAAAGAAGGCGGTATAGCAAATAGAAAAAAGAATAGAAGAAATAGAATAGAGCGTCAAAAGTATGATGCTATGCAAAAAGCTGAGCGTCAAAAACTTGCTTTAGATAAATTACAATCTGATGAATTTGAACAATTATTAAAAAGATATTATTCTGGCGGATTAAGTGATAAAAATAACGCTATTACAGGTGGTAAAAATATTAATGATTATACTAAAACTGAAATAATAGAAAAGTTTTATCAAGACAGAATTTGGAGCGAATATAATACTGTAGGTATTGTAAATGATGTTGGACAAGTTTTAGCTAAAGATGACCAGTACAAAAATGACTGGGCAGAAATAACTCAAGTATATGCAGACTTACCTTACTTTGGTGGTGAAACAATTGGTTTTGCTAAATGGGCTAAAGATTTTGTACCTGCATTGATAGCTGACCCTATTAACTTATTTAGTTTAGGTTCAGGTAAAATTATTGCAAGAGAAGCAAGTAAAACTGCAATAGATGTATTGACTAAAAAAGAATTTCAAAATCTTGCTATGAAAAAAGCGGCTATAGAAATAGGTAAAAAAGAAGCCGCATATGGAGCCGCTATAGCAACTGGTTCAGACTTAGCTAGACAAACTGCTGAAGTTGATGCCGGTTTAATGACAGATTATAATTTAACAAGAACATTAATTACAGGCGCAACAGGTGGTGTTGCACAAGGTACTGTCGGTGCCGGTATGTCAGCATGGTCTGCTAAAGGTAAAGCAGGTAGATTTTATGATAAAGGTGATGGTTTTAAATCTGATTACAATAGAGATTTTGCTTGGGCAGGTAGTAAATCTGACGAAACTTTTTCTGGTAAAGATGGCTCATCAAAAAAATTCCCACCTGAAACACCATCACAAAAACCCCCTAAAAAAATAATAGATAGAACAAGTGAAGTTAATACTATTAACGATAAAGTTGTTGAGATTAAAAGAAGAACACCAATTATTAATCTATCTAAAATAAATCCAGATGAACCTCACAATGTAGTTGTACAAGAAATTAAAACAAGTATTAATGAATTGATAAAAAAAGGTGAAGTAAGAACCACTGAAAGAACTGGTTTATTTAATCAAATTAAAATAAAAGCATCTAAAATATTAGGTAAAGAAAATGCTGATGAGTTAGATAAAGAATTAAAAACTGTTGCTAAAATTGCACCAGATTTAGCACCTACTATTTATGCAGGTCGTGTCAATATTTTAAACAAAAGTAAAGAAGTTTCTGAAATTAGAAATTTAGCTGATAATGCAGTTGACATGGATGAAAAACTTGCAGTCACAGAAAAATTAATAGAAGCTATAGATGAGAAAAATGCTCTTATTAAAAATCATGTTGAAACTGTTCAGGGTGTATCAGACGCATTAAACCAACAAAAATTAATGGTTGAAATGACAGAAGCTGATAAATTAAGAATGGAAACAGATATTGCAATTGCAAAAGAATTACCTGAGTTAATTGCTAAAATTAAAAAATTACCTGCTTCACAAAAAATAAAAGCAATTAATGATTTAGCTGATATATCTAAAAATGATTACAAAATGAACAAAGTAATCAAAAACATTAATAGAAAAATGAAACAAAAAGATGTTACTTTCTTTGAAGCTTACAATGAATATACCACAGCTAACTTACTAGGTGACCCTACTACACATGAAATTAACTTATTGTCTGCCGCAACTAAATTTCAATTACAAATAGTTGAACAATTTACTGGTGGATTAATTAGTTTTAAAAATGGAAATAGAAGACAAGGTATAAATCAAATATTAATGGCAGGAGATTTATTAGTATCTCAATTAAGATTTTTTCAAATAGCTATGAAAAAAGCTAAACTATCATGGAAAGCTAATAGAAGCATAGGAGATTCTTTAGAACATAGATTTGATGGTAGACAACAAAGAAATATGGAAACATATTTTGACCAACTAAAAGCATCTGATAATATTTTTAAACAATTTGCAGGTAAAGCGGGTACACCATTAGGTAAACTATCATTCTTAACTTTAAGATTGCTAGGTGCCGGTGATACAATGATGAAAAATATATTTAACAGAAGCGCAAGAGTTGCTAATGTTAACCAAAGAATGAGAGCTTTTTATCCTGAATTATGGAAAGATAGAAAGATATTTAATAAAACACAAATTGTAGCGTTAGAAGATAACATTAGAAATATAAAAGAAAACATTAGATTTGAACAAGCACAAGATACAATTAATGTTAAAAAGTTAGAAAAGTTAAATAAAAAACTTGCTGATTTTGAAAAACAAAAAGTTGAACAAACACCATTTGAAAAGAAATGGTCTGAATTATATTATCAATATGAAGATGAGTTTGGTAACTTTAGAGAAACAAAAACATTTAATTCTTTAGAAGCATCATCATTAGATGACTTAACTAAGTCAGTTGCTAATGACCCTACATATGTAGCAAGAACAGGTTCATTTACTCAAAATCTTAAAAATGAAATGTTAGACCCTAATCAGTTTTATCCTGACCAAAAACAAAGTAAATATAATATAGGTGATTGGTTATTAAAAACTGTAAATAAAATGCCTTTAATAAGAGTATTATCAAGTTTACACTTTGTAAAAACACCTGTAAATTTATTTAAGTATGGTTGGCAAGCAACACCTGTTCTTAATAAATTAAACATGGAATTTAGAGCAATGCAAAATGCTTCTGACCCAATTGTAAGAAACAAAGCTCAAGCGATACAAGGTGTAGGAATGGCTGTTTATGGATTAGCAACATACTATACAGTGCAAGGTAGATTAACAGGTTATAAAGAAAAAGATAGAAAACATAGATTTGCTTATAAATGGGAAGATGAAAATGGTGTTACACAATATACACAATTGTCTCGTTTCTTTCCTTTGTCGATACCATTTATGGTTACTGCATCAATACAAGATGCTTTAGAAGAAGCAGGTGATATATTTAATGACCCATTACACAGCGCTGAGCAAGAAAGATATTTAGATTTTATGCGGCATATTGCAGGTGCTTCAATGTCTTTATGGTCTAATATTTTTGCTAGTAATTTAATGACACAAGATTTCTTTAAATTAACAGAAATATTTTCTGAAACAGAAGCAACTAACGAAGAAGGTGCACAAAACATTTCTAAACTAGAAAGATATTTTGGAAGATTTGGTTCTAAAAATGTTCCATTAGCTACTTCTTGGAGATGGACTAATAAAGTATTTGCAGATGCTGAAGCAGAATTAGTAACAGCATTAGACCATTTAAAACAATCAACACCTTATGGTTTATCTAAAATAATTAATGAAAAATATTTAGGTGGTAAATACGAAATGTTAAATTATGGTGATGCACTATCTCCTAAATCTGACCCACTAGGTAATGTATATCCTAAACCTAAAGGATTATTATTAGGTCAAGCACAAGATATGTTTCCAGTTACTACACACTGGAGTTCACAAATGCTAGATAGTAATGGTGATAAAATTACATTATCAAAAGAAGCACAAGAAAAATTAGAAACTTCTAATATACTATGGGAAAGACCTCAGTTTACTTTAAATATAGGAACTAAAAAACCTTTGAATATGAAAACAAATATGATTATTCAAATGAAAAGTCCAGTAACAGGTGAGACAATAAAGTTTCCAGAAGGCACTACAATGTATGAAGCTATGCGTCAAGTTAAAACTCAAATTAAAATAGGTGGTAGAACACTTAATGAAACATTTCAATATGAGTTAGAAAACCCTACTTCTGAATTTAATAAGAGATATGTGTCTAACAAATTGTTAGGTGGTAAGTATATAGGGGACACTTATTTACTTTCTCGAATTAGAGAATTTGAAAGAGAAGCTAGAGAATGGATTAAAAGTTATGGTTTAATTGAAATGAATGGCAAAGTTACTACCGTAAATGCTCTTAAAAAATCAGCAGAAATGATAGAATTTCAAGAATTATTTGGAGAATAGATAAAGTACCCCTTTTAGAAGAGATAAACACAAAATATGGCTAATTCATTCGTAAGATACACCGGAAACGGTACAACTACTACATACGCTATTCCTTTTAGTTACCGTAGTACAGATGACTTATCTGCTACAGTAGCGGGTGCTAGTGTTACAGCATATACTTTGGATGCCGCAGGTACTAACTTAACGTTTACTACAGCTCCGGCTAACAATGCGGCTATTGAAATAAGAAGAACTACAAGCCAAAATACAAAATTAGTAGATTACGTATCAGGTTCAGTATTAACTGAAAACGATTTAGATACAGATAGTGACCAAGCTTTCTATATGTCTCAAGAGGCTATAGACAAAGCAGGTGACGTAATATCATTAGATAACGTAGACTTTAACTGGAATGTACAAAACAAAAGATTAAAAAATGTTGCAAACCCTGTAGATAATACAGATGCTGTTAACAAACAATTTATATCTACAAACATTCCTAACATCACAACTGTTGCAGGAATAAGCACAGACGTAACTACAGTAGCAGGTATAAGTTCTGATGTTACTGCTGTTGCGGCAGATGCTACAGATATTGGTACAGTTGCTACAAACATAGCTTCAGTAAACACAGTAGCAACAAATATTGCTGATGTTATTAAAGTTGCTGATGATTTAAATGAAGCAATCTCTGAAGTAGAAACAGTAGCAAATGATTTAAATGAAGCAACGTCAGAAATAGAAGTTGTTGCTAATAATATTACTAATGTAAATACAGTTGGTACAAACATAGCAAATGTAAATACAGTAGGTGGTATTTCAGCTAATGTTACTACAGTTGCAGGTATCAGTGCAGACGTAACAGGTGTTGCGGGTATTTCAACTGCTGTATCTAATGTTAACTCAAATAGCACAAACATTAATGCTGTTAATGCTAATTCAGCTAACATAAATACTGTTGCAGGTATTAATGCAGATGTGACAACTGTTGCAGGAATATCAAGTGATGTTTCTACAGTTTCAACAAACAATGCAAATGTTACTGCTGTTGCAGGTAATGCATCTAATATTAACACAGTTGCAGGTAACACAACTAACATTAATACAGTAGCAACTAACAATGCAAATATTACAACAGTTGCTGGAGCAAACACAAATATTAATACAGTTGCAACTGATATAGCTAATGTTAACACTGTTGCTTCAAATATACCTTCAATAAATAGTTTTGCTAACACTTACAGAATTGGTGCAACAGACCCTACAACTTCATTAGACGAAGGTGATTTATTTTATAACTCAACAGATAACGCTTTAAAATATTACAATGGAACTGCTTGGCAACAAATTACAGCAGATACAGATGTTAAAACTTTAGTATCAGCTAATGATACTACAGCAGGTTTTTTAAATGGTAAATTAGTAGCAGGTTCAAATGTTACATTTACTGAAAATAATGATGGTGGAAACGAAACATTATCAATTTCAGCAACAGACAATTCAATCCCTTTTGCAATTGCACTTGGATAAATAATTAAGGAGAAAAATAAATATGGCAAATAACTTTAATTCAACAACAGCTAGTTTAACTGATGCTACGTTGACTACAGTTAAGACCACTACATCTAACAAACAAGTTATGATTGGTTGTCTGGTATCTAATACTGGCACAACTTCTATACTTATAGATATAGTTCTTAATGATGGTTCTAACGATAGATACATTGTTAAACAAGCACCAGTTCCTGTTGGAAGTTCTTTAGAAGCAATATCAGGAAAAGTAATTATTCCTAATGGTGGTGCTGTTAAAGTAAAATCTGACAATGCTTCTGGTATTGCAGATGTAATTATTTCAACATTGGAAGACGTAGCGTAATGTATTTAGGTAATCAACCTGCATTAAGTTACACAAGTTTTGCTAAGCAAGACTTCACTACAAGTGCGACTACATCTTACACATTGGATAATCCAGTTGCTAACGCAAATGAGTTAGCATTGTTTATTAACTTTGTAAGACAAGAACCTACAACTGCTTATACTGCATCTGGTACATCATTAACTTTAACAAGTGCTACATCTGCATCAGATGATATGTACTGTGTGTTTTTAGGTAAAGCTGTTCAAACAGTAAATCCTCCAAGTGGTTCTGTTGGAATATCTCAACTAAGTGCTACTGGTACAAAAGACGCAACTACATTTTTAAGAGGTGATAATACTTTTGCTTCTGCTGGTGGAACTAACACTCCAGCTTTTGAAGCATATTTAGGTGGTACTGGTGGTCAATCTGTTTCTGACAATGCTGTTACTTTAGTTCAAGCAAATACAGAAGTTTACGATACTGATAGTGCTTATGATACTTCCACATATAGATTTACACCACAAGTTGCTGGTAAATATTTAGTTTATGGTTCTATTCAAAATGAAAGTAATAGTGGAACTAATCTTAATGCTAGTTATTTATATTTTAAAAAAAATGGAACTAATATTTTAGAAACCTCAAATGATTATTACAATAATCAAATTAGAGCAGATATAATAACTGGAGACATGATTGTTGATATGAATGGTTCAACTGATTATGTTGAATTATATGGTAGAATAGATAGCATTAGTGGAAGTGGTCAACTTTTTGAAAGTAATACTCAATTTAAAAGAGCAACACATTTTGGAGCATACAAAATAATTGAATAAGGAAAATAAATTATGGCAATAACAAAAATACAATCGCTTAACTTTCACTTCGTTTCAGTTAAGAATGTAAACAAGGAAAGCTTAAAGGAGATTAACTAATGGCTATTACAAAATTAACAGCAGATAGTATTACAAGTGGTGCAATAGCAAGTACACCAGCTTTTGAAGCAAGATTATCAGCAGACCAAACAATTTCTGATGACACACTTACTAAAATAAATGTAAACACAGAAGTGTTTGATACAGATGGTTGTTACGACAATACAACAAACTATCGTTTTACTCCAACAGTAGCTGGTAAGTATTATGTGTATTGGTCTTGTTCTGGAATTGCTAGTAATAACAATGTTATTAACAGTAATGTTTTTATTTATTTTAATGGTTCTCAATATAATGGTGCAAGTATAGCTGGTAATGCAGTTATGTCTGGAGGAAGTTCAACAGCTATTGCTACTATAGATTTTAATGGTTCAACAGATTATGTAGAGTTTTATTTAAAAGTAGATGCTACTTCTGGTGCAGTTAGAGCAGATTTTAATTTTAGTGGCGGATACACAACATATGCTGGAGCATACAAAATTATAGGAGCATAGATTATGGCATTAAGTAAAATAGACGCAGCGAATTTTTTA
>Ga0222715_10003444_pt1 | contig 14098 bp, 10 predicted proteins | sample C33_9DmetaG_FD_165056 | JGI IMG/M metagenome (GOLD analysis project Ga0222715, IMG submission 165056) | Estuarine water microbial communities from San Francisco Bay, California, United States - C33_9D | ecosystem: Environmental > Aquatic > Marine > Unclassified | place: USA: California...
TAATGATTACTTTCTCTTTATTATTGTGAATTAACCAACCAACTTCTTGACATGTTGCTAAAGGAGCGTTCATAACGTCCTTTATATCTAGCCATCCTGTCTCTGTATCACGAGCATCGAGCCACGTTACACGGACCATGGGTACTTTCTTAATGTCAAAGGTCATATTTCTGATTGCACATTACACGAAATTTGCCTATAATCATATAAATAATTAGGCTTACTTTTCAAGGCCCGCCTCCTTGCTACATTAAGATAATGCACTACTAGGAGATTATGAAAAAATTAAAACTACAACAGGGCGGATTGGCTAATTTTCAAGACGCTGTCGGAGCTTTACGAGAATTAGGACGTTTTGAAGATGACACTATTGCTCATGTAGCAACAGGTGAAACCATCATTCCGATGGAGGTTTTTGATAAAAACCCAGAACTTCGAGATCAAGTGTTTTCCTCTATGGCAAAACTCGGTATTAATCCGGCTGAGTATATTGTTGGTAGTAATCTTAACTCAATCAATCCAGTTACAGGCCAACCAGAATTCTTTCTAAAAAAACTATTTAAAAAAATAAAAAAAGCAGCACCAGTTCTTTTACCTATAGCAGCATCGTTTATTCCTGGCGCAGGTCCTTTATTAGTAGGAGCAGCGGGAACAGCGGGTGGTTTAATAGGAGGACAAGATCCAAGACAAGCATTGATGTCAGGTATTATGGCTGGAGGATTAGCGGGACTTGGTAAAGGAACGCAAGCATTTAATTTAGGAAATCAAGCGGGTGGTAGATCTTTAGGAAGTTCTATATTTAAAGGTATTCAAGAAGGTGGTTTAGGTACGTTATTTCAAGGCGCTAAGTTAGCACCTACTTACACAGGAGTTGATGGACTTGCAGGAGGGCAAGGAGTTGCGCCGATAACGTCAGGAGGAACTCCTGTTGTACCAGAAGTAAAAAAAGGAATTTTTGAAACAGCGTCAAATTTATTTAGAACTGAGGGAGACCCAACGAAACCATACAGTAAATCAAGAGTGTTGGCTGGTCTAATGTTAGCACAGCAAGCACCACAGCTTTTTAGTGCATTCATGGGCGGCGATGAAGAAGAAGAGTATGTAGATACAAATGTTTATCCAGGAGATTATGGACAACTAGCGTCACTTGGTTTTGCTCCTTCTTATTCTCCAGGAAGTAATGTAGTACCTTCTAACAGTTCTGGTATTGCTATGTTGGCAAAAGGTGGTTTTCCTGAAAACGCACCAAGAGCTCAAGGAATGTTGAATGGTCCTGGAACGGGAACAAGTGATAGTATACCCGCATATTTAAGCAATGGTGAATTCGTTGTTACAGCAAAAGCTGTAAAGAATGCGGGAGGCGCAAAGCCTATGTATGAAATGATGGATTATTTAGAAAAAGGTGGTAAACTGTCACCGGAATCAAGAGGTAACGCATAATGGCTGAAACAATATATAGACAAGCACCATATATAGAACAGAGAAGTGAACAGCTTCTTGGAAGTGTATTTGGTGATCCGAACGCTACAAGACAAGAAGGAGAAACAGACGAACAATTTAATTTACGTCGTTTTGGTAGAGCTGGTGTTTCTAGGCAAGTACCGAGATATGAAATAGCCGGTTACACAGATCCACAAAAAGCAGCTTTTGATTTAGCTAGTCAAGGTATTGGACAATACGCTCCTTTTTTACAACAAGCACAAGGAACATTACAAAGCGGTGTCGGTGCAACATTAGCCGGAACTCCTTATTTTGCACAAGGTGCACAGATGTTAGGTCAAGGTGCTTCGGGTGTTACAGGTGAAGATATTAGTAGATACTTTAATCCTTATCAACAATTTGTCACTGACGAAATAAAGAGACAAGGTGATATCATGAAAACACAGGCTGCGGGTCAAGCGACAAGAGCTGGTGCATTTGGTGGATCTAGAGCACAGTTAGTAGAACAAGGTATTGATGAGGCAACTTTACGACAAATCGGTCAAGCACAGGCGAGCGGTTTTGGGCAAGCTTTAGCAGGAGCGCAAGCAGAAAAGCAACGTCAACTGTATGGCGGGCAAGGTATTGGGGCTATCGGTTCACGGTTCGGGCAACTGGGTCAAGGATTAGGTGCACTAGGCGCTGGTCAAGCGGGTCTTGGATTAGACTTCCAACGCGCAGGTTTAACTGATGTGAGTTCTCTTCTTGGTATTGGTGGATTACAACAACAAATTGCTCAAGCGGGTCTTGATGCTGCAAGAAAAACTGCAGAACAACAAGAAATGGAACCGTTCACTAGACTTGGTTTTGCTAGCGATATACTTACAGGTCAGCCTTCTAGTTATTCTAGTATTACTTATGGTGATCAGGCTCCTCCTGTAAACCCATTATCTCAAATCGCTGGTCTTGGTATCGGTGCATTGGGATTAAGTAGGTTGTTTCCGAGTTAGTATGAATCCTCTTAACAGAAAAATGTTTCAACAGCCTATTAAGGCACAATCTGGTGTGTATGTTCCTACCATAGAACAGATAATGAATTTCTATCAAGGTGGTTTTGATCAAGCTGGTCAACCTACAGACACAGAGAGTTTTTTAAGAGCGATTGAAGCTACGAAATTAATGAATGAAAAAGGTTTCTTTCCAGGAGAAGGAGAACCTTTAAAATTTACATTTTTTCCAGATAACAAAGAAGGAATTCGAGAAATTTTAGAACAAACAGATCTTGATAGAGTTGAATCTATGGGATTTGGACAAAGAGCTCCTGAAGGAGACGCGTATCAAGCTTTAATTGATCAAGCTAAAAATGAACAAATTGCAGGTATTATGGCAGCGGCAGCGTCTGATCCTAGTCAAAGACAACAACCTGTAATTGATTCTCTTTTAAGAGAAGGTGCATTGACAGGGACAGAAACTTTAGAGGCGTCCGATGCAGGTAGAAGAGACGCGGCGAAAGATTTAATAGAAGCAGGTATTGGTAATTTATCTGGAACACCAATAGGACAGCCAGTAACAGGTGATGAAAATATAGAAATGATTAAAAGAAACATATTACAAGGAACTAATATCGTGGAACGCGGTACTCCAGAATATGAGGCTTTATCAGCCGTTGAAAAAATGAAAGTTGATGACGCAGTATCAAAACAAAAAAGAGAAGAAGTAGATCTAACGGATGCTTCTAAAGATAGATTAAAGAATTTTATTACTGCTGCGGGGGATTCAGCAGAAACGGCAATTTTAATTTATAATGATATGTTAAACGCAGGTGGAGAAATAGCGGAATCAGCGGGTGAGGTATTAGAAGGTTGGAAAGAAGCTTTCTCTGAAGGATTTACTGACGATCAAAAGAAAAGTCTTAACGAACAGTTAGAGTATCTAAAATCACAAAGTAAGGATGCGGGCAATCTTGGCGCTCCTATATTTGGTGTGGATATGGAAACGTTACAAAAAGGCGGAGAGAATATAAAGGAGTGGTATAAAAAAACTGTTCTTCCTGAAATGGTAGAAGGTGGTTTAGATATTGCTCAAAATATATTCGGCGCTTCAGATCTTGGAGTAGGTAGTGATCTTCCTCCAGAACTACAAACAGGAACAGTTGCTGCTACTGTTGATCCAAGATTAGCATCCGGCATATCTGAAGATCAAGACAAAGCAATAGACTTGGCTGATCGTGTTCCAAATGACGTAATGGCAAATATTGCAGAAAGAATAGGTCCTTTTGAAACAAAAGTAAAAGACACAGTAACAGAAACTAAAGAACTTGTTACTGAAGGGTTAACTAAAATAAAAGATTTAGGTAATAAACTACAAGAAGTAGCTCCAAAAACATACGAGATAATGGAAAAAGAAATTAATTCATTAACAGAAAAAGTAAAAAATAATAAAATAAACACGAAAGAATTTAATGAGAGTCTTGATCAAATAAAAGATAACATTATCGAGCTTACAGCAGATCTAGGAGGAGAAGTTAAAGAAGGTGTACTTGATGTTGTTGATAATGTTAAGGACACTATTACTGGTTTAACTTCTACTGAATCTACTAAATCAAGTACATACGTCGATCCTGATAAAAGAGTTGCAGAACCTATAACGCAAGAAGATCTTGAAAAGTTTAAAGTTAAAAAAGCAAACGGTGAAGAAATTCCTGTTGATAGTGAAGAAGCTGTAACTGGAATAGTTGAATCTGAAGCTGAGGTAGACAATTTAGATACATCAGCAAATCAAGTAGCTGATGGCTCTGATACAAAATCAGCAGACGGTAATGTGCTAGCTACCGCAGGAACTACAACAGGTGAACTAGGTTCTGGAAATATGAATGATCTTATAAGTCAAACCTTAAAAGAAGCTGGCTATAATCTAAATACAGTGAAAGATCCAAATTCAGATGCTTTAAAAATGATCTATTACGGAACTTTACTAGCTACTACTCCAGGTGAATTTAAAGATGCTGCAATGCAAAATTTAAACAGGTTTGTTAAAGATGAAATTAATGCAAAGTATAAATCAGATGCACAAAAACAAAAATTTAAAGGCGATGTATTTAAAATTCTTTTAGCAGGTAAACTCGATATCTTAAAAGAACAAGCTAAAACACCAAAAGGAGTTAGTTTAAAATCTCCTTTCTTACCGGGAGCAAATGCTCAAAATGACATGGTGCAATCTGTTATGGTAAATAAATTTGGAATAGATGTTGATATCGATGACGATGATGCAACACAGCCGACAAACGATTTTATTAACGCAGTAAAAAGTAAATCAGCACAGTATATGACAGAAGCAAGAACAGCCGATATAAATTTAAATTACGAAGACGCTGTTTCACAAGCTGTTAATGATTTAATACCTTTGTTTACAACAGAGGAAGTAGATAATGAAGGACTTTTAAGAAAATATACTCCTACAAATTTTTTAAAGAATTTTCTATTTGGAGAAAAACCTGAAGGCACAACAAAAATTACAGGACGCTTAAAGGACACTGATCCGGCAACTATACAAGCTGTTATTCAAGCCGTTAAAGATCAAAAAGGGATAACAATTACAAAGGAAGAAGCTATACAATTAATTTCAGAGTACAAATAGGAGAGTAATACATGGTTGACATTAATGACGTTGATCTTTCAGGGGTACTAGGAGATAAAAACGATTTATCCAACGTTGATCTTTCAGGAATATTAGGAGACGATCTTAGCGGTGTTGATCTTTCAGGAATACTAGGTGGTGAAGACATTGAAGAGCAAAGCGAATTTTCAAAAGGGTTTGACAGAGGCGTAAACACATTACAAGCCGTTACCGGTGACGCTATCGAAGTGTTCGGTGAACTTGTTGACAGTGATAAGTTGGCCGACTACGGAAGAAGTGTATCAGAAAAAAACAGAGCAGAAGCTGCTGCAATAGGCCCTGCACAAATAGGCATATACGAACAAATTCAAAACGCTGGAGATCTTGGTCCCTTCTTATCTAATCAAATTGGTCAAGCGATACCAAATCTCGGAACGCTGTTAGCGGGTTCTACCACAGCAAATATTTTAGCTAGACTTGTTGGTGTAGGCGGAGGCCCTGTTGGAATCGCAGCGACTACAATTTTAGGTGCGCTTGCTCCCTCTATATTTATATCTACGGGAGAAGCTGGGTCCAAGCAAAAAGAATTATCAGAGGGCCCTGATTTAATCGACCCCTTACAAGCTTTACTGACAGGAGTAAAAGCAGGATCTATTGATGCGGTAACTGTCATACCTATTCTTCGACCGTATAGAAAGTTTTTTGAAAAACTTCCAGAGAAGGAAGGCGTGAGTGCGGTACAGCAATTACTAAATGTTCCAAAAGCAGAAGCGGGAAAGATATTACAGATTGTTAAGAATTTAGGAACAACAGTTCCAACAGCGATAGGTTTAGAAGCTGCAACAGGTGCAGCGCAAGAATCTATTTTTATTAAAGATGCAGAAAAAGTTACAGGAAAAACAGTCGGCACTGAGCAATTTAAAAGTGATGTTATTAATGCGGCTATATCAGAAGGTATAGGAGGCGGTGTCTACGGTACAGTTACCAGTGTCTCCGGACCGCTATTAAGTTTTGGAACGGACTCAGCGGCGAGAAATTTTCCAGAAGGATCTGGTCAATTTATACAATTTCCAAATTACTCAGAGTTTCAAAAAAACTATAAAGGCACAGACAAGAGTGAAATTACAGAAAACATATTTAAAAAAGTAAGAGATGCAGAGATTCAACAATACGTAGACAAGCCACTGCGTCCTTATTTTAAAGAGATTTACGCTAAAGGAGGTAGGCCATACTCATCTAATTACTACGGTGCGGGCGATCCGAGAATTATGTATGACATAGATGTTAAACAAGAAGACGGTTCGGTAATAACAGAACAAAAATCATTTAGAGATATTCCTGTTTCACGTTTTTATAACATGAGAAAAGGTGTTAGAGCTTTAGGAAAGACAGCGCTATATTCAACGATTGGTAAATCAGTTTCTGCGTTAGATGATCTTGCAGCGAGATCAAAGACAGCGTTTAAACTTAGACAAATAATCGCGCCTTATGCTCGACCTTCAATATCAAAAGAAACAGCGCAACCTGCATCAATAGATGAGGCGAAGTATCTCAGGTTAGGAAAATACAACACGCCGTTAGAACAGGCGATGCAAAAAGTTGCTAAGCTGGCCAAGGTTCCCGGAACTTCACGAATTACAAAAGAAACAAACGATGCTTTGTATTTAGCGTTAAATCAAGAAATAATTAATGAAGCAACAGTGCCAAACAAAAGAATAAGACAAGCAGCAAATAAAATAAGAGACTTATTAGAATTAGTAAGAAAAGATGCGGCTAATTTAAAAATTATAGAAGATATTCCAGATGGAAAAGGAGGAACTTTTAAGGGACAAAGTGCGAAGATAGATCCCGGATATATAAAAGGATACTTTCCTATTCTTTTAAAATATCAAAGCATAAGAGATAATGGAAAAGTCAGAGCCAATTTTAAACAAATGTTAATGGAAAATGGGTTTACTGAAAATGGAGCAGACCGAACTGTCGCTGAAGTAATTGGAGGTCAAGGATCAACAACAGGTTTTCAAGACTTTACTGAAACTGAAGTGGGCGTTGCAACAAAAATGGGAGCGTTGGAAAGAGAACGTAAATTAAAAAACATACCGCCAGAAGCTTTGGCTCCTTTTGTTAACACAAATGTTTATGACGCATTGTCTAGATACACACAGCAGGCAGCGGAAAGATTTTCAACAGCGGAAAGATTTGGAGGTAATAACGAAGTGTTACAGCAAATGAATAGTTTAATTGCAGCGGAAGCCAAGAGATCTGGTTTCGATGTTCAACCATCCGAATCAAGAAGAATTGTAGGACTGACAGATGCAATACAAAAAAGATATAAGCCAATTGAAAATGACGTTGGAAGAAAACTTAATTCATTTCTTATAGGCTACGGTTACTTAACAACATTAGGTTTTGCAACGATATCTTCCATTAGCGAACCTTTTCTTGTTTTAGCAAGAGGGGGACCGGCAATACCAGCAATATCAAAAGCTCTTGTCGGAGGAGTAAGACGAACAATACGAACAGTGGCTCCACGTTTTCCAAAAAACGACATGGAATTAGCTCTTGATAATATTTCTCTAGCAGCGGATCAAGCATTAGCGGAAAGGTTAAACGATGCATTTGGTGGTGGACAAGAATCAAATAAATTTACCGAAGCTTTTTTTAGATTTAATTTTTTATCACAGTTTACTAGATTTAATAGAGCTTTTGCTTTTTACGCTGGTGAGGGATTAATGTTAAACAATGCAAGATTCTTAGCATCCAACATGAAAAAAAGAAAAGTAAACAATGTAGAAGATCTTCCTGACACAGGAAGATTTAAAACAAAAAAAGAACAATTACGTGAGCTTGGAGTTAATCCGCAAGATGCAGTGGTTTTTGTTAATAGTAACGAATTTAAAACAGGCAACCGTAAGATATATTCAGATACACCATTTTATAAAAATCAACTCAGACTAGGCGCAGTTCGATATATTAATGATGTTGTAATGAATCCTAGAGCAACAGAAAGACCGTTATGGATGTCAGATCCGCACTTAGCTATTTTTTCACAACTAAAAGGTTTCCAAGTTACTTTCTCCAATACTGTTTTAAGAAGATGGTACAATGAAATGTTTAAAAGTGGCTTTTATAATGGTTTAAAAAATGGATCTAAGTTCGCTGCTGTTGGAGCAATGATGATAGCTGTTGCCTTATTTGGAAACGAGATAAGAGAGTTTTTACAGTACGGTGCAAAAGGAAACCCGAGATATAAAAAAGAAACTGATTTTGAAAAAATTAAAAGAGCTGTTGAAAGAACAGGATTATTAGGACCTGTTCAGTTTTTAATAGACTCTGCGCGTGCAGAAAAGTACGGATCAGGGCCCATAGAAGCCTTGTTAGGACCTATTGTATCGCGTTTAGTGAGTTATATGGAAGGAATTAGAGACATTTTCACAGACGGTGAAAAAGAAAAAATGATACGTGAGATAATTAAAAGTATTCCAGGGGTGTCTTATTTGCCTCAAGTAAAGGAATATTTGTACGAGAAGTTTGACGTGCCGATTAAAAGAGGGTAAAACAAGACATGGCAAGAGGTGATTATTTAGCAAGAACTGGCGGCGGTTATGGGAAATCTTTTAAACAAAAATCCGATAATCTTAAGCAGAGTATTGGTAGTTTAGATAGAAGAATTAATAACGCTGTTAAAAGCGGTAACGTAGATCAAGCAAAAGATTTAAGATCTCGTCAAAATAAATTCGTTCAAAACCTTGCTGATACGGCCGTTAGAGAAGCGGCATCTCCATATGGAGGAAATGATCCTGAATTAACCATACAAGGAAACGTAAGAACAAGTTCAGGCGGTCCTCTTCTTACGACAAAAGGAGACGAGTTACGTCAAAGCGTTATAGATAGAGATTTTTTAAATCCTACGAGAAGACTTGATAATTTGTTTCCCAAACAAATGGAAGCAATGTACCCTGTGTCGAGAAAAGCACAACGCGGACCGTTTGCAGTACAAGCGATAAAACAAATGTTTGGTATCGAAGATAAACCAATTCCATATAGTGGAGATGGTATTATGCCAGCACTAAGATATCCATTGCAACGATTTAGTTTTGATCCTTTAACAAGAGACGGCGGAGAAAACATGGCAGCAGCTGAGGGTGCTGGTATTTTTTCAAATGAAGGTGATTTTGCTACACCAATAGCAAGAGCAGAAGCTCCTTTTGAACTCGTTAATGTTGGAGGATTAAATTTAGGACCAACTATAGATATGAACGAGCTCATTAACAGAGGACAAGGAATTTTTGAAAACTTTCAACAAGTTGTTCCTGAAGGACTGAATTTAAATATAGGTGATAAATCATTAAACTATAAAAGAAGTTTATTTGGTTTGCCTGGGCAATTTTCATTTGGCATAAGTCCAGAGCAGGTAAGTCTTGGATATGAAATCTAAAATCAACATCACTGCAATAATAATTGCAGGTGTAACTGTAATCTACAGTTATGGGATGTTAGTAAATAGAGTCATTGCCAATGAAAGTAAGATAAAAGATTTAGATATGTTGCGTATCGATGCACGGCTCTCGGTCATTGAAGCAAATGTTGTAGCTATTAATGATAAGATAGACCAAGTAATTAAGCCTTAAACGGAATAAACATTTCAGTTTCTACACACGCCGTATCAACAAACACAGGATTATATCCTTGATTTAACATCATATTAGTAGCTTCATTCTCGACTATAATTCTTCTATTTTCACAAGCAGTTTCTTCAAAATATACTTCAGCAATAGTGCGAACGCTAGGCCACGAGGGTGTAGAAAGAATAGTGACAAGTAACCATATTTTAATCATCTAAGTATCTTATAGCGGATTTTAATATTTGCACGTTGTCTTTTGCATGACCTAATAATAAGTTACATGAATTACATAATAAACCTCTTGGTAATAAACTAGGATTTTCCTTAAAATCTTTCTTTTTGTATTGATGATCATGATCAATAACAGATTCTTTATTAAAGTTTGGTTGATTTTTATTCTTTCTTTTAGGTGCTTTTTCCTGAAATATAGTACCACAAATTTCACAAATAGGTTCTTTTCCTAACCACCAATTAGCAACTGGTTCACCCCAATCACTTTTAATTCTACGATATCGTAAAGTTACTCTTCCCTCTGGAACAGACCGTAGCTTTTTTTGTTCTTTTTTTCTAGATCTATTTATTGCTTCCTTCCCTTTTTTAGTCTTAACATATCTTTCTTGTCTTTTGTTGGCGTAGGCCATTTTATTTGATTTCGCCCCACGATGCGCCTTTTTCATAATCAACTACACTAGGAACATTTAATTCCACGCATGTTTGCATAATTTCTTTTATCTTTTCCGCTTGCTTTTCGTTCTCCACAGAAATATCAACTTCATCATGAACTTGTATCATAGGTAAAAATCCTTCATCATACAAAGACACCATCGCTTGCTTTGTTTGATCAGCTGAACCTCCTTGTATTAATCTGTTTAACGCTTTATATGTCCAACCTCTTTTTAACTGACTAAACCCACCATACTTAGCGGCGGCTTCATTTCTTGGTAAAGGTAAGCCCGCGCCAAATTCTAAAGGTTCCCATAAATCAAAACGACACTTACGACCTTTTAACGTTCTAATATATCCTCTGTCCCCCGCTAGTTTCATTGCTCGTTTACTAATTGCTCGAACAAAAGGAACATTGGAATGATATTTAGTAAAGAGTTCTTCCGCCTCCCTTAAACTTAAATTTAATTGATCAGCTAGTTTTGCTTTACCCATACCGTACATCATACCAAGATTAATTGTTTTAGCTTGTTTACGTTTTATGCCCGCCATATCTGCAACCACTTGATGAAAGTCGATATCACCCTCACGGTATCCATTTACTAATGTTTCAGAACCTTCTTGTTTTAAGACAGATGCATAATGAACTAATAATCGCGGTTCCTGTTGCGAATAATCAAAACAACCCCATGTCGTTCCTTCTTCAGGGATAAATAAACTTCTAATTAATGGACCTATCTCTTCGTCTCTTGCTGGGATTTGTTGTAAGTTCGGGTTTTGCATGGAAAGACGTCCTGATATAGTTCCTCCTTGCTCGTTACGCATTTGGTTAACCTCAGCGAAAATCCTCCCTCTGTGCGAATGCTTGAGTATACTATCGATGAAGGTGGTTCTCGCTTTATTAATCTCACGAGCCCTAACAACCAACCTAGCCAAATCACTAGGATGAGATACCAAAAACTCTTTATCCAATTTTGCTTGTTTTGTTTTTTCAGTTTTATCATACTCAATTCCTTGAGCATCGAAAGCTTTTGCAACAGAAGCTGCTGCCCATATATCAACATGCATGCCAGAAATATCATGAATCTTTTTAAGAATTCCTTGCTCTTGTTTATACAAATCTTTTTTTGTAGCTTCCGCTTTATCCAAGTCAATACGTACTCCTTGTTTTTTCATTTCAAATAATACAGGGAATAAGTCAGACTCCAATTTAAAAACATCTAATAAATCATCTTGTATAATTTTTGTTTTTAAAGCGCCCCATAGTTTTAATGTTAAAGCCGCATCTTGTTCAGCATAAGGGCCAACGTACATTGGAGGAAGTCTCCACATTTCTGTTTTTGGATTTACGCCCCATTCTTTTGCGGCCTCATATAAATCGTGTTGTGATTTTTTCTCTCCAACATATTCTTTTCCTAAATCATCAAGAGTGTAACGATATCTGTTTTCATCAACTAATGGAGCGGCAATCAATGTGTCTATAATACGACCATTTACTTGCAGATCTAAAGCATGCATCCAACCAACATCATAAATAGCATTATGAAAAACTTTATCACAAGGTAGTTTTAAAATTTCTTTCATGTAACGAAGAACTAAATTTTTATCCATGTTCCCACCACCTTCATGGGCAATAGGAAAATATCCTTTCCATCCTTCAACGGCTACGGCTATACCTATTGGATATCCATTTTTAGTAGCCCAACCAGGACCAACACCAGAACCTAAACCTTTGTCTCTTGTTTCTAAATCAATTGCTATTTCTTTTGCATCGGATAAATCGGGGAGAGATTCTGGAGGAGCCCAATCTAATTCTCTTTTAAAATTAAATTCCGGGAATGGAATTTGTAGAGTGCTTTTACTTCTTTTTTTCTTCGCCATGTTTACTTTCCAACGCCCGTATCTCATTAAGCACGAGTTGCAAATCTAATACCGCCAATTTTAGATAGCGCTCAACATCAGGACGTTTAAGTTGGGGCAGTTTATATAGGCATTCTTGAACACCGCGCAGAGTTGTTCTTGTATGTTTTTTAAATTCTTTTAACTCCAAAACAATTCTCCAAACTCATACATTGTTTCTGAACGAACTACGTGCAGTTGTTCTTTTGCTCTTGTCATTCCTACATAAAAAACTCTTCTTTCATCACTTTTATTTCGTCTGTAAGCTTCGTCCGCTTTTGAAGACGTGTCAGAAAATAATAATACGTTCGATGCTTGGCCGCCTTTTGAAGCATGTATAGTAGAGAGGCGTACATCAGGATCTTTTTTTAAGTTTTGTTTATTCTCCAACATCTTTTTTACGTACTGTGCTTTACTGTCTGATATGTCAGACATTGATTCTCGCCATATCATATTTTTTTTTGCGAGTAATCCATAGTTATTTTTTAAATCTTCATATGTGTATTGCGCTGTATCTGATGCTCTAGGCATTGTTTTAAACCCATGCGCAACGTCTTCATCTACTTTCATGTAACTATACATATCTTTCACTGATTTTAGAGACACTGATTTTCCTCTTGAAATATCAGTCCATGAAATAATTGCGTTTAACAGTCGATCAGAAATAGATTTTTTATCGTAACGAGAATAAAACACTCCTGTTTTTTTTAATTCTTTTTCTACATTATCTAAATGATATTTTGTTCTGGCTAAAATCAACCAATCGTTATTATGTAAATTAAAATTATTAAAGAAAACAAAATTGTGTTTTTTGTAAAGTCCTTGAAAATCACGAGGGTTCCAATTTTTCATAACGCGTTCATTCTCAGGAATTCTATTTATAATGTTTACCGCTTTCTCTTGCACGGCTAACGGAACACGGTACGATTGATTTAAAATAACTTGCTCACCTTTTAATCTAAGAAATCTTTCTGGGCTTGCGCCCGCCCATTTAAAAACTGCTTGGTCATCATCTCCGGCAATGTAAACAGATTTAGAAGAACGTGATAGTAGTTCAACCAGATCCCATTGAATGCTACTAAGATCTTGCGCCTCATCAATAATTAAAACTTCAAAACGAGGAGTCACTTTTCTTTTTGTGTACTCTATAATCATGTCGGTGAAGTCCATGAATTTGTTATCTTTTTTATACTGTTCAAAACCCCGAGCAATTTTTCTTAATTTAATTTCTCCGTCTTTTAAAAACGGTGTGTCAGGTTGCATGAATTGATGTTCAAGGCTGACTTGTTTAATACGCGATAAATCATAAACCTGTAAATACGCATCATCTTGCCAACTCACCCCATACTGTTTTAGTTTTTGATTAGGATTAGAAACTTTTATATTTAATTTATCAGAGAGCTCTTTGTAATCATCATCATCCATCATTGAATCATTTCCAAGACCGAGCTCTATGTATGCTAAACTATGTAACGTTCTAAAATATTTAAAATCTTTTTTATCATATTGTGGAAAACGGTCCACGGCTCGCGAGATAGCTTCCTTCGCTGCTTTTTGTGTAAAAGAAAAGTATCCAATTTTATTTGGTTCTATTCCATTATCTAAAGCTTCTTCTACAATACTTAAAAGAGTATGTGTCTTACCTGTGCCAGGAGGTCCGAATATTTTTTTAGTGGTCAAAACGGTTCCGCTTTCTTCATGTCTGGTATGTCGATATCTTTAGGTTTTTGAAAATCATCAGGAACAAACCAAACATATTTTTTATTATTATCGACACTAAGTTTATGACTATCCCCTTTAAAAGATTCTTTTATTCTTAATATCATTCTTGTCTGATCTAGCGCTGTAAATTTTTTCTTTGTGCAATAATCAACAAC
>Ga0222715_10003446_pt1 | contig 14097 bp, 16 predicted proteins | sample C33_9DmetaG_FD_165056 | JGI IMG/M metagenome (GOLD analysis project Ga0222715, IMG submission 165056) | Estuarine water microbial communities from San Francisco Bay, California, United States - C33_9D | ecosystem: Environmental > Aquatic > Marine > Unclassified | place: USA: California...
AACCTCCTGGAACACTTGAAGATCAATCCTATTATGTTGTAGAGACTGGAACTATACATTTTAACGGTTGGAAGAAAACTGGTACGAAGGACAAGAAGAAGAAATATTTTGCATTCACTTTTTCAGCAAAGTTGCAGAAATTATTGAAGAAATATATCGCACAACACAAAGGTGACAAGTTGTTTGTCGCAAAACCATATAGCAAAATACTTCAAAATGCTGGCACGAATGTGACTACTTTGCGCAAAGCGAAGATTAGAGAAGTCTATGATGATGATAGTTTTACTATGGATAAACGCCGAGACCTGGCTAAACAAATGAAGCATAGTTGGACGACGCAACTTGTGTATGCAGGAATCAATCGTCGAAGTTTACGTAGTGGAAAAATATTTTCTGAGTAGAATACAAAATGCCTGGAATAGTGTATGAAATGTACGCCCCAAATTGTAATAAAAGATACATTGGTAGCACAAAAAAATCGCTTCAAAAGAGATTGAGTGCACACAAAAATAAGAATCACCCTTTATTTGCATTCGGCGAAGTTCAAATTAGACCTCTTTTAGAAAATGTTCCAGAAGAACTACTACGCAAGAAAGAAGGAGAATACATCAGGCGCTTCAAAACAGAACTTTTCAATACTCGTGTGGCTGGAAGAACCCAAAAAGAAAAGTATTGGGAAGATATTGAAGCAAGTCGGCAATATCACCGAGATCTATACACACCAAAGAAAAGAGGAGGAGACGGTGCGTATAGACAATTGAGGAGATACACAGAGAACAAAGAGGTTATTTTGCGTCACTTGTGTATAAAAAATGCTAAGAAATACTTACGGTTGCCTTCGAAGAGATCATTAGCAAAGTATAATTTCACCGACGCTGAACTTGATTCAATTAAAAAACATATTTATTATCAAAAGACGAATGAACCAAGCACTTCTAAGAACTGATGACGAATACTACACGCCTAAGCACGTCTGGGAAGATATTCAAGAATATATTCCAAAAGATAAAACAATTTGGGAAGCATTCAAAGGTGATGGGAGAGGTGCAGAATATTTAAAACAATTGGGATTCAAAGTTGTGTGCGACGACGACGACTTCTTTAGCAGTGCATCTAAGGGTGAAATAGTAGTCACGAACCCCCCCTTTAGCAAATCCAAACAGATTTTAGAGCGCCTCGTGCAGTTAGAGCAACCTTTTATAATGATTCTACCGTGTTCAAAAATTACAACGCAATATGTCCGCAACTTGTTTAAAGATTCGTTTGCAGATTTGAAAATTATTGTGCCTCCAAAACGAATAAACTTTGACAAACCAGGAATGGTAAAGTCTAAGTGTTCTTTTGATTGTTTTTACTGGTGCTGGAAGAACCCGCTGATGAAGGATATGCCAAACCTTAACTTTATTCCTCAAAGGGATCCTCCCCGATGCTTGGTAAATCCACACAACCAATAGCCACCGCATCGGATTCAAGTTCTAACTCTTCACACAAGCACCCTTCACCGTGCCGTACAACTTCGTGGTGGTAATTGTCACAGCTATCACACCTACAAGCTCTCCATCTTTCATCCACGGCATAGCCTTCTTTTTTGAGCATGTCTGCAAGAATCACTTTCAAACTGTCGTCCATAGACTTCAGAATAGCCTTCGCCTCCTTCGTCCTACTCTTACAATATTTATGACCAATAAGAATGAATGCTTTTGCGTCTTCCACATCTTTAGGAGCGTCCATTGCTTCAAGTTCTTTGGTGCGTTTCTCTATCCTCTTCTTGATGATTTCCTCATACCCGAGGTGTGTTTCGTCACCCTCCAGTTCCTCAAGTCTGGTACATCTCCCAGTCTTGATGAACTCGTCCACGACCTCCACAGAAGCCTTACCACAGCCTTTTATCTTGGCTATGTCTGCCCCAGAAGTAATTAATACGGTGTCAAGTTTTTGGTAGTAAATAGCGATAGCAAAACCAGCCGAAGCAAACGCTTCTTGCCTTGCTTTGTCTCCAAGTTCCTCGTAGGCAACACTCAGACGAAGGAAGATATCATAGACGTCTTCATAATGAGCAGTTTTCGCTTTCTTCCTTTCACGAGCCATCACACCACGCACGGGGTAGAAGAGTGCGGAGTCTAAACCCTCGTCGCCCCCAAAAAACGTGATTCCCGTTTTTCGTTTTGCTTCAGTGAACTTTATCCATCAGAGAGTGCAAAGTCCTCCCCGAGGAGACTCGGTAAATCCTCACAGTCAATAGCCAACGCATCGTCTTCATTAATATCGTTCATTTTACTCTCGCTTTCATCATGCTCAACACTTTCGGCTCGGGAAATCCAACGATAAGCCTTTACCCAACAACCCTTACAAAGACGAACAATATCATGCAACAGATCACACACACCATATATGAGGAGTGAAAGTCCGCCGATAGTCTCCCGCCGATAGTCTCGGATCGATTGTCTTAGGTCTTGTATTAGTTCCCCCCGACGCAGTGATGCAATGCAACGGTAACACGTTATGCACATTATGCGTTCGTCGTGCGTCGAGCGAAGAGTGCGGAGTCTAAAGTGTCAAAGGGTACAGTGACGAGTGACGAGTGACTTAAAGAAATGGGTCGTAGTTAATATAAGTAAAAAAGCCAGATGGAAGATACGGTACCGATACGATACAGATACAGATACGACGAAACGGACGACGAAACGGACGACGAAACGGACGACGAACGAGACGATGGTGTATTTACCATCTTAGCAAGATACGAAGTTGACGCCGAATTTCAGGTTCCCCATAGTCTCCTCCTCAACTTCGACGAAAACACGGACGCCACATACGGGGATGTTGGGAGTTGGTACATAAAACATAACATCTTACATTACATCGACAAGGACGGTAAAGAAGTCAAAGTAGAAGGAAGAACTCCAGACACGTCGGATTTCAAATACCCCGACGAGGTAGTGTGGGATGAGAATAATAAATATGGTGAAAGCGACTATAGGGAGTTGAAGCATATGCCACACTATTAGTACCCTCCGAACACCCGCAGTTCATACTTTGGCGCTTTTTTAGCCACCTTTTTAATAATTTCAGGCTCACTTTCACTTTCACTTTCCGTCAAGTATACAACGCTCCTTTGGAGTCTAAACCCTCGTCGCCCCCAAAAAACGTGATTCCCGTTTTTCGTTTTGCTTCAGTGATAGCCATGGACGATCTTCTGAAACAAGTCGAGGCGTTAAGCGTCAAGCCAACCAGGCTGAGTAGAGAGACCCACCTACGGGAATGGTACAGAGATGTTCAAAGTGGAGTAGACCCGAAAGAGGCACGAGGCAAGTCTGGAACGCCTCGCTACATGAGCGTCATGAATCTACGCAAACGTGAAGACTGTCCGTACAACGACGACGAACCTGAACTGAAAGAAGCGTGGATAGCGTTCAAGGGGTTCTTTCCACCAGATAAGCAGTCTGATGCGTATTATCTCGAAGAGTTTGGACGATTGTACACGGAAACACAGGACTTTAAGACTGCCTGTGGGACTGCGAAATCGTACAGATTCAACGCTCTGAAAAATATTGTGGACAATGACCTGGAGGTTTCCCCAGAGTTGGCTGGGTATAAAGCGTTGTTGAAAAGCAATTGGGAGTATGAATCACGTCGTTTCACGGAGAATGTCCACTTACACGAGTTCTTTCAAGAGTACAATGAACACGGAGACTTCAAGAAGGCGAGAGGAGAGAACAATTCAGCGAGATACTCGGCACTTTGCAGAATCAAAAACAAACCCAAGGAAGAATGCAACGAGTTAGAGTTGAGATTGAAAGAAGTTTGGATAGGGCGTCTGCCCCCACAGGAGTACTTGGAGGCGTTCTTTCAAGAGTACGATGAACACGGAGACTTCGAAAAGGCGAGAGGAGAGAACAATTCAGCGAGATACTCGGCACTTTGCAGAATCAAAAACAAACCCAAGGAAGAATGCAACGAGTTAGAGTTGAGATTGAAAGAAGTTTGGAAAGGGCGTCTGACCCCACAGGAGTACTTGGAGGCGTTCTTTAAAGAGTACGATGAACACGGAGACTTCGAAAAGGCGAGAGGAGGTATGAGATTCATGCCAATTCGCAAAATCATAAACACACACGACGATGAATGTAACGGGTTAGAGTGGAGATTCAAAAGGCTGTGGTATGACTATTTTGTGCAGTGCTTCTTTAAAGACTATGAGGTGGACAATGACTTTGAAGAGGCGTTTCTGAAAACTAAAGAAAGAGAACGTGCCTTGTATGAACTTATGCAACAACCTTGGCAATCCCGCCTGGCTGTGAAGTTCCGTCAGTTGTGTATTACAAAAGAACGTGAGGAGGCGGAGAGGGTGGAGGCGTTAGCAAAACAATCTAAACAGAAGGAACAAGATTTTGAATGGACTGAAGAAGTAGAACAAGATTTTGAAGAGTTTTTACAAGATATTCTTAGTAGAAGGTTGAGTGGTAGTAGTACCGAGTTCTAAATCGTTGGCATCAGCTGTGGTCTCTCTAACACACCTGAAGGCACCCCAACAGCAACTAAAGTTTTTGCAATTGGATTTTAGACTCGCACGGACGACCAGTCCTAAAAACGCAAAGAATGCTCCTGAAAACGTCAGCCAAAAAGGGCTGTTGAACTCGTCGTACCACATCGGTGTTTTTACTTATGGGTGGCTAATTTAATATCAGCGCCGTAGCGCCCGTAAGCGTCCCTGGGGTCAAAGACGTGTTTATCAAATTGACTGAGTGGTGTAGCAGACACAGAACTGGAAAACGTACGATTGATACCATACACGGAGGCGTCTTGACCGTCTCGCACCTCGTTTAATGGCAACATCATTTGCGATGGTTTCTGGTATATACCGATGCACTCAATTGGAGACAAAGGGGCGTCTCTTTCCTCACGAATCGGATTGACGGCGTGAGAATAGTACTGCATGCGTGGAGTTTCTGGTTCTCCCGCATCGCCGTGCGTACGACGCTCGTATCGAACGGAAGGATTCATATTACTTTAGGCTGAGATATTTAATAGACGATGTTGAGTTGTTTGCCGAGACCGATGCACAACTGTTGGGTGCTTTCACAGACAACGAAAGAATTACGGTCAGTGGTCTCACCAGTGTCCGCATTCGCCACAGGGGTCGTCATACCAGACTGCTTGAGTGTGAGTTGAGTGTTAATACCCTTGGAGTTGAATCCACTGCGAACGGCAACGCCAGCCTCAGTTGGGCAATTCAATTGAAGCGTGATTACACCGAGACCGTCCTTGAACCACTGACGAGACGAAACCAAAGACCCTTGCGCCTTCGCACCGAGTTTGTTTGAACCGTAGTGAATGTCCGCCAAGGCTTCCAAAGAACGGGCTTGGAATTGTGGATGTTGTACATTGTTGAGCGTCCAATTGTAGCGAAAGTTGTTTCCGTTTTCATACGTACGGAAACGGAAGGCGTTGGCTACGACACTATCACCAGTGCCCGACGTGCCCATATCCACAGCCTTCACACCAGTGTCCAAGTAGTTGGAGTCACGAACGACGCCATAGACCTTATCAAGAGAGGCACTGGAAACGCCGAAACGATGGGTGAAGGAACTACCGACACCAGCCATGCTGAAGGAGTTGTAATCCTTGTAGTTGATGCGAATATCACCTTGGCTGAGACGCTCACGCAATGCCTCGTTGTACGCCATGGGTGGAACGATAGAGTCAACAGTCATGTACATGTTGTTGATCGTGTAGGACAAATTACCGGCGGCGATTTTACCGTCCGCAGACAAGTTGTCACCCAACGCAACACCCGTTTCTTTGGGCACGAGCACATTGGGCTGATTGAAAGTCATGCGGATGGTGACGGCTCCGCAAAGATCTGTTGGTAAATATTCCGTGGCGCTTTCACCCAAGAAACCACGCCACTCTTGAAGGCACAATTGTTCATTATCCACAGCATCGGTGGATTCAATAGCACCATGAGACAAAGCACGGTCGACGGATTGGTCACGGGGAAGAGACCCTTCAGCAATTTTCAAAATACGAGCGATTGTTGCGTACTCTGCTGTACCATTCTGGACTTGCACACCACCAATAAAGATTTCCAACTTGGAAATAAGAGAAGAGGCATCGGCAGGAAGTTTGCCATACACCGTGGTTGAACCCTGGGTCGCAGAAGTCGTGGCGACGTCAAAGAAGAACCGAATGGATGGAAGGTGAAGCAAAGCGGACTCTGGCAAATTGAAGGTCACAATTGAACCAGGGCTGGCGGTTTGGGATCCTTGGGTTTCTAATTTGAACCGATTTCTAACAAAATCGTTCATTGCGGACGACATCATAGCCATAGATTTTGGGATGAACTGAGACGCCATCGGGAGTGTTTTATGATATGATGCGAGATTTTATTTTACTTGGTCATTTCTGGAGGGTGTCTATAGACTCGCACGCCCTCGCCGACCACTCTGGCTTCGTGAGGCTCACTCATGATTTCAAACTTGAAGCACAAGTTAAAATTAATGTTTCCATCTTGGGCTTGGGTGTCGGTCACCAAGGGCAAGACTCTGCCTTTACCATCTGATACACTGAACTTGAGGTCACTGAGTTGCCCCTGTTTGATGTGTATTTGAAAATCGTCCGCATTATCGTGGAGCACAATGTAGCCATTTGCGTTTGCGACATTTGGAATCATTGCCCAAATATCTGTGTTGTCGAGTTTGTTGCCTGACTTGTATGGCGTGAAGGACGTCGAGCAATAAGCGTCCCCCTGGACAGAGCACCGCAGGTAAAGGTTTTCAATGGTACTCAAACGTACTGGATACTTGGACGTAATCATAGTGCTGACACCAGTGGTGTGGTCTTTGGTGAACATATTCACTGGAACATTTGAATCCGTACTGGGTGTGCCCCCGAGAACTTCGTAGGCATCACTGTAACGGTCTAAAGACGTGTGCGAAGATTTATCAAAGTAGCACACGAAGTAGCCTGATGGATAGTTCGATGGAACATTAAAAATCAATCGGCGAGTTTTGAAAGAGAACGAACAGGTGAATGTAGTTCCGCCGAGTCCTGTGGTCGCCCGCACTCGTGTTTGAATCTCAGACGCCAATTCCTCCCCCGTGTAATCTCCTGGCGTCAACACGAGTGCTATCTCGTCGTTTGTCGCCGTCTTTCTGAAGAAGAATGTGTTATTGGTTTGGTTAATGTTGTAGAAACATTTGGGCATCGTAAAAGATTTCAGCACCATTCGCATGCTTTCGCCTTGACCACACGAGAAGGCGTTAGATGGGACGTGAAATGAAGGCGTTAATGACTTCGACCCCCTGAGCCCGTCGTGTGAGTCTATGAAGACCAACTTAGAATAAAGCACCTCTCGCATGTTGTATTACATTTCATTGATATTTTAAATCGCAGGGAGTAGTAACCATATATGATGCGAGTGTTAGATTTGTTTTCTGGGACGGGAAGCATTAGGAAGGAACTACACGACGACGACGAGTGCGTGTCTGTGGATATCTCAGGCGATTTACACGAACCGACGATTCGGGTGGATATCATGGAGTGGGATTACAAATCGGCGTTTCCACCACACCACTTTGATATGATTTTTGCTGGTGTTCCGTGTGTAGAATACAGTAGACTACGGGATTGTTGTAAAAAATCTAAACCACCTGATATCGCCAAGGCAAACGCAGTCGTACAACGAACGCTGGACATTATTGACTATTTTCAACCAAAGTTTTGGTACATTGAGAATCCCGATGGTGGCAAATTGAAAGACCAAACCTTAATGCAGGATTTGCCTTATCACAGAGTTAGTTATTGCATGTACGGCTACGACTACAGAAAGACAACACGCATTTGGACGAATAACATAGCGTTTCAACCAAGGATATGTGTTCGGGGTAGTTGTGGTAAAACAGTGGGGAGAAGACACGTCGCCAGTATCGGTCAAAAGAAGTTCATGCCTTTGTCGCAAAAATATTCATACCCACCTGAACTCGTACGGGAACTGCTGGAATCTACTCGTAATCAAATCTATCCTCATAATGCTCACCGCCTATAGCATTCATGCGCTCGAGTTCTTCCTCAGCCATTCTGAGTTCATGTTGTAAGACATCAATTTCAAGAAGACTTCTGCTATCAACGATTTCTTGGGCGCCGTCAATAAGCAGATCCTCCGTTTTAATCTCGTCTTCAAGTTCATCTGAATTGATGTACAAGTGTTTATCAATAAGCATTTGAATCAATTCATCTTTGGGAGGGAAGTAGATGCACCTCGCAACTTTTTGACCAACCCCCATGTTACTTGCCTTGTCCAAAACAAAGTCGGGAAAAAACTCCAAAATGATCTTCTTCAGTTCAAGTTGTCCACTCTTCAGCCACGACGCCTTCAAATGCTCATTCTTCGCCCACGTGACGGCGTTGGTTAAGAAGTTTATGAAGGGCATACGCTCAGGTAACGTCTCAGTCTCTTCACACAAGAAACGGAAATACCTGAAAATTGGATCCACCGATTCACACGCAAGACGATCCTTAACGTGTGTTTGTGGCGGAGCCTCGCCCTTCTTGAACACTTTAATATCCCGTAACATCAAAAACTTATAGAAGTCTACGTATCCATTGTAGGGTGGGGACATGATACGCAACAAGTGTGCAAAATATTCCTTGTCCTGCACATGTTCGCCGTTGTGTTGGACAATGAAAAAACGGCGGTCATCAGCGTCCAAAAACTCTGCGGGCACGTGATTGCATGTGAACACGTAGTTGGCGTAGTCTTGTTCGAACTGTTCTGATACGTACTTTTGATGCACGACAGTCACATCAGAGGTAATCATATTCTTCAAGTTGTCTCGCTGGTCACGATTCAGTTTGTTGGGTTCATCAATGATGACCAACATCTTGTTTTTCCAGTGCGCATTAAACTTTTGATTCAATTGCTTACCACCACTGAGTTGAACAGAGAGGTGATCCCCATAAATAAGTCCCCGCATAATGTTTTCAAACAGGACACCTTTCCCACACCCAGGCTGACCTTTGACCAACAACGCCACATTTGTCTTCTGACCAGTTTGTAATGGAAACGCCAACCAATCCAAAAAGTATTCAAAGCACAAAACGTCACCACCCGAGAGATTAAAGATGTGGTTTAAAATGGGCATAACCTTTTCCCGCTCGAAACTTGTAAAAGACACAGACTTGGACAAACGCAATTCTTTCAAGACTTTTGAGCATGTAAAAGTATTCAACGATGTTTCATCACACTGCTTTTGGGTTGGGTCAAACACAGTGTTTTGATATTCCTGTGCATGTATGTGCCTGCTCCACATATCAAACATATCAATGAGTTTTCCTTCTTCATTTGCCATGCGACATTTCATAAGTTTGCGCTTTTGTTCGGTGTGTGTTCTTTGCACAAAATCACATCGGGATTCCTCTGTGCCCAAGATTTCCAGCGCAAACGGAGAACACGGAAGATGGTCAGTGTCTCTGTGCATATACGACCACTCCATATACGACAAGTCTTTGCCTTGAATTATGGCGAAATACTGATTGAGATACGTAACGATGACCTCACACACTTGTTCATACTCCATGAGATTCAATTCCAAATTGTTGTAAAACGCCATGAGTGCTGTGGGAGTGAATTGAGCCTGGAGTTTTGGAAGTTCAACGTCTTCCGCCAGTATTTTCTTCTCAGGCGTCACGTCCAATTCTTCAAACAATTGTTTTCGCATAGCCAAAATGATACGGTCTTTGGCTTTTGAGAAATATCCATCGTCAAGTTCAATTCCGATGAACGCCCGATTTGTATTCACACACGCAACACCAGTAGACCCACTGCCCATCGTGTTGTCCAATACAGTGCCACCAAGAGGGCAGTATGACTGCACGAGCCATTCCATAGTTTTCACGGGCTTCTGAGTGGGGTGGATCTTGTGCTTTTCCATAGGAAACACAGGCAAGATGGAACGAGGCATCATCATCTTGTCGCCGTTTAAACCAATATTCTTGTTTAAAGTTTGTTTCTTGAGCCACATCTGCGGTTCAAAGTGGTGCGACCCCCTGTAAAACACGATAATGTCTTCGTGATATCGTAGTGGTCTGTATTGCGCCAGGAAAGGATTTGAATGCTGATGCTTTTCGTATACGAGCGTGTAGAGTTTCCAACCACTTGGGCGACTCGCCATGACTTTTTGTAAGAACGGATACTCTGAAGCGTCTGAGCAGGCAAACAAAACAACAATACCAGTGGGCTTCAATACTTTTTCGTACATTTCCCAACACTTTGCCAAGTCATACGTGGACTTATCCCATTCGTTATCCGTGCAACCGTACGGCGGGTCGTTCAACACGAGATCCACGGATCCTTCGGGGAATCCCGCCATAATCTCAAAGCAGTCGCCATGGTACAACTTCGGTTCTGGTATTTCAAGGTCAAGAGCGACGGGAGACGCCTCTTTCTTAGGGCGTCCTCGTCCTCGCTTCAGAGGGGCTGGAGTCAGCTCGGAATCTTCCTCGGTCATGGTGCTCACGAGTGAAGGGAATCGGTTTCGGAAGTCGGAAGTCGGAAGTTTTGGAGGTGCTTAGGGTTTAGTATTCATATTTAAGGCTAATAAGATGTTTTTAAGTTTTTCCTCGTCGTTTGAATCGAAGGTGAGGCGCTCGTCGTCCCCCTTCCACCGTGCGTACCACACACCGTTGTCTGCCTGATCTATACTGAAATACTCGTGAGCGTAAAACCAGTGTTCTCGTGCTTCGTCAATGTCCATTTCAGCGAGTACTCCCTCGATGAACTCGTCAAGATCGTTTTGTGCTTCAAGCCACGGTTCGTTTTCCGAATCAGACATAGTGTGCCAACCTGTGACGAGTGTCGTCATGTATATTAAAATACGAATGTTCTAAAAGACTCGTGTAATTTTGTAATGTCGTAATTTTACGTCACGTATATTAAAATACGAATGTTCTAAACGACTCGTGTAATTTTGTAATCGTGTAATGGGTGTGCGTGATTTTAATATACGGGTCTTTAAGTTGGTGTTTTAAACCATATATTAAAATACGAATGTTCTAAACGACTCGTGTAATTTTGTAATCGTGTAATGGGTGTGCGTGATTTTAATATACGGGTCTTTAAGTTGGTGTTTTAAACCATATATTAAAATACGAATGTTCTAAACGACTCGTGTAATTTTGTAATCGTGTAATGGGTGTGCGTGATTTTAATATATGAGTGGGTCGTCGTGGTTGTAATTGTGTAATTATGTAATTATGTAAAAAATGTGTAAAAAGCACCTAAGTCAAGGTGAGAAGTGCTATAATCACTCGTTTCCCACGAGACTCACATTACACATTACAAAATTACAACGATGGTCTCTCACACCGATTTAATTAACCAAACTATGGAAATTACGGATTACGAAATTACACCTTTCCTCTTCACGGAAGAAAATGTGATTCAAAAATTAAATGAAATGTCCGTCGAGTGTCGTCTGACGTTGCTGGAATTGATTCATTTGACGTTCCGCAAGGAAGACGAAGACGAAGAACCTGTGGTGGAGTGCAAGGAAGACGAAGACGAAGAAAATCTGATTCAAAAATTAAATGAAATGTCCGTCGAGTGTCGTCTGACGTTGCTGGAATTGATTCTTTTGACGTTCCGCAAGGAAGACGAAGACGAAGAACCTGTGGTGGAGTGCAAGGAAGACGAAGACGAAGAACCTGTGGTGGAGTGCAAGGAAGACGAACGCACCACCTTCAAAAATATGGCATATGCCCTGCTGGGTGAGGAAACATGTGTCCCTATGAGTCTCAAGTACGCAAGATGCTTGAAATGGACAACATACATGTGTCCCTATGAGTCTCAAGTACGCAAGATGCTTGAAATGGACAACTTTTACTTACCTTGTGACTTAGAACTGACCAAAGACTCTTAAATAATTTGCTGACGGAGGAGCCTTTGTCTTGGGGGCTGGCACATCCTCGTCAGTGTCGCTCTCCGTCACATACACAATCTTCTTTTTTGGTTTCTTCTTTTTGACAATAACTATCTCCTCTTCCTCTTCTTCTTCCTCTTCCTTTGGTTGTGGCTGTGGTTTTGGCGCTGGCGCTGGTGCTTGCTCTGGTGCTTGCTCTGGCTTTGCTATTTTTGCCAATCCCTCTGCGACTCTCTTCTTACGTGCCTCGAGTGCTTCCATTTTCTCCTGTTGTTCCAACTCTCGTTCCTTGCGTGTCAATTCTGCTCTCTCCCTACGAACTTCCAATGCCTTTTTTCGTGCCTCTTCCAACACCCTTTTTTGTTCATCGGTTCTCTCTTTTTTTGGCTTAGTATCCGCTTCTGTCATTTACTATCAACTTGAGAAAATTGTTTCGGGGATAAGAAAAGTGTCCAGATTTTTTCTAAAGCCTGAAGGGTGATGGTCTTTCTTCCAGTGTAAATCTATGATCAGAGCATTGTGTTCCCCATCGGTCGCCTGTTCATACATTTTGTGAAATGTCTCCTTATCAATTTCTCCAGAACATTCCTCTTGGATTTCTTGGAGTTCTTTGTCGTTCTTCGTTTTGAATAACACAATAGTCGTCGCTTGGTTTCGTATGCATTTTGATATACCTCCTGCCTGTGCTTTGTACGATTGTACCAAAAAATACAAGGAGCAACCCAGTGCCCCGCCTTGTTCCAATTGTCCCAAATGTCTGTGAAAAATTGTAAGTTTGTTGAGTTTTCGTATGCCTTTTGTGAAGAGCAAACTGCCCATCACATCATCAAAAAGTATGGCGATGTGTGGGCGCCGACCACCCCACTTGTGTTGTGGTTTTTGAAATGTACCGTTTTGGTAAAACATTAACAGCACTTCATCTGGAATGCGGAAGATGGGATTATCCGAGTTCAATTGCTTCCTAAACTCGTTGTACTTCTTCATGTCTTGTAAATACTTTTCGTACAGGTCACGCTCTTCGTCAATCTTGCGTTTAATGTCGTCCAGAGCCTCCAAATCATCTGGGTCATAGATGTCATCGGGGTCTATTTTTAATCTATCCAGCAACGCTTTGTTGCTCTGAATGGTTGGAGAAACGATGAAAATGCGGTCATACTTCATCCGTTCTATGATATTCACAGCAATGACCGACTTTCCCGACCCACGCTTGCCGATGACCAAACAACTTTGGTGACTCTTGAACATCATTGGATCTGTTTCGAAAGCAAAAGCGCTTCCTTTGGGGACTTGTATCTCCAGATTGGGAACTTTCTTAGTCCGCATGTTCTGTTATGACGCAACACTTTTTTTATAATTTGGAAACTTGCGATGGGGGCAAAACCAGTGTCCTAGGGTTTAGTCGCCCATGGGGTATTATTATACATAGTGACATAATTCCATGAGGGTTCTATTTGAATTGTATTTGGTAAATCACGGAGTTGTTGCCGATACGCAATCCACTCAGCCTTTTTGTCCGTACTGAGACCATTATCTACTAATTGCGTCCAATCACATTCTTGTAAGCGTTTATTACGTTCAACACGGATCTGCGCCTTCAAGATTTCTACTTTTTCTTCGTCAGTTAGTTGAGGCGCCTGTGTATTGTAATCAGTCATGTTATATAAATATATATTTTATTAACCCGATATGCGGTACGCAGTTACAGTCATACTTATCGTTACGCCTACATAACGGGATAATACATATAGCGAATGTTTACCGTAATTCCCTGATGAAAGGTCACTATCATGTAAAAACTCAAATGCCTGTGAGTTTCTGTGGTGATAATATTGATTAACGGCTACAGGTTCGCTGGGGGCGCCATTATATAAAACACCCGAACCACCCTCAACATATACAATACATGAGGCACCGCCATACCAATAATGACTCGGACCGCCAGAACCATTACCCCATTCAATTTTCAAAATGTATGTACCCTTTGGTAAAGAACTATAATCACACAGTTTGTAATACGCACCTGCTGTAAGTGGAATCCAAGTAGATGTTGTAAGTTGCACACCACTCATACGTAATCCAACCCCACCTATATCACCAGCCACATCTAAAGTGCAGTTTGGACTCGTCGTCCCAATCCCAACATTACCACCATTGGGTTGAAACAGCAATGGGCGGTAGACCC
>Ga0222715_10003450_pt1 | contig 14095 bp, 15 predicted proteins | sample C33_9DmetaG_FD_165056 | JGI IMG/M metagenome (GOLD analysis project Ga0222715, IMG submission 165056) | Estuarine water microbial communities from San Francisco Bay, California, United States - C33_9D | ecosystem: Environmental > Aquatic > Marine > Unclassified | place: USA: California...
TCAGCTGTGGAATTAATAATAGCTGCGTGAGTTGAACTATTATAGTATAAGTCTATTAAAAATTGTGGATAAAGATTCTTCCAATCTTCTGTTCCGTATTCTATATAATCTTTACCTCTAACTTCTGAAACAACAGGAGCTGTTTGAGTTTCTAAATTTATACTTAAGATATTATCTTTCATTTTATTTGTTTTATATTTCTTCTAATTCATCAGGATCAACATCAATACCATCTGCATTTTTTGCATAACCTAAAAACGAATGTACGCAATCTGTTGGAAATACCTCGTAAGTTCCAAAGTCATATTCTACCTTAGTCATTAAGTCATAGAATACTCCAGGATAATATACAGGTGGTGTTATCTCGTGTCCATCTTTGTCATACGTTCCTGGTATCTCTACTATCTGACCTATGTAAACTATTGCTTGAGTACCATTAATATATACTTGCTCTCCTTCTATCACTTCATAAGTACCTTTAGCAAGTAAATCTGCATCTCCTTGTGTTTTGTCTGTGTATTGTAATTTATATATATTCATATTATGAAGTTAATGCTGCTAGTTGAGTATCTGTTAGTGCTGTGTTATATACTTGTAGTTGTCTTACTTTGCCGTAGAAATCATTACCACTATTATCGTAATTAGAAAGTTGTAGTTGTGAAAGTCCGATTGGTGCAGAACCAACTGCTGCAGTTGCTCTTTCAAACCCATCTACCCATAGAGCAAAGTCATTTACTTTCCATTTTACTGCAATCTTGTTAAAATCTGTTATTTCTGATAATGTATAATTATTATCAAAAACAGTTGAACCACCTGATGAAATTAATACATTTATATAATTAGTTGTACCACCATATCTTAATACGCATCTATTAGATGATGTATTGTCAGATAGTGAAATAGTCCTAAAAGTTAAATCATCACTTAAAGCAGCAATTTCAGCAAACAAAACACCCTCTGTACTATTAATCAAACTACCTATACCATCTCTTGTGAAGATGTCTTGGTTTCTTGTAACTGTACTTCCTGATGTTGGAATATAACTTGTTGCGTAAGAGCCTGCTTCTAATTGTGCTCCCCAAATATAAATACCACTTGCAGGTATATCATCTAACCATATACCTTGTGCAGAAGTACCATTACTTTCAATCAATTCAAACCTTTGCCATTCCTCCGTTACTGTTAAAGTTTTTTGAGTTACTGTTAAGTTAGGGTCTTTTAAAATAACATTCACAGTTCCTGTAACACTTTTCAAATATACTGACCTTGTTACTACACCTGTTACGAATATACCTCCTTTAAAAACACCTGTTGTGCCATCTGAAACTATTAAATCAGCATTTTCTGTTCCATCAGGAGATGTTGCCTGATTAGAAGTTACTTGAGTAACACCTGATTTAGTCCAATAACTCTGACTAAAGTCCTCACTATAATTAATAAGATTAGTCCTCTGTGGCTCTGCTAATATATGTGGACAACCTCCTCCTGTGTAGTCTATACGAGGTACGTTATCTCTTGTAACTTCTTTTACTGATATGTTTGAAAAAACAGTAATACCATTACCTCCTGATATAAAAGCAATAGTTGTACTTGAACTTGTTGCTGTAAAATCTAGTGTGTATTCTCCTGTATCAGTTCCTAAACTAGAATAAAAAATATTATTATATCCTGCACCACTACCTACGCCTAAATAAAATAGAGAAGTTGTTGAAATTCTATCAAATGTAAGTCTATATGCTTTTCCATTTTCAGTTGTAATAGTTTGAGAACCTCTTGAATCTCCACCAGCACCTGCCGTATCATCAACTGTTAATTGATTATTGTCAAAAGATATAACAGCATTAGTAGCAGTCCAATAAGTTGAAGGTGTTGCACAAGAGAAATCTCCACAAGTCACTAACTCACTTCCTATAACCTCAGCATAATTTACTAATCCATCTTCATCTACTCTTGTAGCAGCAGTTGCTCTAGTAACATCCATATCTGCTGATGTGTATTCTTTTATACTAAAACTTGTTATATCAGTAGTTCCTGCTGTTGATTGTCGTAGCCATATTGAGCCTGTTCCTATTGCAGTAAAATAATGAGTTCCAAAACCACTACCATACTCATTTCCACTCATAGTAGTTTCTCCAATAGTAAAACCTGAACTTGTAGTATTTCCTTCTATAATTAATTTATACCTTGTTCCTGCTGTTAAAAAATTGTTTTTTCTTATACCATCAAATGTTCCTCCTGCCGTAGTGAAAGTATCTGCATCAACAATTACACCACCACCATTATTAACAAAGTCAGTTTGTAAATCAACAGGTTGTGATAAAATTTCAGCACCCTCACTAGGTACAGGTACAACTGCATACAATTCTCCTGCCTTATATCCGTTAGGAGTTACTACTATACTAACATCATCTAATAAACTCATTCTATATTATTTAAAGTTGTTAATTGTGCTTCTAAACAAGCCTTAGCTTCAAATACTCCACCATCAGCAATAACTCTTGCTTTAAAGTCGCTAACCTGCTTTTGTACAGGTGTTAATCCTCCTTTATTACTAGAAGGTAAAGATATTCCTAGTGCTAATCTCATTATAAAGGTTGGTTATAGTAACAAATTGCTATTCCACTTGTAAGCTGTATATCTGTTACTGTAAGGAATAAAGTTGTTCCTGCTGCATAAGTAGTTTGTAGTCTAGTTGCTGATGATCCTGTAACTTCTTGTACATTAGTTGCAGTAATATCTGCTATTACACTTTCCACAGGGAAATATATTGCATAGTAGTCTTTTCCTGTCATTGCCGTTGTACCTATAACATCACATCTGTGTTTTCCTAATTGCTCTGTTAAAAGCTGTTGTACGTTTTCTATTGCCATTTTTTAATTTTTTATTGTCCGTAATATATATAATTTGTTCCTGAGCTTGGCTCATATTCATTGTATTGTACTTGTTGTGTTCCGTCTTTCTCTGCTACATACATCTTGCCTTTGGTAACTAACCCTTGCACTATACCTTTAGTGTCAGCAGGAGGACTTAAAACATCATTCTCCGTTGCAGGAGCATTACCTGATGATACTGATACTGCACCTACCCAACTTACTTCGTAAACTTCATACTTCCAATATCCAGCTGGTAAGAATTTAATATCTCCATTATAAACATCAGGAGTAACATTGTATGTAAAAGTAAACTCTGTATATCTTGGAAATATTGTCTCAGTAGTTCCATAAGCATATTGAACTGACTTATCCATATCATTAGTAAACTTTAACAAATGTCTTATCTGTGATGAAGCTACTGAAGTGTTGATACGATTGTCTTCAGTTTGTAAGAAAGTTGTTAGATTAGTCTCTGTTATTGCTTGTATCATACTATATAATAGAAAAAGTCTGTTTTTATTTGCCTTTAAAAAGAAAAGAGTAACAATTAAGCTACTCTCCTCTAAGAAATATATGAAAACTACTAATTAAGATTATAGTCCTGTTGATACAATTGGAATCGCCCCACCTGAATCTAAATTGTCAAAAGGTGTTGATGTGTAATCTTGAACCATTGCAAAAGGTTGGGATTCCATTCCATCAAAAGTTAAAGTATATCCGTTTCTATCTCCCCAAGCTGCTCCTGAGTCCATAGTACCTGCATTAAGTTCCATTCCATTAACCATTCCCATAGCTACAATTACATTGTGTCCATTTGCAAGTTGTTGATTTAATTCAGCAAATACAACTGTTTTAGTTGCAGCCAATAATTTAATCTCTTGTTGATCCTCTTTACTTAGTTTATTGTAAATTATATTGATAGTTGGAGTATAGTATATAGTACCATTTTCTCTTGAACCTACAATAGTATCTGTTAAAGATGATGTACCTAATGGTAAAGCATATTTGTAAATACTATTAGCACCCATATCTATATCATCAATCTCTCTTACACCGTTTGGTGCAGCAGTTGAATCATAAGTAATAGATGTAATTTGGTCTAAGACTGCAAAATAAACAGCAGAAATACCTCCACTAATTCTATTACAGTTCAATGTTCTTCCTCTAGTAAGTGCTGTACAAGCCATTGTTTATTATTTTTAAGTTAAGGGAGAGCTTTTACACTCTCCCATTATTTTTGTTATTACGACTGTCTTACGATATCAGCTCCTATTCCTGTTTGAACACCTCCTGAGTATCTTGCAACTAATCTCATATTGTCAGAACCATCTAACTGAGCCATATCCATTAATGTAATTCTTGTAGCATCTGATAATAAGTCCGTTCCATAATGTAAGTTTGACTTCTGAGCTGCTACTAATTCGTCATCTACCATTCCTGGACAAACTGCGATTTTGTAACCTTCAAATACAGGAGCATAGTCTCCGTTCATATTGTAAGCATTAACATATCCTAATGTAGATACTGCTGAGATATATAAAGCATAAGTCTTAGGACTCATATAAATATGTAAGTCTTCTTTTCTTAATACTGCTGAAATATTAGTAGCCATATCAGCTGTTAAAGTTTGTAGGTTAGCTATAATGTTAGCTGCTGTGTAAGCTCCTGAAGCTGTTGATTGAACAACTGTTGCATCAACTCCTGGTAAAAGGTAACCTGTTGCAGCTCCTAAGAAACCGTTAAATTTCCCTGCTACTGCTGTACCTGACCAAATGCTTTCTTCTGTTGCTTCTGCAATGATTTCTCCCATATAAGAGATAACATAGTCATCAAAAGATGCTGGAGGTGGTGCGCCTGCTCCTGCTCTCATTTGTAAAGCTTCCCAAGAATCTAAAAGAGTAGATTTACAAAGGTCTAAATTAATTTGTAAGTTTTTAGGTTCTAATACTTTCTCAGTAAGTGCTAAAGTACCTGCTCCTGTAAAGTCACAAGTTGCATCAGCAACTACTCCTGATCCAGCCATACGTTGGATATTAGATTTGAACTTGATATTTTCTATTACATTAAGAAAGTCAAGTGATTTTGCTTCTTTTAAAGCTGCACTGATGTAAAAACCAGCTGCTTTTCCAGAAAAGTTTGATGTTGTAGTAAACGCCATTTTTTAAAATTTTAAATTATTATTATTTGTTTAAGTTGTATAAAAATCTTTCTTGCCTAGATAGTTTGCTGTATTCTTTTCTTGATAGAGCTTTTCTTTCTGAGCTAAATTTATTTGTATTAATTGGTGAGTCAGCTGGTGATTTAGCTAATTCAGTTTTTAGTTTTTCGTTTTCAGACTTTAACTTCTCTAATTCTTCTTCTGCTGAAAATTCAACTACTTCAGTTGTTTTGATAGACTTAGGATTAGTAGATGGTTCAACTACTTCAATAACTTCTTCAGATAATTCTTCAGATTCTGTTTCGCCTTCTCCTATTCTTGATTTAATATCAGCAATTGCATCCATTAAGTTATCTACTTTATCTTTCATTTCTTCGTAAGACTTAGCCCAATCTGCTTTTTCTGCATCAGTTTCAGGAAATGCAAACTCAACAGCTTCTGCCATTTCTTCTTTGTCTTCAGTAGCTTCTACTTCTTCTTCAGTTTCTGTTTCCATAACCTCAGCAACTACACCTTCTTCTTCAACTCTGAAAGTTACACCCTCAGCAGTCTTGTAAGTACCAATAGGTAAAAGGATTGTAGTACCATCTTCAGTTAGTACAGATATATCTACTCCTGATGCTAATTCTTCAGCAGTTGATACGAAAATAGTGCCATCTTCTGACTTTGCTTGCCATTCTAATTTGATTGGTTCTTCACTTTTGTTAAGACCAAGTGCTACTAATATTTGTTCTTTAATGTCCATAGTTTCTTTTTTAATATAATAGATTTATTTTGAGTTTGTTTGATTTTCGTTTATTATTTCGTTTAAAGCTTCTAGTATTTCTTGGTCTGTTGGCTTTTGATTTTGCATAGATTCAAATTTATTTGTGAAATACCCCTCTATACTCAAACCTTTTAAATTGCCCTGTTTTATCTCTTGCCACAGATCATCATTGTCTATTTTCATTTTAACGAACCAAGTACCATTTGGCAGGTCGTAGCCAAACATTTTTGACTTATCCATATCTCCTTCTTTAATCCAAGACTCTACTGTTAGAACACCTGAAACTCTATCTTGATGTTGATATGTAGCTTTGTGATGATTATTATGCTTTAAATATAACTCACTAGCTTTTCTAACTGTATCAGGACTAAAATACACATAGTAGTCTGAGTCTGTATTAGGATCATATCTAAATATTTGCTTGTTAGGTATTAAAGCAGGACTTACTAGCATACGTTTTTCTTCATCTACCTTTGCAAATGTCAAGTTGTTTTTCTCTTTACCAAAATATACAAAATCTTGCTCAATAGCTGGACTTGTAACTAAAGATATAGCATCAATAGCTAATTCTTGATTATCGTCTTGTATTATTAGTTCTACTATCTTAGTTGGTTTCATATCTTCGTAATAGTCTTTATTAGCTTCTTCACATTCAGCTACTGAATCATATTCACAGCTTCCTGTCTTTCCCCATTTATATTTTCCGTTCTCACATTTTGTACAAGGCATACTATATAATAGATTTAATTAATATTTATTTGATTTTTAAATTGTAGCTCTACGTCTTATATTAGCTAATTGGTTTTGACTATCTGTCATTTCATCTGTAAGTACATAAGCTCTAAGTGCTTGTGTAGGTTGTCCATTTGTTAATTCAAAAGCTCCTGACATCATTTGTGGTGCTGGAGTTGCAGGTGTAGAAGGAACACTACCACCTCCTCCTGGAACTGAACCTAATACTGTTCTTGCTTGATTAACTGCACCCAATATAGAAGCAACTTGAGAAGCATAAAATATAGGGAATGCAAAAGCAGCCGAAGGACCCATCGCTAGTGATGCTTTTTGTGCTACATTTAATCCTTGCATATATGCTACTGCTGTATTTGTTGCTATTTCTGCTATTGCTAATGCTTTTGCAGCTGAACTTCCTTCTTCCATTAATTGACTTAATTGTCCAATTGATTGTCCTAGAGCATTATTAATAGCCATTTTAGCTTGAAATAAGTTTTGTTCTAATTGTAATTCAGTATCATATCTTTTTTGTAATTCATCTGCTCTTTCTATTTCTTTTTGTTCTTCTGCATCTGCTCTCGCTTGTTCATCAGCAGAAATTTGCGCTTTAATAGCATTTACTTTATTATTTAACTCTATTTGCTTTGTTGCACTTTCTGCTCTTATATTTGCTAATGCTATTTCTTTTTCTGCTAGTGCATCTAAATCTTCTTCTCCACTTTCTGAAAGATCATTTAATTCTTTTTGTATAGCTACTGCTTCTTCAGCATTTGTAACTCTTGCATCTAATAACTTTTGTTCCATATTAAATGCAACTTTTGCTGCTGCTAATCTTTCACCTTCTTCTTTAGTAACATCTTCTGCAATTAATTTCAATTCCTCAATTTTAGCCCTTCTCTCTGCTGTTGTTACATTTAAAGCTCTTTCAGCATCAACTAATTTATTAGTACGCTCTGTTAAAGCTGTTGTAGCAGTAACTTCTTCTTTTATTTCTTTAGTTATACCTCTAAAAGCATTTGCAATGTCTGTTATTGTTGTAAGTAAACTTTGATTAAATACATTAGATAATGTCTCTCCTACTTTAGAAACTCTATCTCTAAATACGTTAAATGTAGCATTAACTCCTGACATTATAACTTTAAGCTTTTCTGCACCTTTTTCTGTTTGAGTAAAATAAGTAACTAAAGAACCTAAAGCAATAACTAATGCACCAATACCTGTACTCATTAATCCTGCTTTTAAAGTTGCAAATGATGCTTTTGCAGCTCTACCCATAGAAACAAATCCAGCTTTTACATCATTTAAAGAAACACCCATAACTTTAAATTCACTAGCTAAAGAACTTGCATCTTGTGATACTTCTCCTATATTTGATTTTACTTCTGCTTCTAATACTACTTTATCTGCCATATCTATTGTTTTAAAGTGCTACACCTGTTTTAATTTGTGTAAATGTTATATTACTTGCCCATTCTATTGTTTGATTTGTATCTCCTCTTACTGTCATTCTAAAATTAGTTCCTGATACATTAGCTGTTGGTCTCCAATTTGTATGGTTACCTGATCCTACAATAGTATCTCTTTCTCTTTCTATACTTAACGTACCTGACTTATTAATTACTACTCCTCTTTCTACCCAACTTAAAAAGTCTCCAGCATTACCTGTTCCTGTACCACCTACTCTTACTGCTAAAATATCTGCGTGAAAATACATTGCAGTATTATCAGGAATAGTAAAATAGTTATCTGTAATGTTATTTAAGTATGTATCTACTGTACCACCTGCTGTTGTCTGTACTCCATACATTAATTGAATACTTTGTCTCTCAGCTAAATTGTCTGTTGGAGCATTACCTCCTAAGACTATTGAGTTATCAGCTGTAACCTCTCCTAAAGTACCATAAACGCTAGAATTATTAATACCATTAGCTATTTGATTTTTATTACCTACTACAATGTTGTTTCTTGATAAACCATTTACAGTATTATTCTCTCCTATAATATAAGTATTGTTAGTACCTGTTCTAGTTACATTATTTTTACCACTTACAGTATTATTTACATTAGCAAAATTAGAATCTAATGAAGTATTTAAAACAAAAGCATTACAAGTGCCATTTTCTCTATTATAAGTATAACCATAAGCTTCACATTGTTGTTGATTAGGAACTACGTCATTAGTTCCATCAGTAAAGGTTACTATTCCTAATGATGAAACCTCACTTGGTTTAACAGGATAATCTCGTAAAAATGGTATAGTTTTTGCTTTTGACATTATGTAATAAGTATAAATTCAACAGTTGCTAAATCGTTTGGTTTGTATTCTATTTTATTTACTCTAAATTCTCTATTCTTAATAAAAACAGTATCAAAGAAATTAAAACTATTTATATCTCCAGGAGTTATGTTGACCTTTAAAGTCATAGTCCTTGTATCAGGATTATAAAGCTCATTGAAATAAGGTAACCAATATAAATTGAATAAATTAAATGCAGTTGTTCCTATATTTGTAACAGTTTGATTAGTTTCAAAATTAAAATCTCTTGATGATCCTACTGTTGGTATTTCTGTAAAATGACTAAATTGTAAAAATTGAGTTTGATTTTCACTTGTCAATCCATTTTGTGCAGGTATATAATAAGTAACTCCATTTTGTAAAGTCTTTATTCCATTGTTATACATTATTCTCGGTAAATTATCAAACCCTTCAAATTCAGTAGCATTATCATTAGCTGTAAATATTGCTGGAGTAACAAAATCATTAAATTGTTCAAATAATGGTTTAGGTATTGTAGTAGCAAATGGTTCAGCTATTATTTCTTTTTCTCCTTCTAGTATAGTAAAACCTGAAGCATCAAACTCTTTACTACCATATAAAGAGCCACTTGTTGTTTCTTTGTATAATTTAAAAGTTTGGTCTTCATCATCTTCTACAAATTTAAAGATAGTATTCTTGTTTAAATCAGTTAAAGGTGTAAGTTTCATTTCAGATACATCTATCTTATCAGTCCAATCTAAAGCAGTGCTATTAGCATTATCTATGAACATATCTCCATAAGGTTCTATCAATATGTTGTTAGGGTTTGACTTGTCAGGTACAGATACTAAATTAAACATAGTCATTATACCTTTTAAGAACTCCCACTGTCCTAATTCTCCTCTTAATGTTTCTACTAATGTTTCTGAAGTAATAGCAGCTGTATTTATACTAAAACTAACTACTGATGTAGGCGTTGTGCTAGTTTCCATCATTCTTACAACAGGAGAAGCTGATGGATTACTATTTTTAAATTGTGCTTGTAATGTGTCTCCTGATAAAAGTATTTCATTGAAACTAAATACAAAATCAGAATATGAAGAAGGAGAAATAGTTAAAGTTTGTGTTGCTATAACTGTTGTATTTTTAAGCCATTGACATTCAACAGTCTGTGTTGCAGATGCTGAAGTATTTTCAATTCTGTAAGTTCCTGACATATTGTAGTTTTCTCCATCTACTGCTGCTGTAATAATATTTGTAGTTGTATTATAACTACTAGGTAATTGATTAGTATTACCAAATGGATTAGGAAATAATACTAAATTATTAAAACTACCAATACCTGCTAATACTGTTGGATTGATTGTTCCTGATATTATTTTTGCCCAAATACCTGAGAAATTATTTACATTAGTTATAGTAGGAGTAGTAGCACCACCCCAATTAAAGTCCATAAATAAATTAAGAAAATCAGCAGTATCAAAAAAATCACTTGTAAAACTAAATGGAGTAGGATCAAATATCTTTTCAATTATATATTTAAGATTTATACAAGGTCTAAATGCTTGTTCTAATATAGCTAACTCAGGATAGTTTAATGTTGCATTATTACCTGTTGAGCCATCTGATATAATTATTTGACCTGTCCAATCTACAAAAGGGTATTTTAATACATCTGTATTGTTAATTCCTAATCCAGCATTATAAGCAAAGCTAGTAGTAGGTAATGGAGATAATAATTCTAAACCTAAATTACTATTCCAACTGTTTTTAATATTATCCTTATTATACTGATGGTTTAATTCATTAAAATCTAAATCACTAATTTTCTTGTCTTTTAAAACATCTGCTAAAGCAACTACTTCAGAATATAAATTAACATTATAACTTATCTCTCCAACCTTGTCTTGTATGTCTATTAGCTTTAAATATCCTTCAAATAAAACAAAACCATCTTGCTTTAAGATACATTGAGTTTTAACGTAAGCATTAAACACTACACCATCATCTGATCTAGTTATCTCAAATAAATTGTCAAAGATTTGATTATTTCTTTTTGTAGCTGGTAAGTTAAATGCTTTTGAATATGACTGTACTTTTTCAGCTACATTCTTAAAGTCATCTACACTTAAGCTTAAAGGTATATCTTCATCTTCATAAAGGTCTACTATAACTTGACCATCTTCTAAGTTTGTATAAGTTGTAGAAGGTGTAACTCCTTGTTGTTGTACTGATATATTACTTATTACTATATTGTCTACTGTGGTATTAAAATAAGCAACTAATAAAGTATTTGTTTGACTTGTAGCAGTAAAAGTATGTGTAATTTGACTTTGATTTGCTAAAAAAAGTGGTTGTGTTATTTGTGTTGTGCCATTATATACACTTGGTATAATATAACCAGCACCTGTTGTAGATATGTCTATTGTTATTTCATAAGTTGTTCCAACAGATAAATTAGACAATTTCTGATATATTCCTGATTGAGTTGTTCCTGTTGTTGAATATAAAGTTAAACTTCCTGAAGTAGCACTTGGTAGTGTAGGTGTTCCTGCTCCTGTACTTCTAAATCTATACCAAGTGTTAATTATAGATGGTGGTGCATTAGTTAAAGTATCTAAAATAACATTAGTAGTTGAAGAACTATCATAACTTGATGAAGTGTTTACTGAGTTAAAATTTGTACCATCAACAACAAACTGACCTGAAGTGGTAGATATAGAATTATATTGCCCATTAAAACTTTGTGGATATACTATTAGTTGAATGCTCATTATATAGATTGGGTTCTTAATGTTTTACTTTTTTCTACTTCAAAAGTGTACTGCATTAGCTTGTCATTAGCTATTGTCTTTTTAGTGAAGCTTGATGTTGTAAGTCTTACAGGTATTACATATTGATTAAGTGCTGAATCTGTTATATCTGTTTGGTAACCTTTTAGCATATAAACTTCAGGACTATTTATAAGCTCCTCAAAGACTACTGAATCTGCTTCTGTTACAAAGTCTGTATTCATTGTTATTCTTTCTGTGGCATTGACTCTAAATGCTTTCTTGCCACCTTTATAACTATCTATTCTGTACTTTCCTTCATTCCAAGTACCTTCTAATTGATTATATGTAGAACCTTGTGTTGATGTGCTTCTTATAGATTTCTGAGTGAATGTGTAGTAATCCCATACACCCCATTGGTTAAGCCAAGTAAGACGTATGCTTTCATAACCTTTTTGATTAGGACAGTTTACATATATTCTTTTCTTTTCTGTATATTGAGCAACACCATCTAAATAAACATCATAGTATGCTACGCTTCCAGCAGTAATATAACCTCTAAATGTTGCTGATGTATTTTGTCTATTACCAGGATAACAACCAACGTGAAGAATTTGCTTAATAGAACTTGCACCCCATAAAGTATAAGCACCATTTGCAACATCCGTAGTTACAGTCTCTGTACTTAATAATGAACCTGATGAATCATAATAATCAAAAGTAATATTGTTTAATAATGTATATGTTATTGAATTTTCTACTATAAAAGATAAAGTTCCATAATCACTACCATTAGCATATAAAGTGTTTGGTGCATTAGTTAAGAACTTTCTACTTGAACTACCTATTTTAAAATCTGTTAAATCATAACCGAAATTAGAATTTTGAATAGTCAATACATCTGTATAATTTAAGTAGCCATTAAATATAACATAAGGATCTGAATTAACTGAAGTTCCTACTGCTCTCCTTACAACATTGTCATCTTGATTTCCTGCTACATCAGTAGCCCCTAGATACTCTACAAAGAATTGTAGTTGCATATTTCTTACTACATTACGATTTTGTGAAAATTTATCTATTATATGTATAGGGTGTCTATCATCTGAACTTGTTGTAGTACCTTTGTATTCACTACCATCATAAGCCATATTATCAGACTTAACATAGTTTTCTATAATGTTTCTTAAATCAAATATACCTACACCTGCATTGTTAGGAGTTGTTTTGAATGTACCTATCACATCTGTTGTAGTTGCAACATTTATTACATTAGAACTTATATGAACCTCAACACCAAATTTAACTTTAGTTTCAGTTGCTACTGCTGTTGCATTAGATACTACATATATTATTTCCTGACCGACAGGTAAAAAACCATATAAAGGTGCTTGTTCTATTATTGAGTTTGCCATTAGTTTACTGTTGTTAATCCTTCTATTATATCTTCTTTTACATTTTCTAATAAGTCCTTACCAAATTGCTTTAAACCTAATCCTAAAGGTTTTTGAAAGAAGCTTATACCTTGAATACCATTTCTTTTAATACTTCTTGCAATTAAAAATGATATACTTTTTCTTGACATAAACCTACCTTTTTCATCTCTTGGTGCTATACCTTTTTTAACTATCCACTTATCTAATACTCTACTAGGTGGTTGTTTAGTTGTGTACTTATAAGGACTTGATATTGTTTTACTTTTGTAATCTTTAAAAGTTCTTTTTGTTTTTGTACCTGATACACCTTTATCTACAAATGTACCATAGCTATCCATATAGAATTGTACTGAGAAACCATCAGCTTCAGTAACTACTTTGAAAGTTATAGAGTTTTCTAAGTTTCCACCTTTACCTGCTTTTTGTAGATTACCCTTAGCTCTATTAACTACTTGCTTACCAAAGCTGTTTAAATACTTTTCTATATTATCAGTTTTCATTATGAAAGACCTACAAATACTTCTACACTAGCATCTGCTTCTCCAACAGGTTTTACTGTTACCTTAGCAAGATTCTCTAAAGTACCAAAACTAGGAGTTGTATCTGCTTCTGCTAAAAGTATTGCTTCTGCTTGACTTAAAACGTGAGAATTACCTGGAGTAATTAATACTTGATATAATGTAGCAGTACCTACAAAAGCTACTTCTATATTTGCTGTTGTACTCAAGTTAGTGATTCTAAAATACTTCGTTCTATCTACATCTAAAGCACCTACTGAAGTGTAAGGACTTGCTGCAAAAGAACATACTGTTGTTTCTTGTGCCGTAGTACATAATACTATTCTTTCAAATACATCATTTATACCTGTTGTAGTTACTGAGTTTGTAGAACCCCTTAGTGAACCATTCAAGGTTACTGATTCTGATAATGTTGTTACTAAATCTGCCATATTTTATATTTTAATTGTTATTGTTGGTGGTATTATTTTTATTATTACTTTGCCTATCTTTATCTCATTTAATCTCTTTAGTATCTCAATCATTAGTAACCAGCTCCCAAATCAGTAACAGGTATATCACAAGTCTGAAAGTCATTCATTACT
>Ga0222715_10003453_pt1 | contig 14083 bp, 17 predicted proteins | sample C33_9DmetaG_FD_165056 | JGI IMG/M metagenome (GOLD analysis project Ga0222715, IMG submission 165056) | Estuarine water microbial communities from San Francisco Bay, California, United States - C33_9D | ecosystem: Environmental > Aquatic > Marine > Unclassified | place: USA: California...
AGGTGATTACACTTTTTCATTTTCTAATAGTATGAGCAATGCAACATATGGCGGCGGTTCGGCTGCTGCTTCTAGTCAGGCTAACGGTCAAAACTTTCAGTTACATATATTTGCTACTGGCTCCATTAGAACAAGGGCTGAAAATGCAAGCGGAACTTTAACAGACTGTTCTAGGCTTGTTTTTAATATCCACGGAGACCTAGCATGAGTACACTAAACGTTTCCAACATCACCGATGGCACAACAACAGTCGGCACTTCATATGTGGTCAATGGGGCTGCGAAGGTTTGGGTTAATTTTACTGGAACTGGTACCGTAGCTATTGATGACAGTTTAAACACAAGCAGTATTACCGATAACTCCACAGGAAGATACGAAGCTAATCCAATAAATAATTTTGCTAATGCTAATTACTGTCTTACGCATGATGGCCTCATTGATGGTGGTAATGGGTGGCATATATCTTATTTTGATAAGACAAGCGTTAATGTTGAGCTTCTATATATCAATACATTGGGTTCCTATGCAGACTGTGCAGATGCAAGCGTTGTTTATTTTGGAGACCTAGCATGACGCAGCACCTCTGGACACGTCTGCTAGAAGCCAAGGCACGGCTCAAGCCTGTGCAGTCTAAGTACCGTGTGCTGTTTGAAGACCCACGGGAACCAGACGCCCCTGCCAAGGTTCTTGTGCCTGATCCCAACTGGATGGCTGCGGCTCTGGCTGGTGACATTCTGCCACCTATTGACACCTACCAGCGTGATCGTTTGGTCCCTGACGGAGAGCCAAAGGAACACCCATACGCAGAGCCTATTGGTGCTATGACAGAGGAAGAGGCTATAGAGTATTTAATAATGAAAGATATAGATCCTGCTGTATGGCGGGACTATCAAGGCAATAGAACAATTATGAAAATTGTACCTGTTGAGTTAGTTCCAAGTGATAGATCATTTAGAAATGCTTGGAAGATTAATCAAGAAGCTGATGAAAGGATTGCAGCATGACAACTTATATTAACATCAACGGGGATGTTCGTGATGCGGCTTCCCTGACTGTACCATCTGACCGTACCTTTAGGGGTGCATGGCAGTTTAATGGTAGTGCAGTAGAAGTAGACATGACTTCTGCTAGAAATATCCACAAGGACAACCTACGTGCTGAACGTAAACCACGCCTAGAGGCTTTGGACGTTGCTTATATGAAAGCCTTGGAAGCTGGCACAGGTGCGGCTGACATTGCAGCGCAGAAGCAAACACTGCGTGACATTACAAGCGATGCCCGTATTGCAGCGGCGGCTACACCAGATGAACTCAAGGCGCTGGACTTGTCTACCCTGTTGGGAGAGTAACAAATGAGTAAGGCAAGACGGCCTATTCCTAATTATGAAGGTCTGTATGAGATTACGGATACAGGGCAAGTATACTCAGTGCCACGAAAAGGTAGCAAAGGTGGACTGCGATCACCTTACAAAGACAAGGCTGGGTATTATCGCATAGGCTTATGCAAAGATGGCCATCAGAAAACATGTCTTGTACACCAACTTGTCGCATTAGCATTCATCGGGGAAAACACTGACGATCTTCTTGTGTGTCATAAAGATGGGAACCCAGAGAATAACGCTGTTTCGAATTTGTATTATGGCACAAAGTCAGACAACTCCAAAGATGCAGTAAGGCACGGAACACATAACTTCCTACAAGACGGTTTTAATGACCTTCGTCCTTCTGGTGAAGACTGCACGTGGTCAAAGTTGGATGAAGACAAGGTTCGTTATATTAAGAAAATGAAAGGCCAGAAAACCTGTAGGAATTTAGCAGCGGAATTAAATGTTTCTTATGCTAATGTGTCTGCAATTTGGTGTGGTCGTAGCTGGGGGCATGTAGCATGACAACGAAAGCCAGAAAACTTGCAGATCTTGGCAACGCCTATGACGATGGTGCTTTGTCGAACAGAAATATGGTGATTAACGGCGGAATGACTATTTCGCAGAGGGGCAGCAGCACTGGTGTTACTGGCGCAGGGTATTATGGTCCAGACCGTTATAGATTTACTGTCGGTTCGGCAGGTGTGGGAACTTACACAATTAGTCAGGACACAGATGCACCTTCTGGGTTTGGGTATAGCTATAAGATAGATTGCACAACAGCGGACGCATCACCAGACGCCACAGATGCAGTTTTCATTGCAACCCGTTTTGAGGGCCAAGACTTACAAAGATTAAAAAAAGGAACGGCTGATGCAGCTTCAGTCACTCTTTCATTTTGGGTAAAGTCTAACCTTACTGGAACATACCAAGCCAATCTGTTTGACTTAGATAACACACGGATAATCGGATCGACTTATACAATATCTGTTGCTGGTACATGGGAATATAAAACCATAACTTTTGCAGGAGATACATCTGGTGCGTTTTCAAATGATAACGGTTTAAGCTTACAGGTTGAATGGGCTTTAGATGGTGGGACAAGCTATACCTCTGGCGCTGTTCCAACTTCATGGGAAGCAACATCAAACGCAGATCGTGCTGCGGGTCTTACTGTTAATCTAGCTGACAACACTGCTAACTACTGGCAAATCACAGGCGTCATGTTGGAAATCGGCGACACCAGTACACCCTTCGAGCACCGTTCGTTTGCGGATGAACTTGCACGGTGCCAGAGGTATTATAACTCAGTACCCGCCCACTATTTAACTTACTATACTTCGACTTCTTGTATAGCTAACGTAGATTATGCTGTATCCATGAGGGCAAATCCCACTATTACTATTGGAAGTAACAACAATGTTTCCATTGTAACGGGGGGTGCAAGTCCTAGTGGACATTATTTTTATCTTACATCTGCTGCAAATGCTTATTATGCGGGTGCCACTTCTGATGCGGAGCTATAATCATGACTGAAATGCAAATCACCTCCGTCCAATATATCGCCTTCGAAGGCACCAATGCTTCCATCCGTGCCACCATAGACGGACAAGAGCTATTTGTCCCCCTTGACCCAGCCAACCGCCACTACAGTGAGATCATGCGTCAGGTTGAGGCTGGCACACTTGTGATACAAGAGGCTGAGTGATGTTAGGTTTTTCCGCATTAGGTTCGACCCCGTTAGGAGATGACGACGAACAGATTGCGGTCCTTGTAGGTCTTTCCGCCACAGGCGCTGTTGGCAGTGTTGGGATTTCCGGTGAAGCAAATGTTGGCCTCATTGGGAACGAGGCTACCACCGCTGTTGGTAATGGGTCTACAGTAGAGGTTTCAACTACGGCGAATGTCGCGGCAACGGGCGAAGCTGCCACGGGTGCTGTTGGTACAGTCGTTATTACGGCTGATGCAAATGTCGCAGTAACGGGCGAAGCTGCTACGGGCGCTGTTGGTACAGTTACTATTTCTACGGAAGCTAATGTTGCGGTAACGGGTGAATCTGCCACAACTGCGGTTGGATCCGTTATTGTTATAGCTGATGCTAATGTTTCGGTAGTAGGCGAGGTAGGAACTTCTGCAGTTGGTTTTGTTACTATTTCCGCTGATGCCAATGTAGCTGTTACGGGCGAGGTCTCTACGGGTACAGTAGGCGCGGTTATTGTTTCTGCTGATGCTAATGTGGCTGTTACGGGCGAGGTCTCTACGGGCGCAGTAGGCACAGTTACTGTTGTTGAGGGCTTTGGTCCTATTGTTGTGGTTACAGGCGTTGAAGCGACAGGAGAAATTAGCTCAGTAAATGTTTACGACCGAATTATTCCAAACCAAAATCCGAACTATGTGGGAATATCTCCAGCGCAAACACCCGCGTATTCAAACATTGCTCCAAATCAAAATCCGAATTATGTAGGGATATCTCCATCGCAAACTCCATCATACTCAAATATCTCTCCAAATCAAGATCCCAACTGGCAACGGCTTGTTGCTTAAAATGCAAACAGACGATATACTAAGTTCAATTGAACTTTTGGCGGGTTCCACATGGCTACATATACAGATATTAATGGTGTAAAGCTTATCACTACAGGTGATGAGGCTGGTACATGGGGTACAAGCACTAATACAAATTTGCAAATATTAGAGCGAGCAGCAAATGGGTATGCCCAGATTGCTCTTTCAGGAACTACATATACGTTAACACTGTCAAACCAACCCTCTTCCCCAGAGAATGGACACTATAAAGCTATAGAGTTTACGGGTAGTCCCGGTGGAACTTGTACTGTGACGCTTGAACAAAATGACCACGCAAGGGTCTATATGTTCCTCAATAGCACAGACGAAACGGTAACAATAACTCAAGGTTCAGGTGGTAATGTATCTATTGCGGCTTCTGACGGCGCTATTGTTTTAGCCGATGGTGCAGGTTCTGGTGCGCAAGTAAAAGATCTTACGGCTACGATTCAAGCAGAAACGGCTGTTAGGCTTGCCACTGCCAGAGACTTTTCTATTACGGGAGATATAACTGCAGCGGCGGTTTCTTTTGATGGAACCGGAAATGTCGCGTTGAGCGCAGCAATAACAGCGGATTCTATTGTAAATGCTGATATTAATTCAAGTGCAGCTATCGCAGATACAAAGCTGGCAACGATTTCCACAGCAAGTAAGGTGGCTAACTCTGCAACAACAGCTACAAACTTAAACACGGCAAGTGCTATTGTAGCGCGTGACGGAAGCGGCAACTTTACGGCAGGGACAATTACTGCAACTCTTACGGGTAATGTCACGGGAAATGTCACGGGCAATGTCACTGGAAACGCAACCACTGCGACAACTTTGGAAACCGCACGAACTATAGCGGGACAAAGCTTTAATGGAAGTGCAAACATCAGCATTGGACCTACGGACTTAACAGGGGTCACAGCTAGTGCTTCTGACATAAATACAGCGTCTACAAACTATGTTCCTTCAGGTGGAATTATTATGTGGTCGGGCGCAATTGCCGCGATACCCACGGGGTGGGTTCTTTGCGATGGTAACAACTCAACTCCAGACTTGAGGGATAGATTTATTGTTGGCGCAGGTAGCACTTACGCTGTAGGTGCTACGGGAGGTGCTGCAAGTGTAACTCTGACTACAAGTCAGATCCCAAGCCACAGCCACGCCAACACGGCGTCCTCTTCCTCAAGTGTTACAGATCCCGGTCACACTCATAATTCAAATGTTGTGACAGGCTCAAATGAAGGTGGATCAACTGGGGGACAAGGAAACGGCACGGCAACAACAGCGGCTACATCAAGTTCGACAACGGGTATATCGGTGTCAACTACAACTACAATGACAAATGCTTCTACTGGTGGTGGAAGCAGTCACGAAAACAGACCACCATACTATGCTCTTGCTTACATTATGAAGACTTAAACATGCCATACACAGATCTTCGCTTCAAACCGGGCATAAACAAAGAGATTACTTCTTTTTCTGAAGGTAATGGGTGGGTTGATTGTGACAAAATACGTTTTAGATTTGGTTATCCAGAAAAGTTAAATGGTTGGGAAAAGAACACTACAAACTCTTTTCTTGGTGCGTGTCGTGGGTTGCATGAATGGGTTGCTCTCAGCGGTGAAGGCTTTCTAGGTGTTGGAACCCAATTAAAATATTACATTAAACAGGGTACAGCGTTCAATGATGTTACCCCCATAAGGCTTACAACTGGTGCGGGAGATGTAACATTTGCAGCGACGAATGGATCTTCAACGATTACAGTTACTGACGTAAATCATGGCGCTGTCGAAAATGATTTTGTAACTTTTAGCGGTGCCACCTCTTTAGGCGGTGCAATTACAGCGGATATTCTTAATCAAGAGTATCAAGTTGCTTCGGTTACGGACGGTGATACGTATACAATTCAAGCAAGAACCGTAAGTACAATATCTAGCATAACAGAAGACGGATCTTTAAATCCAACACTGGTCCCTGCTAATTCAAGTGATACAGGTAACGGTGGTGCATCTGTTGTGGGTGCTTATCAGATAGGCACAGGGCTTAACTCCTCTGTTGCGGGCACTGGATGGGGTGCTGGACTTTGGGGCGGCACAAACAACGGCGCATTGCAAACAACTCTTAATGAAGGCGGAACACTTAGTGCGGGGGACACCACAATTACTGTTACCTCTGCTACAGGTATTTCGGCAAGCGATGTAATTTTAATAGGCGGCACTGAACTCGTTTTGGTTGGTGGGGTTAGTTCAAATGACCTTACTGGATGTACGCGAGGGCATAATGGAACGACCGCAACATCTCATGCTGATGGCTCTGTGGTTCGTTTAACAGAGGGAAATGCTGACAGTATAAACAATTTTAATGGCTGGGGTGAAGGTGTTGCTACAGGCGTTCAAACAGCCACAACAGGTCTAAGAATATGGTCGCATGATAATTTTGGAGAAGACCTGATATTCAATGAAAGAAATGGTCAAGTATTTTACTGGGACAAAACAAATGGCGTTGGAACGCGTGGCGTAGAACTCTCAACGCTTTCTGGCACACCGCGATCTGTTCCTCAGAAGTGCGCTCAAATTTTGCTATCAGACAGAGACAGGCATGTCATTGCATTTGGAGCCGATGGTTTGGGGGGATCTTCTGACACTCAAGGAAATGGCACTCAAGATCCAATGCTTATTAGGTTTTCAAGTCAAGAAAATCCTATAGACTGGTATCCTACAGATACAAATACAGCGGGGGATCTTAGAATTGATACAGGGTCTAAGATTGTTCAGGCAGTAGAAACAAGGCAACAAATAGCTGTGTTCACAGACATTGCCGTGTATGCCATGCAGTTTATTGGGCCACCCTTTACTTTTGGGATTAATCTTGTTTCGTCAAACATTACGATTGCAAGTCCAAGAGCGGCAATTGCTGTAAATGATATTGTGTATTGGATGGGTAATGCAGAGTTTTATAACTATGCTGGTTCTGTTCAAAGGATACCATGCACGGTTAGGGATTACGTCTTTAATGATTTCAATACAAGCCAAATAGAAAAAGTTGTTGCTGGATCTAATGTTTCGTTTGCAGAGGTTTGGTGGTTTTATCCGTCTTCTAGCTCTACAGAAAACGACAGATACGTTGTGTTTAATTACCAAGAAAACATTTGGTACGTGGGAACATTAAGCCGAACAGCTTGGTTGGATAGAGGAATTGGGTCTGTACCAATTGCAACTGGCGATGATGGTTACTTATACAACCATGAAACGGGCGCAAAGGCAGATGGTTCTGCCATGACAGCATTTATAGAATCTGGTGATATGGATATCACTGATGGTAACCAGTTTAGCTTTATAAGCCGTGTTATACCTGACTTAAATTTTAGGGAAACAAACGTAAACGACACTACGGTAAACTTTATATTCAATGCGAAAAATGCACCGGGCCAAACAGCCCAAACCACGAATACAGACACTATTACAAAGACATCGAACACGCCTGTAGATCAATATACAAGTCAGTATCAAACACGGATTAGGGGGCGCAGCTTTACATTCAAGGTGGAGTCTACAGATGCTGATGTTTTGTGGAGACTTGGAATCCCTCGCGTTGACATAAGACAGGATGGCAGACGATGACTATAGCACCAGTCCCATACTTTCCTGTACCGCCGCCCACTTACTCACAGCAGTACTTAGCCGAAATAACTAGGGCTTTCTCTACGTTTGCCGCCCAAATAACGAACCCTGCTATAGCAAAGCCTGTGTTGATAGAGATACCGACATCTGCTCAAAGTGGAGATTCAGTTGGTACAGTCTACGAAAGTAACACAATACTTAGGATTAAATCAGCGACCGCTGCAAACAACACCACTGGGATTCCACTCCCTCAATATACTGTAGCTACACTCCCCACTGTGGAAACGGGAACTCTGATATATGTATCAGACGGGGCAGCAGGTAGCCCCGTTGTGGCTTTTGGGGATGGATCAAACTGGCTGCGTGTTGATACAAGAGCGGCAGTATCTACTTAGGAGATCACTATGGCACATACGATAATAGATGATTACAAGATCTTCCCACGGCTTATGATGCTTGTGGTTACGATCCTGACTTACCAGTCTGTACATTGGTTTATGTCTCTCGACATGCCAAGTCCCAGTCAGGCAGGTCTGGTATCTGTGTGCATGGGCGCACTTACAGGTTGCTTTGGCATTTGGATGAACAAAGAAGCGAAGACCGATAGGTCTCAAGGAGCGGGTTAATGGCTACATTTAGTAATGCAGACTATGCTGGTCCCTTCTCTAGCAAGTATGAAGAAGATGAGGCTTTACAGGGAAATCGTGGTAACCGCGCCGCACACACAGCGGCACAAGCAGTACATAGTCGTGGTCTTAGAAACATAGATATTGCTAATAGACCAAGAGACAACAATAGAACTCCACAAACGGACACCTCTATATACGGCACAAATGAAAATCCTTTAATGCGTATGCTGAATATGCCGAATGCTGCGCAGTTTGCTGATCCTAGAAAAAACCCTATGTACAATTACAGGGCGCAGCCACAACTTTATGAATATCAAGCGCCAAGTCCGGGGGGTATTCGAGTCCCATTAGAAGGTGGCGGCACTACTTTAAAGCCACGTTCAAGGCCATATCCCGAAGGTGGTTTTTTCCCTAGCCTTGCTGGACCGGGGCCAACAGGTGCGCCGGGGTTTTTAGGACAAATGGGTGACAACTACGCAGGTATGAGAGAGGCTGCGGGTATGGGCATTGCAAATATTGCAAGCGGCGGTGCTTTTAGTAGTGATCCTAATGTAAAAATGCGAAAATTTATGGAGCAAGGGTTTAGTCCAGAACAAGCACAGGATTACATTAACGACACAGCAAGAACTAATGCACGTCTAGCACAAGAGCGTTTTGTTTACGGTGATCGTATAAATGAGCGAGGTGGCACACAAGGGACACAAGCCACTGCCGCGACAGGGGAAGAAGAGGAAACATACATTCCACCGCACTTGCGTTATCTCATGGAGCAGCGACAGCCTGTAACCACCATGAACATGGGTGGCTTGATGGCGTTAGGTCCAATGATGCAGCAACAGCAGTACGAAATGGGTAGGCAAATGGCTATGAGAGATATGGGGGTATCTGTATGATTACGCTTCTCGGGAGCTTACTTGGTTTTGGCACATCGTTTTTGCCAGAGGTACTAAACTACTTCAAAGCAAACCAAGCGCACAAGCATGAATTAGAACGCGCTCAGTTAGAGATGGACCTTATGTCTAAACGTGCTGAACTAAAGTTAAGCATTATGGACAAAGAGGCAGACATTAAGGAAACAGAGGGGCTATATCGACATGATAGCATTGATGCGGGAGGCTTTATCAACGCACTACGCGGAAGTGTGCGTCCTGTTATCACTTATTGTTTTTTTGCTCTTTTCGTTGCCATTAAAGTGACTGCTTTGCTGGCGCTATTAGATACGGGCCATGAGATAGGACGTGCTTTGTCCTTGATCTGGGATGACGCTACGGCTGGGCTGTTCGCTGCTATTATGTCATTCTGGTTTGGAAACAGAGCGGTCAGCAAATATATGAAAGCGAAACCATGACGTTTAAATTAAGCAGACGTAGCTTAGATAAGCTTGAAGGTATTGATGAGCGACTACAGGCAGTTGTAAAGCAGGCCATAACGCTTACCAAAACCGATTTTGGTGTAATTCAAGGTATGCGAACCCTTGAGCAGCAGAAAGAACTCGTTGCTAAAGGTGCCAGCCAAACAATGAAATCCAAGCATCTTGAGGGCAAAGCCTTTGACATTATGGCGTTTATAAATGGCAGAGCAAGTTGGGAGTTGAATTTGTACGACGATCTTGCTGATGCTGTTAAAGAAGCCGCAATTATTGTTGGGGTGCCTATGCGATGGGGCGCAGCTTGGCATATAGATGATATCCGTAAATGGGATGGCACGATGGAAGAAGCAATGAATGCCTATGTTGATTTACGAAGATCACAGGGCAGACGTCCTTTTATAGACGGCCCCCATTTTGAATTGATGGACTAGACGTTTGATGCTACAGTGAGACAACTTTAGAGGTAAAATATGGTTCTCCCACTTCTATTTAGCTTTGGTCTACCCGCTCTAGCAGGTACAGGTGCGCTCGGTGCTACTTTTGCGGGTATGTCTGCCCCCGTGCTGTCTGGTCTTGGTGCGGGGCTTGGCTCATTTTTGCAGAGTGGAGATATAGGAAAAGGCGTACAGACAGGTCTGACCGCTGTACTAGGTGGCAAACTTCTAGGTGGTCTTGGTGGGGCGCTTGGTGGGCAGCAAACAGCAACAAATGCTCTTTCTACAAGCAGCCCCATGACAGCCGTGCTTGCTGCACCCGCAAAAGAATCTATTTTGCAGCCCGTGCTTGGCGATACACTAACAAAAACTATGGCTGCACCGGGGATGATGGAGTCAGCACTTATAGGTTCTAGTGTGGCTAGTGCATTAGACTATAAAGCTCCTGAGATGAAAAAGAAAAGCGACGAAGAAATTCCTGATCCTAGACCCAAGATACGAGTAGCAAAAAGAAAACCAGATAACTTTCAAGGTGAGTTTGACTATTTCGACTATTACGACCCTGATGATTACGTGCAGTATGCGCGTGGCGGGGGTCTTATGGGTCTTGGTCAGCGATATGCTGAAGGTGGTGAAGTTGAGGGGATGAACGAAAAAGACGTTATCCTCGAATCCATACTTGCTATTAAAGGGATGAAAAGCGAAGCAGAAGCTCAAATGATTTTGGGTAAATTTTTAAGCGAATACGGCGAAGACGCACTGCGTGACCTAGTAGATTCGGTGCAGTCCGGTGAGTACGACGAAACAGTAGCGCGGTTTGCTGAAGGCGAAAAAGGTATGGTACGTGGACCCGGTGATGGGTCGGGTGAAGACGATAAAGTACCTGCTACATTAGATAATCAACAAGATGTTTTGTTGACAGAAGGTGAGTTTGTTATTCGTAAACCAACCACAGATGCGCTAACAAAAGAGTACGGCGGTGGTTTTTTAGACAGGATTAACGAAGCCGAAGGAGATGCACCAGAGGTGCTAAGAAAAATGGTGGGGTAGTTGAGAGTAAGTGCTGTTCCGAAGGATACAGTCAAGTACATATGGAAGGATGTTGAACGGGTACTAAAGAAAAGTGTCGAAACAGCTATCGGCAAGATGCAAATGATAGATGTTTTAAAGGGAATACTAGACGACACTTACGTTCTTTGGGTTGTATTTGAAGACGATAAAATTGTCGCCGCTTTTACAACTAGGATAATTGAGTACCCGCAACGTAGAAGTATGGCACTTGATTGGGTAGGTGGAAGTAGAATGAAAGAATGGTTAGATATCGGTATGGAAAAAGTTGTCGAATTTGCTGTTCTTAACGACTGTAAGCACCTAGAAGGCTATGGTCGCAAGGCGTGGGGACGTGCTTTAGAAAAACATGGGTTTTACCCCGAATACATTGCGTTTCGCATGGAGATAGAAAATGGGCAAAGGTAGTTCACCAGCGCAGCAGCAAACTAGCACAGGTCTTCCTGAGTATGTTGACCCATACTTTAAGCGACTTCTTAAAGGCGCTGAAGAAGCGACTATGCCATATTACCCAGACGATCCTGACACGTATGGTGATCTAGCGGGTAAATCCACTTATCAACCATACGAAGGTGATCGCTTAACGTCTTCTGCAGATTACGCTGATATTATGTCATCGAGAGACATGATCCGTAATGTTGCTGGATCTGGTATTCCGGGCATGGAAACAGCGACTAGCGCACAGCTAACAGGTATGGCGGGTATAAAAGGTTTAGCTGATGCACCGCCTAGTTTTACCGCGTCTGATTTTACTGCAAGTTCTGTTGACCCGTACAGTGGTTTTCAAGCAAGTCCTGCTACCGCTTATGGAGGATTTCAAGAATCTCAATTTACTCGCGGTGCGGGTAGTGAGTTTGATTTTGGTCCAGCGCGTCAGTTCACTGGGGCAGAAGTTCAGCAATATATGGACCCCTACATGCAGAATGTCGTTGATGTTCAGAAGCGTGAGGCCATTCGTGATTTTGATAGGGGTCAAGCTGGCAGAGATGCGTCAGCAGTTACTGCGGGTGCGTTTGGTGGATCACGTCAAGCTGTAGCACAGGGTATGGCAGAGCAAAATCTGCAGCAAAGATTGGGTGACATACAGCAAATCGGTAGCCAAGCTGCATTTGATAGGGCAATGAAAGCGTTTGAGTCCGACAGAGCAGCACAAATGGGTGTTGATAAGTCCCGTGCAGCAGAGTTGGCTAGGGTGCAAGGTATTGGTATCGGTGAACTAGGCCGTACCGAAGCAGGTGCAGCATCAGAGGCGGCTCGTCGGCAGGCGGCAGAGGCAGCAGAACAAGCTAGAGTGCAGGGCTTAGACGCAGCAGAAGCGGCGCGTATACAGGCTGGAGAAGCAGGGGAGCTTGCTAGAACGCAGGGTATAGATGTTAGCGAAGCGGCGCGTGTGCAGGGCGCAGATGCAGCGGAACAGGCAAGAATACAAGCTGCCTTAGAAGCGCAAAGATATGGCACCGCTGGACTCTATGATCAATATATGGGCGCAGGCGCTGGACTTGTTGGTTTGGGCGAAAGAGCTAGAGGTGCAGATATTCAAGACGCACAGCTACTTGAGCGTATCGGTGGCGATATCCGCGCCGAAGATCAAGCACGGCTTGATTTAGATTATCAGGATTTCTTACGGCAACAAGACTATCCAATGCGGCAATACGAACGATATGCGGGTATTTTACGCGGTGTACCTGTTACACCAGACACGTATACAACAACGTATCAAGCGTATAACCCAATACAAGCTGCTTTGGGTACGGGTCTTAGCGCATTAGGATTATATAGAGGTCTAGGGTACGGAGGACAGTAATGAACATTTTAGAACAGTCCGAAGCCTTAAAAGATATTCCTGAAGCCGCATTGATGCGTGAAATGCAGATGCCAACCGGAAGCTTTCCGCAGTATCTTGTGCTGACAGAAATAAAACGCCGTAAGCGTATGCGTGACGAGTTCCAGAGACGCGAAGCACAAGACATGCCTACTGTAGCAGAAGAAGCTGTAATGGGTGCAGGGATGCCCCAGCAAGGCATTATGCAGATGGCTAAATCTATGGCCCCACAAACAAGTATGGGTCAGAATACAGGCGTAGCTAACGCCGCACCGAAACAGCCTACTATGGGCATGGCTGAAGGTGGTATTGTTAATATGCGAGCGGGGGGTAAGCTCGTTAATTTTAAAGGTTTAGAGTTTGCTGTTTTTGAAGATGGTGAGGTTTATAGAGTTTTGCCAAACGGTAAGAGACTAAAAGAACCCTCACCCGCAGTCAGACGGATGGTTATAGAAGAAACTACTAAAATGTTGGGTGATCGTAGAGATCAGACAGTTGTAGATGTAGAACAATCTGGTTTAGAGGCGTTTGAAGCAGCGCAGCCGCCCTCCGCTGAAGTTGAAAAAGAGTTAAGTTTTTTAGATACTCTTAGAGAAGGTGCAGGCGTACGAGAAGCTGCTAAAACGGCAGGGATTACTCTTTTAGAAGCAGCTAACATTGTTGCTGGGTCTGTTGGACTACTTTCACGCGAATTTCAAAAAGCAACATTGCGAACTATTCAAGATTTTGTTCCAGATAAAGATGCAAGTAGAAAAATCCAAAGTATGATAGACGGTATAACCGAAACACAAAAACAATATTTTGGTGAGGGCAATATAGTAGATCGCTATGCGCCTCGAATCACAGGCGAAAGTTTAATAAAAACTAAGAGCGCCAAAGAGAAAGAGGAAGAAGCCGCACGGGCTGCGTATGAGAAGCAGCAAACAGCGGAAACAATAGCAGCTTTAGGCGATGAAGGAGAATATGACAGGCTTTCAAACTTACTGCAGGGTCAAGCAGGGCCAATACCCGTAGCTCCCGGTGCTATAAGTGCTGCGGACACAATGAGCAATCTTCCTTTTGCCACAGGAGAAATGTATGAAGCGCCAATAGCGGCTCCTGACCCAACGGTAGCAACTCCGCAAAACTTGAGCGCAATTCAGCAAACCACACTACCAGCCTCTGTTCTACAGGGACCTTCCGCTGTTCCTACCTCTGCATCAGACGCCGAATTTTCTGACTACAT
>Ga0222715_10003455_pt1 | contig 14083 bp, 12 predicted proteins | sample C33_9DmetaG_FD_165056 | JGI IMG/M metagenome (GOLD analysis project Ga0222715, IMG submission 165056) | Estuarine water microbial communities from San Francisco Bay, California, United States - C33_9D | ecosystem: Environmental > Aquatic > Marine > Unclassified | place: USA: California...
TCGCGGTCGATCGCGAACACGCCATCGATCGAGCGCGCCATCGATGCGCGCGCTCGAGCGAAAGGCACGAAGGATCGATCGAGACCGCGCGTCCTCGGTCGATGGGCCCGAACGAGGGCAAATCACTACTCTGCGCGAGTTTTCCCTATGAAGTTAGGGTTCGGGTTCACAGTGGGTCTCGATCCCTCCAGTCTGTGATTGGACATGGCCATCGAGGTCCTTTGGGCGCCGGGTTTAGTCGGTCCCATGCACGAGGCGCGCGCGGGCGTCGTCCGCAGACGCCTCTTTCGGTCGCACGTGACTAGGGGTTAGTAGCGTAGGACAATGGTGAACGTAAGTAATTACGCTGCGTGCGAACGCGTGGCGATGCGGTCGGCGCCGGGGAGCGCGCGCACAGGGGCGGGTGGATGACGCGTGCGGTCGCGATGCGCGTTAGGGCTCGATCGCGCGATGGTGGATGATTTCAAATCGCTAACCTGGGTGGTGTTTTTCGACGTATGTAGGTTCCTAAGTCGAAGAAGACGTTCTGCAAGGGGTGCAAGAAGCACGCCGCGCACAAGGTGACGCAATACAAGACGGGCAAGGCGAGCCTTTACGCGCAAGGTACGTGTTTGTGAAAACCCTATTCGCGTTGGGCGACCGATGCGATCGCGCACGGGGACACGTGACGCGCGCGCGTGATGGGACACCTCACGAAGGCGAATGATGATGTTAAAAGTTTACGTACTAACTGCGTCTGGTGTTTTTAAACTCATACAGGGAAGCGTCGTTACGACCGCAAGCAGTCTGGTTACGGTGGTCAAACCAAGCCCGTGTTCCACAAGAAGGCGAAGACGACGAAGAAGATTGTGTTGCGCCTTCAATGCGGCACGTGCAAGCAAGTGCACATGCACCCGATCAAGCGTTGCAAGACGTTCGAAATTGGTGGTGACAAGAAGAAGAATACGTAAGTGCTTAGACTGATTCGCGCGAAAGATGTTTCGCCCGTCGACGCGACGTCGCGCCGCTCCGCCGCACCTGGAACAAATGATTGACGTTTTCGTTCTCTTTTCTCGCACACGCAGTACCTCCAACTACTAAGTTTGTTCGTAGTTGGCCGTAGCTCGGTTTGTCATTTTCTTAGGGTGGGAGTCTATAGAGTAAAACTCGGAGTGATGTAACGCACATTCTATCGATTCAAAACACGCGACGGCGCGGACGACCCGCTCGTCACCCGCATCTCAATCCCTCTCAAACTTCGCATCGCGCCGCGACACTGCGCCATCTGTGTACTATGTACGCCACATGTGTACGCAGCATTGTCTATCGCACTCATTGCATCGATAGCGTAGTAAGTAATAGTTTCACAACGCGTCCCAGCAGCCCCGATGACGCAAAGTTTTTTCACTGTGAACACCCAAACGCGATGCACGCGCAACTCTCCACAGCGAGACGCGCGAATAACGGCGCTCGCGCGTGGAGATGGCGCCGTACGAACCAATCGGAGACGATGAAAACATGTCCGATGTTGACGTCGACGAGGCGCAAGTCACGACGCCGAACGCAGCCATGCCGAACGAGCCCGTGCACTTGTGGAAGAGCGCTCGAGTGTTGACGATCATCGTGTTATATTGCATCATCGGGAGCTCGCTGAGCGTGATTAACAAGGTGGTGGTGACGTATATTCCGTGCCCGAATTTCATTTTGTTTTGTCAGTTTGCGTCGACGTCAATCATGCTCCTCATGGCTGACGCGGCGAAGGTGATTGAAGTGGAAGCGTTGACGAGACCGATTGCGGTTGCGTTTGTGCCGCTTACGTTGAGTTTCTTCTTGTTACTTTTAGCGGGTATGGAGGTGATGAAGCGTGCGCCGTTGGAAACATTCATTGCAGTTAAGTCAGTCACGCCAGTGGTGTTCGCGTTGAACGAGTACGTGTTCCTTGGTCGCACGTTTCCGACGGCAAAGTCGCTGTTGGCGCTGAGCGGTATCGTCGTCGGGGCTGTGACCTACGTCAATGTAGACGTGTTCTCGTCGCCCGCGGCGTATGCGTTCTGTGCGGTATTTATCACAGCTGCTGTTGCCGAAGGCTTGATTGCCAAGCATACGATTGACAAAATCCCGTTGAACAACTGGTCGCGTTCGTTCATCATCAACCTGCTGAGTATTCCGCTCGCGCTCGGCTTGTTCTTGTCGTCGAAAGAGTACGAAGATTTGATGAATGTGCAGTTTACAACGAAATCAGTGATATTACTTGTGTCATCGTGCGTGATTGGCCTAGGCATGAGCTTCTCGACGATGTGGATTAGAGAAACACTCTCGGCGACGTCTGTGTCCGTCGTCGCGACGTGCAACAAGTTCCTTTCTGAAGGCGTGAACTGGTTGATTTGGGATAAGCACACGACGGTGCAAGGAACGTATGCTATCTTAATTATCATGACGTGTGGTATATTCTATGAGCAAGCGCCGCTCAGAGTTGAGGGTCAAGGGTACTCGCGCGAACACATATGTCCGTGTTTGCCGCGATGGATGGTGTGCGCGCAAGCCAACGCCGAGTCAGCTTCGAAAGACAAGACTCCTCTTCTCAGCAAGAAAGGGCCGTGAAAACAATCAATATATTTAGCAGCTAGTAACATGTATTATGTGACGCTTAGTATCATAGGTAAAGTGAAGAACCGCGCGCTCGTAAGCAGACGCATTGCTCGCGTTGGAAAGAATGAAAGAATGAGTGACAATGCTAATGTTTTCTCTACGTTTCTTCGTTCATGGTCTTGGGTCTTGAATTTGTGAGCACCATTAGCTCAGCGCAAGCAATAGTCGTGCACGTCGTGCACGTCTATTTCATCACGAATCTATTGGATTGTGATTTGCTTAGCCGTCGGCGTCGAAGCTTTTTGCTTGCCAAATGTCACAGTGAGCGTGCCGTCGTCAAATCCAGCTTCGAGCTTGCCAAAGTCAGTATTCGCCGGCATTCGAAGCGCACGTTGAGAGTACTCCATGGTATCACGGCGTTCGGCTCTGTGATACTTGTAGCCCTCTTCTTCCCATTTCTTGGTGTCTTTCTTTGTCGCGCTGATGCGAACGATTTGGCCGTCGAGTTCGACGTTGACATCCTCCTTCTTCATTCCGGGTAAATCCGCGCGTAAGACGTACGAATCATCGTTTTCTGCGCAAGCGTAAGTAATAAATATGTTAGTCAAGCGCGCGTGATGATGTGATTTCCCCGCACGCGCCGTCAAAATCGAACGCGAACACAACGAGAAGAAGAAGACTCGAGAAGCGTTTCTTCTCTCACGATTCCGTACCGAGCACGTCAACGGGAATGACGCGAAGTCCACTCAGAGGTTGGGCCGCGAGTGACCCAGGCGTTCGCGCCACTAAAGGCATGAAAGGATTGCCCAAGTTTCCAGGCTGGAAGTTGGAGAAGAACTACAGATGGTGTCAGTACAGTGAGGCATCGCGCCGCGCGACAAAGCGTCATTGAAACCGAGAACTCGCGCGCGCGTCAAAAGCAAAATTCATGTGCGTCAGCACGCGCTTGAAGGCACACTACGTACGTCATCGGCATCACGAAAAACGTCTCGAAAGAACGATTCGGTACTTTGAAGCTGTGATAGTGAATATACATAATAATACGTCTCGTCAGTGCCCGCTCTCGTCATCCCACGCCCCGACGCAATCACCCAAGCATCTCCACCACCGTCGCCGTCGTCGTCGTCGTCCTCGTGCGCTCGTACCGGATGAGAAAGAGCCATGGTATTTGGTGTGTGTGTGTGTGTGGTGTGTGTGCGGTGTGTGTGTGTTGTGAGGAATCACAAAAACAAACGTGCGTCGCGTACGGTGCGTCAACAAATGACGCTTCGCCTTCTCCTTGAAAGAAGTTTCCACAGTCTTCATCCGCGGTGAAATCGCGCGATTGACCCCACCACGCCCGCGCGGGATAAAAAACAACACACATTACGAAGAATGCAAAGGCAACAGTCTGGTGACACGATGCGTCGTCCACGTCGTCGAGTGCATCGAGGGTGCCATCACATGGCGAAAGTATGGGTATAAATACACATCAGTACATGGGACCGTTGCACCGACGCGGTGGTCACAGCGCGACGACGACGAGAGGACGACGAGGGGCGGCGGCGGCGCGCATGACACCACGCTAGGAACGAACGCGCGCGTATTCATACAACCATGCTGCGACGGGCGCTGACGACGACGACGACGACGACGCGCGGCGTCGAGGGACTGCGCGCGCGCGCTGACGGTGCAGATAATATTCCCTCAAAGTCGTCGTCGTCCTCGCGCGCGGATGACGAGGCGCGGGCGAGCGCGAATGCGGTGGCATCGGCGAAATACATCGCACCGTCGTCGTCGTCGTTATCGTCGTCGTCGAACGACGCGTTCGATGCGTTACCGGACGATGTCGTGGCGTACGCGTTGTCGTTTTGCGACGCGAAGACGTTGAAGACGCTGACGCGGACGACGCGGAGGTTCGCGGCGACTGGGGCGTGTGCTGTCGTTGAACGCGGTGCAGCGTTGGGTGTGGCGAGGCGGATGCGCGATGAAGGCTGTGAGGGTGATGCAGTCTTGAAGGCGCGCGAGGGGGAGTCATGGATGGATGTGTTGGCGTTTGCGGAGGCGCGAGGCGAGGCGCGAGCGGTGGGCGTCGTCGCGAGCGTTTCTGCGAGCGAGAATGCGACGACGGTGGTGACATCGAGCGGGGAGAGTTACGTTTGGGGAGATGTGAGTGCGTTGGTGAAAAATGATGGCGGTTTGTTCGCGCGTCGTACGGTGCATGCAGCGGCTGGGTACGCGTGCGTCGCGCGCGTGGGGTGTGAGAATACGTTTCACGTAGACGCGCTCGCGCAGTCAACTTCGGGCGTCGGCTCACCTGGTAATTTTCATCAGTCGTCCACCATGCAAGATGAATTGCGGAAAATATTGACGCCGCCGTCTGCGCATGCGTTTGGCGATGCTCGAGTGGTGCAAATCGCGCTTGGTCGGCTTCACGTCTTGGCGCGAACGCACGATGGAAAAGTGTTTTCGTGGGGCGGCGACGCCGCCGGGCAGCTCGGTCACGGCACGCATCGCGTCGGGGAAGCCATCGCGAGAATATCACTCGGGCGATCGTCCACGGCGAGTACGGTGCGCAGGAAGCAACGCATGCACGGTGGCGGTGGTAGTCCACCTCTGCATCAGAACTTTCTATTGTTGGACTCGTTCGCCAGCGGGCCTCGACAAATCAGCGCACTCGAGGAGGAAGAGGTTGTCAAAGTGTGCGCGTCACGGTATTCATCGATCGTGCTCACAAAGTCCGGCAAAGTATTTTCTTTTGGGGATAATCGAGAGGGGCTCTTGGGTTTAGGCGATTCCATTGTGAGATGTTCGCCGACGTGCGTGGCAACAGTCAAGGAACACGTCGCCGACGTGTGTCTTGGTGCACACCATGCGTTAGCTGTGACGGATGATGGGTTAGTATACTCATGGGGTTCAAACCGCCGCAAACAGCTAGGCTTTGTCGGCGAACGGTTATCGACCTGGCCGGCTTTAGTTGAGTTGGAGACGCAAGACGTCGTTCGATGCGCTGCGGGTGGCGCTCACTCGTTGTGCTTGACCGCGGACGGGGTAGTGTACTCCTTCGGTGCAAATGATGACCATCAATGCGGTCAAAAACACTTACCATCAATGAGAAGTGATGATGAATGCTCTCCGCGCGTTGTGCCCGGGATTCCCACGAAGATTGTGGAAATTGCCGCGGGATCAAAGCACTCACTCGCCGTAGATAGCTCGGGAACCGTATACGGTTTTGGTTCAAATGAAAAGGGACAGTTAGGAAAAATCGAGCGCTCTGTTGTATCAATGGCGCACGTATGTACATGATGTAAATCTAGTTGTTATTGAAATAGTATCTCTACCGGTACACAAAAAATTCCTCCTCTATACAAAGCTCTTGGCGGCGCGCTTTGCTTCACCCCACACGCTTCTTCGTTACGCCGCCTTCTTTTTAGGAAACACATCAGAGGCGATCAAAGCACCCATGATAATCACCAATCCACCGACATAACCCATGGGACCCAAAAACTCACCTAATGTGATCGCCCCAAACACCGCCGCAAACAAAGGTTCACCAGCTAGTAAGACGGAACTTTCCGACGCGCTGACGGTTTCTTGCCCCTTGGCTTGCGTCAAGTCGGCGATGCAACCCGGAACGACCGCGGTAAACGCGAGCAAGGCCCAAACCTCCCAGTTTCGCCATCCCGCCCAAGGAATACCCGCACCTGCCCAACCCGAGTTGAACGCAAACACGTCGTACAGGCCCCACGCGCCGTACATGATGGCCAAGAAGAAGGCTTTCCAAATTTGCAATCCTTGTCCCGAGAATCCTTCCTTGGCAAACGCACCGACGCGGTAGATGTACATCGAATACGATGCCGCACCCGCAACAGCTAACCAATCACCGAAATTGAACCCACCACTGAGACCGGCGGCGGCGGCAGCGCTACCGCCATCCATACCGAGCACGGCGACGCCGAGAAACGCCAACGCGCAACCGAGCCACGTGTTGCGCGACACCTTATCTCCACCGAGCGTCGCAATAAATGGCGTGAACGCAATCGAAGCTTGCGTGAAAAAGCTAACGCGAGTAGCATCGGTAAATAATAACGCCACGTTACACAATCCTTGATTGCCAAGATTCCACAGCGCCAACTCCGCGGCGCCGAGCCAAAACCCTCTCCCCTTTTTGTATCCTTCGCCGCCGGTGGAATTTGGTTGCATCAACATTGGCAAGAAACACGCCAGCTGCATGAGACCACGAACACCACCGAGCGTACCCGCCGTAGGTGCGCCTTGAGATTCAAAAACCAGCTTCAAGCACACCGAAAGCGACCCATACGCCGCCGCGACAAAAATCAAAAGCGCGCGTCCAAAGTTCACATCCGCGGCGGGTATCTCATCTTCCCCTTCATCCTCCACGACCGCGCGAACGATCGCTTTTGCCCGTCGTCCATGCGCACCACACGAATCATGCACATTCACTCGTCCTCCCACGAGCGCACGCGCGCCACCGACGCGCGCATTCCGCGCCGTCGACGCGCGAACACACCGCGTCGCCACCAACGACGATGTCGGCGGCGTCTGCATCCCTCGGCGCGTCCCGCGCGTCGCGCGCGTCGCGGTCGCGGTCGCGGTCGCGGTGCGTGCGCTGACGCTCATCTTTACGGTGAACATGTCGACGACGACGACGACGACGACGACGACGACGACGTGCGACGTCGCGCACTGACGGCATAAAGCGAACCTCGTGTAAACGGATAAAACGGGCTGACGAGGACATCGACGAGGGGGAGGCCATGGGGTTGTGATTGGTGAATTCGGTCGGTTGGACCAAAACGCGTTGGGGCGAAGCGCGCGGCGCGCGTCGGAGCGTGATTTTCGTTTGTATTTAGTTACGATTGTATTCGTGTTGGCTACGCATTCAGCCGCGAGAATATTGCGAGACGCGATGCGCGCTCGACGGCATTGTTTCACGCTACGCGGCGTGGGCGTGGGAGGAGGCGAAGATGCCGTCGACGTAGTTGAGGCCGAATGTCAAGAAGACGACGGCTTGGAGTAAGAGAAAGATGGAGTAGCCGACCATGGCGTGGACGATGATGCCCCAGATGCCACACGCGGCGAAAAAAGTGCCCATGGCGAGTTCTTTCCAATGTATTGGGCGTTGTCGACGTTTTTCGGCGATTTTCTTGACGAGCTTGATGTTACGAGCCTTTTCAACCTTGGCGGCGACCCATTTGCCGATTTTGGTCGTGACGACCCATTCGCCCGCCTGTTCGAGTTCGAAGAGTCCGGCGAGCATGGCACTTAATTTGACAATGCACATGGCGTTTTCAAACAACACGTACGGCATGGCGTAGAAAATGCCATTCGGTGTCCAGGCGACGGTTGAAAGTGTGACAAGAATCGGCGCGTACACCAACGCCCAGAATGGCAGATAGATTTCTGGCGCCACGGCACATAATGGAATCAAAACGCAATAGAAGAAAAACGACACCAGGTGTGTGCTCATTTGTCGGGTAAAGAAGAAGAAAAAGTTCAAATAGAGCTTGCTCGAGAGCGGAATGTCAGCCGCCCAAACCGCCGCCGTGCACTGTCGCCACAATTGCATTGGACCTGCACTCCAGCGGTGCTGCTGCTTTCGATATGCATCGTATTGCGCGGGTATTTCATTCAAACACGTGACGTCGTCGAGAAAAATAAACTTCCATCCACGTAAGTACGCGCGTAAACTCAAATCGAGGTCCTCCACCGTCGTTCGATGATTCCAGCCGCCAGAATCGATGATGCATGTCCTTCGCCAAACTCCAGCAGTGCCGTTAAAATTGAAGAACAAGTTGGCTGAAAATCGTGCATACTGCTCGCAACGAATGTGATAATTCAATGAAATAGTTTGCACGCGCGTAAGAAGATTTTCTGATTCATTCGCGTACGTCCATCTCGCTTGGACAAAACCGCATTGCGGATTTGAATGAATCCACGGAATCGTCTTGTACAAGAAATCGGGCTCGGGCGAAAAGTCTGCGTCAAATATGCAAATATAGTCATAATCGACGATATCATCCATGGCTTCGTGCATAGCACCAGCCTTATATCCCGTACGATTCGACCGCCAGCGATATTGGACATGTAATCCGCGTTCTTGGAGCTCTTCGACAGCTTCAGCAATCGCCGCTCTGGTTTCCTTACACGTCGAATCGTCCAGAATCTGTATCAACAGTTTTGATCGCGGCCATTCAATCTCACTGGCGCAGTAGATGACGTGCTGACACACGTCTGTCTCGTTGAACATGGGCAATTGAATGACCACCGTCGGGTGACACACGTCGTCAAATGTTGTCGTCTTGTCGACTCGTTGTATCGCCGTATACTTGAATCGTTCGAGTGCCTTGGTCCGGGAAAAATATCGCCAATACAATGCCGTATAGCAATGAAACAATCTGTCACTCGCCACGAGTGCACTGAGCAACGCAAGAACACCGACACAAAACTGCAGGAATGGACTGAGGAGATGTATTCGCACGTCAGCCAAGAATATTGCGAGAAGCGATGCGCGCTCGACACCATTATTCCAAGCTGCGCGGCGACTCTCATCGTCAGTTGCGATTTTATGCAGTGCTTCTATGTGCGAATGCGCGCGCTGCATAGTCGCCGGGTGCGTGCAAGTGGCCAACACCAATAAAGTGCACACAGCCGAGATACTCCATGTGCGCCAAAAGGTCGACTTGGCGTCGGATGCCGGCGATACAGTCGGGGGCACGCACATGGAAGCGCCTTGATTTATGATTCCAAGGCTTACCACGGCGTGCACGGCGTTCACGACGACGACGACGAGGGTCGAAAAGTGCGGTGGAAATGTTACTGAGCTCTTGGGAAATCAAAACGCGCGTGCGCGTAAAAACTGTCTACTACAAACAATTAGCGTCACGTGGTGACCGAGCTAGCGTACCACTATGAGCAATGATGACAACTAAAGCAATTTAAACATTCAGAGCGGATGAAGGTGAGGCTTCAAAAATCGCTGAATGGTAAACGCTAAGAATCTATCACCCACCTGCATGCCGAGAAACGCGGAGAGTTTTGCATCCGCAAAGACGTATCGTCTGTTGCTGGCATCCATTAACCCTTTCTCTTTGAAATAAGCCCAAATTCGACTCGTTAATTCTTTTCGATTGATTTGAACCGTGCCATCATTAAAGAACGCTGCCAACTCTGGTGAGCACTTGTACATCACTTGTAAACCTCCCGCCGCCTTGCGCTCGCGTTGTTTCTCTCGAAGCTTCTCCATTTCATGGTCGTTCAAAGGAACATACTTTTCCAGTTCATTCGTATAACGCGTCTTATCTTTTTCTGACATTTTCACATATTTATCTTTTGTCTCTGCGTTCATACTCCTCCATTCCACACCAAGTTGACGAGAGATATCTGGAAACGACAACGTCGGCTTCTCCTGTTTAAGTTGCTGTCGACGAACGCCCACAAAACACATGTACGGCCCTTTCGGCCCTTTCGGCTTCGTTGGATCCTGCACCTCCTTCGTCTTACCGCGTCCACTCTTCTTCTTCTTTTCCGCGGTCCGCTTCCGCGGCGCCTTCCCTCGTTTCCCTGGACCGCCGTGTTGCTCGGGCGCCTCGCCCGAATCGGCGAACGCGTGTCTCGCGCCGTGCTTCAAGTACATCTCAATCTACGAAGACGCAAATACACACACACACATCAAAGTTTATCGTCAGTATTGTTGCATCGCACGCGCTATCGCTGTCATTATCGTCGTCGTCGTCGTCGTCGTCTCCGCCTCGCGCGTCGCCGCGCTCGGCTCCTCCGCGCGTTCCTCACCGTCTCACCCCACGCACGCACGCCCCGCACCCATCTTTCGCGCTCATCCCATCAATCACGCACCTGGTCTCGTATGTAATTCTTCTTCGTATCCAACGACATCAACAGCTTAGATTCCAGCTCCTTTTGCAACGTCTTCACCGTTGATTTTTCCAAATCTGCCCGGCGCAAAATGTCCGGCAAGTGCGCGTTGATGGCGACCTCGAGGTTATCGACGTGCATGATGACGATGACGCGCGCGTGTGTGTTGTTCGTGTGTCGTCTATACCTATGTGTATATGTGCTCGCAGTCGCGTGTTCGCACGACGCGCACTGTGGATGCGAGGTGACGCGCATCTGTGTGCATTTTCAAATGCACCGCACACGACCCTCATCACACTAAATACCCCTAGGCGACGACGGCGTGAAAAAGAATGAGGATTGAATTGCAAAATATACTAGCGTAGGAGTACTCGTACTGTACAAGAAAAAAAATGAATTGAAAGAATGATGTGAGGGATGACGCGCACGCGCACACCGCGCGCACCGTGGCGCGCGTATGGGTGTTGCACAATCACGCCCCAAAAGATTGATACAAGGTGAGATGCTCGAGGTCGGTGACGAGCGACCCGCACTCCCAAGGAATGTCGCCCGCGGCGATGGATTCTCGAAGTTTCATGTCGTACACGATGTTGCGTCGACGCGGTTGTAATCGAGGAAGGGTTAAACCTTTGAGCACTTCGACTTGAGATGTTGGCGCGAACCACGGATGGGCGTAAATGTCGGTGAACGCGCCGTTTGCGCCCAACCGCGCGCGCTCGTTTTCGTGAAGCAACGCCTTGACGATGGAGCACGTGTCTTGATCGAACCAGGTTGGGAATGTCATCGTGGCATTTTGATGATTCATCAACTTGCGGTAGAGTTCTTGGCGCGTGCCCTTGTCAGCGCCAAACGGCGTGCCACCGCTGCACAGCTCATAAATCAAAATACCGAGCGCCCACAAATCAGCTTCAAATCGACATCCGCGATGGGTCAATACTTCGGGCGACATGTACTGCGCCGTACCGCAAATCGTGTACGCGCGCTCGTCTGCGGTATCTAATCGCTTAGCCATACCGAAATCAGCCAGACGTACGCATCCATTGCTGTCCAACAAAATATTCTCTGGCTTCAAGTCGCGATAGACGTATCCGCACTGATGAATGTATTCAATGGCCAACGCGCACTGCGTGGTGTACACCTTGGCGTCGTGCAACGACGGCAACCCGTGGTAATTCATCGCCTGGAACAAGTCCCCACAAGGGGCGTATTCGAGCACTAAATACAACGCCCAACGATCTTGATAGGCGTGTAAAAGCTTGTCGATGAATGGACCTTGATTGACGCGGGCGTGAATTTCACGCTCGCGCACGGCGTGTCGAATCTCCCCGACGTCGATGAGCTTTTGTTTACGCATAACCTTAAACGCCACGAGTTGATCGGTGGCGCGATACTTGGCCAAGTACACGGTGCCGCATAGTCCCCGACCGAGCTCGCGCAAAATCACGAAATCCTTAAAACACGTCGTTTGCGACATGAATTTCCAATCCGGCGTGCCCTCGGCGTATTCGGCTTCGACGAATTCACTCCCTAAATTCCCTCGTTGCTCCTCGCGTGTTTGCGGCTTTTCGCGTTGCTTTGCACGTTCTTGTCCACCAATATGGCTCAACTGCGGAGGCGTTTTCACGCCAACCAAATCTCTCAGCTCAACCGCCGACGCCGTCGTGCGCAAGTACGCCGCGCGCGCCGTCTCCTTGAACGCCAGAGGCGCGTCCAAAGACGCGCCATCGCCGTGTTCCGCGTTCGCGTCATCGCTCTCCGATGACGATGTCATCATCACATTCACATCCACGCTCGACTCAGCGCGCGTCATACCGCGACCGAAATCAAATCCACCATTCATCACCCACGCGGACGACGACCCATCCTCCCCGCGCGCCGCCTTTGACGGCGACGTCGTCGGCCCGCCTCGCCCATGCCCGGACCCCTGAAGACTTGCGTGATGATTATGCTGATTATGATGATGCACCCCACCATGCACGTGCCCACGATGTTCATTCATCATCAACGCATCCGACGTCGCCGCGCGAGGTCGACCCTTTGCGATTGAATTCACCCGTCGAGGCGGCGGTTTCCCTCGCGCGACGCGCCCTTCGCCCTGCGCCGCCCCATCCACGAGCGGCGACGACGCCCTCGAACTCTGCGTCGCCGTCGTCGTCGTCGTCGTCGTCGTAAACATCACATCCTTCATCGATGCCACGTGCGCCGCCGTGCTCACGTGCGCCACGCTCGCCCCGTCCTCGCCCTCGAGGGTTGCCGCGCCCAACGCGCGCGCGCGCGACGCCCGCATCATCATTCGCACGATATCCCCCTCCCCCCCTTCAGCGCCGCTGTTATCGCTGCTGTCGTCGTCGAATTGATGTATGCCATTCGCGCTGCCGCCGCCGCCGACGCCCGGCGACGCAGCGTCGGCGTCGGCGTCCGCGTCCGCGTCGCGACCATCACCATCACGACCGTGACCGCGACTCGTCGTCTTGCGCATCACCGCCGCCGTCGCCATCGCCGTCGCCGTCGTCGTCGTCGTCGTCGTCGTTCTCGGGACGCCGAGACACCTTCACGCGCGCGCGCACACACGGAGCTCCACCGCGCGACGCGCCGAGTGACGACGACGACGACGACGACGACGACGACGACGACGACGGAGGCGCGGGCGCCGTCGTCGAGCGCGCGGTGCGCAGGCCTCGGGCGTGGGGGTCGTAGTGTACGGGATTGGGGACCCATGTGCGTGCGGCGTGCGTGTGTGTATCCTCGTGTGCGGCCATGGGACATATACCACGTCCCATAGCGCTCTGTGTGTTGTGTGCTTGCATGCGACGCATGGGTGTGAAGAACATCGACCAGTGGACCAGTCGAGGCGGGCGGGCGTGGCTAAATCTCAGGCTGTAGCAACTTTTTATCGATACAATATTACATACTATACATCTATTTGAGACTAACATTTTCAAATAAAACACAAATAATGATAGTACGTATATAATGCATCTACTGTGCTATGACTTTACTCATCTTAACCCATAGGGCCTCGCGACCTTCCTTGGATGATTTTTGAATTCTGCGAATGACCGTTCTCGAGATAAACTATTGCACTTTACAGAGTTCATGCTACAGACTGAGATTTAGCCACGCCCGTACGCGAGGCGTCGCGCGCGAGCGATGTGTTGACCGCGGGGTGTGATTTCATACGGGGGGGGACATACGTACGAGGACATAAGGGGTACATACGTACTAGGGCATACGGGGTACATACGGAGGCGCGTCGGCGCCCAGCGCGCGCGCCACCCTCCACGCGCGGACGCCGCGTCGTCGGTGCGCGCGCGCGCGCGAGGACCTCGAGCGACCTCGCGGACCTCGGGCCGTGGTCGTCGTCGTCGTCGTCGTCGATGATGATGATGATGATGATGATGATGATGACGTCGACGACGACGACGGGTACGGTGACGACGACGACGACGATGCGTGGGTGTGCGCGGCGACACGGTGGAGGAGGAGGAGGACGAGGACGCGGTGTGGGGGCGATGCCACGTCGCACGGGCGCGCGCGGAGCGATTGATGATGGTGGTGGTGGTTGGCGTGCGCCGTGTCGCGCGCGCGCGTTGGCGAGGGGTGACGACGATGGTGGTGATGGTGGTGACGCGTCGTCGTCGTC
>Ga0222715_10003458_pt1 | contig 14077 bp, 13 predicted proteins | sample C33_9DmetaG_FD_165056 | JGI IMG/M metagenome (GOLD analysis project Ga0222715, IMG submission 165056) | Estuarine water microbial communities from San Francisco Bay, California, United States - C33_9D | ecosystem: Environmental > Aquatic > Marine > Unclassified | place: USA: California...
AACCTTACATTTGAGTTATACTCTATGGATGTACCTAAACTATCAGATGAATCACCAGTAGAGGTGTTATCGAATACTGAAATGTATATATACGATCTTATAAGTTACTTCTTAGAAGGACCGGCCAATAGACAACAAGTCTACGGTATTGATATGATCTCTATAACTCCGGTTAATGAAGCATTCCAGGATAGAGTATATGGATGGGTAGCACAAATCGATATTTTAACTCCTTGGAAGTGGGACTATTGTGACTTCCCTAAAAATTAATGAAGATAGATAGAATTATTAATAGCTTTGTCCAACAGTGGGTGAATAATATGAAGAAGATTACCCCGGTTGGTAAAAGACCGAGAAGTAAAGCTGCTGAAAAACTTTATAATAATCCATTAAAAGATAGTATAGTAAAAATTGAAGCAGGTATACCTATAATTCAAATGAACCTATACGGTACGTTTGTAAACTCAGGTCACAGAACAAGAGGTATAACTAAAGTACCACCTAACCCTTTTATTGCAAAGTCATTTGCCCAAACAATATCACAAATGGATGAAAAAGTCCCGGCTGAGATTTTTAAGGTGATAGATAACAAGTTCGGTAATGTACTTAAAAAATATAAAAGAATAGGGTAATGGCTATAACAATTAAGTCTCAACCGAGTCCTACCAATTGTAGTAAAACAAACCTGGTATATAATGTATCAAGTTCTAATGCTACTAATCCTCAGTTTAGATACATTATGGATGTTTACCTACAAGGAGGTTCTAATAAACTTAGTAGAATAACTCAGTTTCCGGACCCACAACTTGAAGCAGTATTTGATCCATCAAGAATAACAGATGACAACGTTGAATACGATACAGACTTTAGTAATAAACCTTATAATGGTTACTACTTAAATCAAACACCTCAAAAGAAAGCTTTTACTGTAAAATTTGGTGAAGAGTACGGTACATCACCGTCAAGCAGTATAACTGTTTATCCGGATTTAGTTACTGATGATCTAAGTATATTTCCTTGTGATGTAGATCCTAATAATGGAGTATCTTATAATTTTGAAGGAGGTCTTATACCAACATCTTCTACAGCTATACTATCTGATAGACCAGACGGGGTTGATGATTTTATTTTTACTACAAGAATGTTATCTTTTTACAACTATAATACTACTGGAACTTTATATGCTACTCAATCGTATGTTTTTCCTGATTCACCAATTCCATCAAGTTCTTATACCCAACCGGTAGCTGCTGAAAGAGTAAGAGTAACTGATATGTCTATTTTTGTTGATGCAGATAACGCAAGTTTAACTTGGACTTTTAACGGTGATACTCAAACAAGAGGATTTAAGGCTCCTTGTGAGAATCTTGTATATAACTTTATGTTTATAAACAGATACGGTGTTTGGGAAAACTATCAAACAGATAATGTACCAACAATAACTACTAATGTTTCAAGAGATACTTATGAACAAACCTTTGTAGACTATGCAGGTACAGGGGCTTATAATGTTGAAAGGAGAGGAGAAACACAATATAATGCATCTGTTGAAGATACTTATACTATATCAACGGATTGGTTAAGTAAAGAGGAGGCTCAATGGTTAGAACAGTTAGTTGAATCGGATAGCGTGTATGTAGCAACATCTAACGCTTTTGACACACCAAGTCTTATAGAGCAGTTTGATGATATATTTTTACAGAAACCAATAGTTATTACAAACTCAAATTATATAGAAAACACAGGAAGAAAAGATCAAAAAAACTTTAAGTATGATATTTCTTTTCAATATGCTAATCAAAGAATAGGAAGATAATGGCTTATACAATAAAATCACAACCAACAACACCTAACTGTACTTATACAAGTCTTGTATATAACGTAAGTAGTAGTAATGCAGAACAGCCTCAGTTTAACTACCTCATGGATGTTTATGAATCTGGTTCAGCTACAAGACTGGCAAGAATAAGACAGTTTCCTAATCCATCCTTAGAAGCAGTATTTGACCCTTCAAGAATCTTTAACGATAACCTGGAGTATTCTGTAGACTTTGGAGGAAATTATATTGTAACTGATCGCTATCAAGTGAAAAATTTTAACGTAGAGTTTGGTGAAGAGTATGGTACTTCTCCTTCAAGTAGTGTAACAACTTATCCCAATCAAGCTAACAATATAATAGAAGTATTTCCATGTCAGATAAATCCTAACAATGGATCATCTTATAACTTTTTAGGTTCTGGTTCTGCTGTTACTTTATCAGATAGACCTGACGGAGTTCCTGAATATGTAGGTGCTTACTATAGAATGGCTTTCTATAATGGAACCGGTGTAACCTTGGTTGTTACAGGGTCTGGGTATACTGGAGGACCAGATAATGCTGCTATTGTATCCTCAGGTGATATTGTATCCATGGGCCCTTATGTACTTCTAAGTGATGGAGAAGTTCTTACACTTACATATAACGGTGAATCGGTAACCAGAGAGTTCAAAGATGCTTGTAACTATCCTGTATATAACTTTATGTTTATTAACAAATACGGTATGTGGGAAAACTTTTCAACTGCTTTACCGGTGAGAGGTAACATTTCTTTAGATAGAGAAAACTATGAACAGACTTTTGTTAACTATAGTAGTACTGGTGCTTATGATATTGAAAGAAGAGGAGAAACAAACTACAGTACAGGTATAACAGAAGATTTAACTATATCTACTGATTGGTTAAGTAAAGAAGCAGCTCAATGGATAACTCAGTTAATAGAATCAGATGAAGTATATGTAGCTGTATCACCAGACAATACAGTTTTCAAACCTATTGTTATTACTAATGCTTCTTATGTACAAAATACAGGTAGAAAAGATCAAAAAACGTTCATGTATGATATAACGTTTAGATACGCAAACCAAAGAATAGGAAGATAATGAACGTTATACTTAGAGTTCAATATGATGGTACTACATACGATCTTGACATAGATCAAAATATACCCTTACGAGTAGATATATCGAAAGTAGATAACTCTAAGATAGGAGCCGTATATGGTGTGGGTTCTCAAACCTTTGACTTACCGGGCTCTAAAAAGAACAACAAATTTTTCAAACACGCATACAACGTCGGAGCAGATGATGTACCGGCATTCTATAATACTATAGATGCTTACGTTGTTTATGGAGGAGAGACGTTATTAGAAGGAGAGTTACAGTTAAATGAAGTAGTAACAGGTCAAGACGGATACGTAACATACAAGGTTCAGATATATGATACTTCTGTTCAATTTAACACAGCAATAGAGGGGCTAAATATAAAAGATGCTGATTGGTCAGCTTATAATCATACTTTTAACAAAGAAGCTATACTTCAAAGTTGGAGTGGTTCTTTACTAAATGGTGATATCTTTTACCCTATAGCAGATTATGGTTTTGATAATCCTGATCAAGCAGGTACTACATATCCAAGAGTACAATTAGATGCTATAAGTAGTTCAGCTCAACCTCTTAACCTGGCTCAGTTTCAACCAGCAATTAGATTAAAAGATACTCTTGATGTTATATTTGACCAAGTAGGGTTTACTTATACAGGGTCTTTTCAAAACATTCCTAACTTTAACAGTATATATATTCTTCCTAAACCAGATGATAACTTAGGTATTGGTTCTGGTACTGAGAATACTTTTCAAGCTATAGTAACAGGGTCACAAGATATACCTGCTCCACAATTTTCTTCTGATATAGTTACTACTACTTTACCTTTTAACACAGAAGTAAGTGATCCAGGAGCAAATTACAACCCTTCTACGTATACATATACTGTTCCTGTAACAGGAGATTATAGTTTTAGTACTGCTATAACTTATGAAAGAGATTATGGGGCAGATACAGTTGTTACTGAACGTTTAAGACTTATATCAGGGTCAAGTATTTTAGCTCAAGTTAGTCAGTCAGGTGTAGATAGAAATTATGATTTAGTATCAAGTATGAGTGTTTCTTATGAAGGAAGTCTTAATGCTGGGGATACAATAGAAGCTCAATTACGTTTACATGGTACATCTGGAACAGATTACCCTCTTTCTGATTATATTTTATCAGGTTCAAATCTTGGAGGTAATACTACATTTAACTGTGATAGTGCTCCTGTTGATTTTGACGGTGTAACTGTAGATTTTTCAGAACAATGGGAACCATTAACTAAGACTTTAGATGTACTTAAAGGTATAATTGACTTATTTAACTTAGTTATAATACCTGTACCTGGAAGTAAGACACAGCTTGAAATATATACATTCGATGATTGGTTTAACTCAGGTACACAAGTTAACTGGAACGATAAATGGGATACTTCTATAAGAAGATCTATAACTCATCCTGTAATAGAGCAACCTAAAAAGCTTTTATTCCAAAACGTAGAAGATGAAGATAGATTGAGTAAACTTGCTTTAGACTCTGATCCAAACTACCAATATGGTACACTTGAGGTTATAGCGGGCAACACTATTAGTCAGGGAGAAGGAGCTGTAGGAAGTTATTTTGGACCTACTGTATTAGCTTCTCAAACTACCAATCCTAATCTTACATTATCGGATTCAACTTTCGTTTTTCCTCATCTATATAAGTTTGAAAACTCAGAACAACAATCGTATAAGTTCAAACCAAGAGTAGGGTATAAAGCATCTAATGGTTTACAATCTAACATTTTTATAGGTGATCCTTCAAGTTCAACTGAAGTGTCTGGTAGTTATTTTACTTTGTCAAATACAGAGACGGTAATTTCAACTGCTAATACACAGAATTTATTATTTAACTCTACTTATACATCTTATACACCTGGTGCTTTCAATCAAACTAACTCTAAGTCACAATTTACTACTTATTGGAAAACATACATAGATAGTTTATATTGGGATGAAGGTAGAAAAGTAACACTTGACGTAAAGTTTGAACAAAACGAGTATAGAGATATACAGTTAAACGATATTATCTTTATAAAAGATACTCAATACAGAATAAATAAAATTAAAGGGTTTAACCTAACAGACGATGATGTAGCAACAGTAGAGTTGTTAAAACTGTATCCGGCATATGTAAATGTACAGGAACCAGTAGTAGGTCCTACTCCAACACCAGGACCAACACCTACACCAAGCCCAACTCCTACACCTACGCCTACACCAACACCTACACCGACTCCAACACCTACACCGACTCCGGGACCAACACCTACTCCTACCCCTACTCCTGCTCCAGTGTATTACTCTCTGGAAAGATGTAGTGATTCGGTAACAGGATTTAGAACAGGTCAAGAAACAAGTGCAATAGCTTTAAGTGTTAATGATAGAGTTCAAGATGCTTCTTTAGTTAACTATAAAGTATTAGGGACAACAACAACAGGTACATCAGTTGGTAATGTAACAGATACAGGTTTAACAGGATGTCCGGTAGCACCAACTCCGACACCTACTCCGGGTCCAACACCAACCCCAACACCAACACCTACTCCTTTACCATATAGAGTAATATACTTAGGTCCAGGTGTAAGTTCGGCAGATGCTTGTGATGGTTGTCCAGGACCAACTAATACAACAGCTTACATATCACCAAGTAAGACAATAGCAACATTAACAACTGCTGATTCTATATACAGTAATACTTCACTAACTACTAACTTTAACGGTGGATTAAAATGGTATAGTTTAAGTAATACTTTAGGGTTAATAAGTGGTAGTAGAACAGCATTAATAAACGCAGATACAGCTCCAACAAGTAACATAGACGCTTTACAGTCTTGTCCATGTCCAACACCTACTCCTACTCCAACTCCTACTCCAACTCCTGGAACTCAGGAAATATCAGTAGTAGCTTGTGGAACAAGTAGTCCAACATATCACGTAGAGGTTACTGGAGCATCTGGTTTAACTGTAGGTAGAGGTATTCAGTTTAGTTCAGGAGGTACAACAGGAGGATGTCCAACATTTAATACAACACAATGTTATGAGGTTACAGCAGTTAATATAGGATTCCACAACTGTCAAGCAGTATTCCATGCAGCAAGTAGTAACTGTGGAGGATTAACAGGATGTGTTACGCCAACTCCAACACCAACACCAACTCCAACACCAACGCCTACTCCAACACCTACACCAGTACCAAATTATCCATTGATTTCTATTTGTAGTCCTGGAACTCCAAATTATTCACAATTTAGGAATAATGGTCAAGTAGCATCAGTAGGAGATGTAGTATTAATGCCTGATGGATACTGTTATGAAGTAGTAGATGCCTTTGGTACTACCAATACAGATGATTATGTAACTTTATATAACAACTGTACTGATTGTCAAACAGTAAATCCAACACCGACTCCGACACCAGTGCCTCCTACTCCGACACCGGTACCTTGTACTGCTATTTCATTAGAAGGACCGTTATTAGCAAATAGTGGATGGAGCTGTACAACTGATATAGGGTATGGAATTAATAATCCAAGTTGGTGTTCTGCAACAATACTATATAAAGATTATCCAACCTGTTCAACAGCAGCAGATCCAGGATGGTATACTTCAGGAAATGGTATAAATTCAAGAGAATGGAATGGAAGTGCATTTGTTGGAGGATGTTTTATAACCAATTGTGAGTAAGAACTAATAACATATAACCTAAAACCTATTTAGTAGTATGGCAACAAAAACATATAATATCGACATTAACGTTCAGTCAAAGACTTTAGGTCAACTGGAAAACCAGTTAGCTGATATTAACGAAGAATTAAAACAAGTCGATAGAAATAGTGAGGCGTTTAAGAATCTTACCAAACAAGCTCAAGTCTTAAACAGAGAGATAAATAAAACCAATAAAGAGATTGAAGGTTTTACTTTCGAAAGACAAATAGAAGCTGCTGATGGTGCTGCTAAGATATTCTCAGGTACCTTAAATACAGTAGTAGGTGGTTTAGGAGTATTAGGAGTAGAGTCGGAAAAGTTTGGAGAGTTTGAAAAGAAAGCTGCTTCAGCTATTGCTGCTGGTTTAGGGGTTAAGGATTTAGTTGAAGGTATGGGTAAAGTAGGACCAGCATTTGCTTCGGCAGGTAAGGCTGCTGTTGCTTTTGGTAAAACTACTAAAGGTGCTTTAATTGCTACAGGTGTAGGAGCTTTTGCTGTAGCTATAGGGTTGTTAGTTGCTAATTGGGAGAGTGTTACTAAAGCTGCTAAAAAGTTTGCTGATATGATATCAGAAAGGTTTCCAGCAGTTGGAAAGCTTATAGATGGTATTAGTAGTTTATGGGGTAAGGTTAAAGAAAAAGTAGTTGATGCTGCTCAGGCAGTAGGTTTAGCAGAGACTGATACAGAGATAGCAGCCAGAAAAAGTAAAGAAGCAACTAATGATAAAATTAAATCACTTGAGAGAGAGATAGCATTAGGAGAGCAAAGAGGTGATGACCAGAGGGACTTATTAAAGTTACAGGAGGAATTACAGCAAAGGAGAGTTGAATTACTTCGAGAGGAAGAAGATAAGGTAGATGAGTTGTATGCTGCCGAAACTGAGTTAATGCTCCTCCAGATGCAAAGAAAAGCTTTAGAAAATGAATCTAAAAGAGAAGAAGTTGTAGCTATAAATGAGATTACAACTGCTACTGTTGAATCTGATGAAAAAATAGCAGAGGCTACAAAGATTAAAGGAGATATACTTGATGCTACTAAATGGAAACAAATACAAGCTACAAAAGCAAGTACAGATGCAGCACAAGCAACAATAGATCAAGAGATTGCTGAACAAAAGAGGAATAAAGCTTTAGCATCATCTGCTGCTGCTTTTTCAGTACTGGGTGATGTAGTAGGTAGGGAGACAGCAGAAGGTAAAGCATTAGCTTCCGCATCAGCATTAATAAACACTTACTTAGGTGCTTCACAGGTCATAGATGATCCAACATTACCTACTTTAGCTAAAATACCGGCAGTTGCTGCTATAATAGCTGCTGGTTTAACGGCAGTTAAGAAAATAAATGAAGTACAAATACCGGGAGGGGCAGCAGGAGGACCAAGTGGTACAGCTATAACTCCTACTCAAATACAGTCTGATGTTTCTAATCAGTTAGATGCTCAAACTCCACAAATAGCACCAGCACAACCAGCAGTAAGAGCATATGTAGTACAGGGAGATACAAGATCGGCAGCAGAGGCAGAAGCAAAAATACAAACAAGAAGAACGTTCGGTTCGTAAACCTATTTAGTAATATGAAAATAATCGAGTTAATAATAGACGAGTTAGATAAGATATCAGGATTCGATGCTGTAGCATTAGTAGAGTCCCCAGCTATAGAGTCAGACTTTTATGCTTTCAAGAAAGAAGACTTAGAAGATATAGTAGCATATGAGTTAATAAAGCATTCTTTCAAAGATCAATTCGTTGAAAGGATACCTGGTGAGAGTAGAGATGACTATATGGGTAGATGTCTACCCGTTCTTAAGTCTGAAGGTTTTCCAGAGGATCAAGCATTAGCTATTTGCTACGATTCTTTTGATATAGACGTTTCTACTTTACCAAATTATGCTAACCATCCTACAAGGTCTTATTCAAGTCATGAATTACATTTTGACGTATCTGTAGTAAAAACAGCAGAAGGGAACAAATATGTTATTAACGGAGAGTTAACACCAGACTTACATTTAGTTGTAGGTAATACTTATTGTTTTGACCAATCAAACGAATCAAATTTAACTCACGATTTAAGAGTTAGTTTAACCAAAGACGGAATATGGGGTGGCGGAAAAGAATACAATAAAGGTGTAGCTGTAATGGGTAACAAGTTATACCTACAGATAACTGACGACACCCCAAAGGAATTATATTACTACTGTATCAATCACGAAGGTATGGGTAATAATAGTAAAATATTTACACACTCAGAAGAACCTCAAGCATTTGAAAGCTATACGGACTATCCACAAGCTGCTACTAATAATGCTAAAAGAGCTCTTAAATGGGCAGAAAAAGAAGGATGGGGTTCATGTGGTACACCAGTAGGTAAACAAAGAGCAAATCAATTAGCTAAAAGAGAGGCAATATCAGAAGATACAATAGCAAGAATGGCTGCTTTTGAAAGACACAGAAGAAATAGTGGTACACCTTACGGTGAAGGATGCGGTAAGTTAATGTGGGATGCATGGGGAGGTGATGAAGGCATAGCATGGGCTCAGAGAAAGTTAAAAACTATTCGTAGAGAAGAACAGTCAATCCAAAAGAACTTTAGAGAGACATTCTCTATCACAGGGAAAAACGATGGATATAAGTTTGCTTTAGATACAGAACAACAAAGAGTTACAGGGGCACTTATGATTCCTGATAAACTTATTAAGAGATACGATGAAGAAGGTAACGAGTATTTTGTTTATTTTTCTAAAGATACAATTAAGCAGATTGCTGAAAAGATGATGAAGAATAAACTACTCGATAAAATGAATTTAGAACATGACCCTGGTCAACCAGTAGAAGGTTTTATGGCTGAGACTTGGATTGTAGAAGATTCACTTAACGATAAGTCAAGGTCTTACGGGTTTGATTTTCCAGAAGGTACTTGGGTCGGTACTTACCAAATAGAAAACGAAGATATATGGGAGCTTGTTAAGACTAAAACTGTAAAAGGTTTCTCAATAGAAGGTTTCTTTTCAGATAGATTAATTCAAGCTAATAGAGCTTAATATATAAATATATAAATATATATAGTATGGATACTAACTTTACACTCGGAATAGGTTTTACTTCAAGTTCAGTTGTAAGTTTTTTACACTTTGAAGATTTAATATTAGCCTTTGTACTTGGGTTTATAGGTAGTTTAGGTGCTTATGTATTTAAGCTTATAGTAGAAAGAAAAAAAAGGTAGATACACGTAACTTTCTTCTCACAACCCTTAGTATCTACCTATTTTTCTAACCACTCTATTTAGTTTTAGGACCTGTCTTTCCGTTTAAGGAAGGCTTTAGTAGTTTAATCCACTTCTGTTCTTTTTCGAACCTTTTCTTTCTATTAGATTCTTTTTCAAGAATAAACCAAAATAATATTTTAGCTCCTTTACTTCCTACGTTTCCTGGAAGGTTAGCTTTATGTTGAGCTACTCTTGCTTTTACTTTATCTGTAGCTCCAACATATAATCCTTTAGTGGTTATTAAACAATAAACACCTTTGTTCATTCTTCCATACCAAGCATAAAGTGATTTATGTACTGCTTGTCTCCATTCCTTAGGATTATCTTTTCTCCATTTAGCTGAAGTATGTTTAGTCATTTTAGAATAATGACATTTTCTACAGTAGGTATAGGTATAATTTTTACCTCTCTTGTTTACTATAGTATAATAATTGTCTAATGGTAAGTCTTTATCACACTTACTGCATATCTTTGTAGTCATCTGGATTTAGGTTTAGTTGAATACATAATTCGTCTATAACCTTTTTTTGACCTAAAGTAATAGTAGTATAGTTATTATTTATTAAACTACTTAAGAAAGCTTCAGTTTTCTGATTAGTATTTAAGTCTAATAGTCTTTCTATAAGTTTATTACTCTTAGGATATAACTTAGGTTTATTACTTAAGGTATTTAATCCAGTAGTATTAGTTTTACTTATACTATTACTATTATCTAACTCTTTCTTTATACTTAATAAGATAGCTTCTATTTGGTATATCTTGTCAAGGATTGTATTTGTATTCATTGTTATTTTATTACGTTTAACTTTATCTTATATTATAATATAGTAAGAAAAAACCGAAACAACAAAAATAATAGACCTTTTTACGAATAATTTAACAAAATATGGGTTTTATTACGAATATCATAAAAGTTTAGTAAATAGTTGATCTTCTGAGTTATTTTTCTTACCTTTTTGGTAAACCAATTACTACTTATATAAAAAGAACATGGATAAACAGAAAGAAGATAGACAGCTTACTTGGGAAGAGTTTGAAGAAAGGATAGATAGTATCTTCAACGATATACAACAACTTATCAACGATACCTATGGGCAGAAATAAAATTACACAAGATAAAATCTTTATACAGATTCCATCGTATAGGGATCCTGAATTAATACCTACAATTGAAGATTGTTTAGAGAAAGCTAAATACCCAGACAGGTTAACCTTTGGTATTTGTTGGCAACACCATAAAGAAGACGAATGGGATAACTTAGACAAGTATAAAGACAATCCAAACTTTACAATTATAGACATACCTTGGAATGAGAGTAAAGGTTTGTGTTGGGCAAGAGCATCTATTCAAAAACTTTGGAAAGGTGAGAAGTATACTTTACAGCTTGACTCACATCATAGGTTTTTACAAGATTGGGACGAAGAGTTAATCCAAATGATGAAGTTGACAGGTTCAGAAAAGCCTATTATAACTTCTTACGCTGGTATGTATGATCCTAAAAACAATGTAAAGTTAAATCAAGAACCATATAAGATGGTTGCTAAACGTTTTACAGGAGGAGGTACTATTTTATTTTTTCCAGAATCAATACCTAAACATACCTCATTAACTAAACCAATACCAGGTAGATTTGTAAGTGGGCACTTTTACTTTACTTTAGGTATACATTGTGAGGAGTACAAATATGATCCAGACTTATATTTTGCTGGTGATGAAATAAGTCTTTCTATAAGGTCTTTTACTTTAGGTTATGATATCTTTCACCCTCATAAGACTGTTGTATGGCATGAATATACAAGACAGGGAAGAGTTAAACATTGGGATGACCATGTATCAGGAAATGTAGAACAAATATGGACCGATAGAAACAATATCAGTCTTAAAAGATTAAGACAAATGCTACAGGAAGAAGATAATGGTACTGATATAGGTGAGTATGGATTAGGTAATGTAAGAACTCATAGAGAGTATGAAAATTATGCTGGTATAGACTTTGCCAATAGGGTATTACATGAACGAACAATTAAAGGTGAAACACCTCCTATAGCAGATGACAACGATGTAGAATGGAGAATTATTAAACCACAGGATTACTCTATAGAGGTAGATTGGACTGAACATTGGCCTAAACTAAAATCTCAGACGAGTTGTACTTGTAACTTCGATTTTATTTATTTAGGTATAGAGAGTCAAGATCAACAACTCTTACATAGATATGATTTAACTCATGAAGACTTTTTGAATGGTAATAATACTAAACAGGATATAAAATTTACAGCATTTAGTAAACCCTATAAAGTAGTATTGTGGCCTCATAAAAAAGATGGAGATTGGTTACAACGTATCGACTTTAATTTACCAAGTTGAACTTAGGAGACCAAATTATAAGATTTTCTACTGGTAAGAACGTATATAACAAAGAACTACAAGAGTTATACAATTATAAGTACGAGTTCGATACCTCTAATAAACCAATTATACAACCTATTAACTATAAATTTAGAGAATCACCATTTAAGGGTAAATACTTAACATACCAGTTTGATAAAAGTTTTGAACAAAAGACTTGGTGTAAGGAACATATTTTTAACAATAGACAGATACAAGCTATATACAAATACTACCAGTCTCAAAATTATAAAATGATAGACATTGGTAATAATAAGTACAGTCTTAAAAAAACTGCTGATATTATAAACGGTTCTATAGGACATATTGGTTTATGTAGTGGAATGGGTTGGTTTTCTTTAGCTTGTGGTAAAAAACCTGTTATATGGTATTCTACAAATACTAACTGTAAATATTTAACAAGTTTTAAGAAATGGTGGTTGCATAACAAAGCTACAGTTAAGTATTTTGATGAAAATTTTAATTTTATAGATTGTAATATAGCTTTAGATGGAAAAAAATACAGTTATATTAGTAGGTAACGGCCCTTCTTTATTAGATAACAAGAACGGTAAGAATATTGATAGCTTTAACACAGTAGTTAGGTTTAACTTATACAATACAGATAAACATACAGAATACACGGGAGTTAAAACAAATATATGGTTTACAGTCTCTAACGTAAGGATTACTAAAAGAAAAGTAGACGAGGTTTACTTTCATGTTTGGTCTAAAGACAAAGAAACACACCCGTATTACCTAAAACTACAAGAGTATTTTAACAATACTCAAGTTATCACCGATGAGTTATTAACTGAGATGAGAAGATACTTTGACAACCACTACGGTATGTTCAGTACAGGTATGATAGCAATATACGTTATGTTAAAACAGCATAAACAAATAACTTTAACAGGATTCGATTGGTGGGATCCAAAATATAAACTACATCACTATTTTGATTCTAAAGAACCACAGTTTAAGGAAACTAAAGGTAGAGGACATGAACCAACTTTAGAAAAAAAGTTTATAGATTCTTATGGAGATAGGATTCAATGGCTATAATTGTATGGAATATATAATCCCTTCGGGGTTTTCTCTATTTATTTCTATAGGAACAATCACTTTTTAACCTTAATTCTTTTAATATGAACAAAGAACAATTAAAAGAGCTTGTAAAAAAGTATTTTTCCCTTACCGAAATGACTGAGACAGGAAATACTTCAGAAGAAAAACAAAACTTTGATTCGGCTACTTTAGTTGACGGGACAAAAATTACTAACAAGAAAGATTCTTCTTTCGCTGTAGGTGATGAATTGTACGTTACTACGGAAGCAGGAGACGAAGTATTGGCTCCATCAGGCGAGCATACAACTGAAAGTGGAATTACTGTAACAGTAGATGGTGAAGGAAAAATCACTGGTATAGCTCGACCAGAAGGTGGTGATGAAGGTTCATTAGCAGAACACGAAGAAGAAATGTCTGCTGAAGAAGCTTCTGAAAACACAACAGAAGAAGTCAAGTTAGAGGAAGATGAAATCGATTTGGACAGCCATCCTGAAGAGGAAACAATGGACATAAAAGAAGAGATCATCGAAGCTATCATGACCGAAGTAGGACCAGCGATTGAGGAACTACGCAACAAGTTGGCTGAGCACGAAACTATTATGACTGAACACGAGGAAAAAATGAAAGAGTACATGAGTGCTCCTTCTGAAAAACCTCTTGCTGAGTCTAAATACGCTAAGTCAAAAAGTAATTTTCAACAACCTAAAGCA
>Ga0222715_10003459_pt1 | contig 14070 bp, 4 predicted proteins | sample C33_9DmetaG_FD_165056 | JGI IMG/M metagenome (GOLD analysis project Ga0222715, IMG submission 165056) | Estuarine water microbial communities from San Francisco Bay, California, United States - C33_9D | ecosystem: Environmental > Aquatic > Marine > Unclassified | place: USA: California...
AACATACAAGAACCAGTTACACTAGAATTACTTTTAGAAAGAGTGAGATAAAATGGCAGGAACTATTATCTCTGAACTTGATTTTAATCAAATCAAGAGTCAATTAAAAACATTCCTTCAAGGACAAGCTCAGTTCGCTGACTATGACTATGATGGGTCAAATATGTCAGTGCTCCTTGATATTCTGGCATACAATACATTTCAGAATAGTTTCTATACAAACATGGCACTCGGTGAAATGTTTCTTGACTCAGCACAGTTAAGGTCTTCGATTGTTTCTCATGCAAAAGAACTTAACTATCTACCACGTTCATATCGTGCTTCGACTGCTAAAGTAACTCTTTCGTTTACTCCTGGCGATACTCCTGCATTTATTACAGTTCCAAAATATACTAAATTTACGACAAGCGTAGATGGTGTTTCATATACATTCAGCACAGACGAAGTGTATACAGTAACTGCTCGTAACAACACATATTCTTTGGCTGATGTGCTTATCTATGAAGGTAGAATTGAAAAAGAATATTTTGATGTTACTGCTTCTACAAAATACATCCTTTCAAATAAAAGAATTGACACAAACAGTATTGTCGTAAATGTGTATGCGTCTTCTGCGGCAAGTGCTGAAAAAACTTCATACACATTTAAACCAAATTTGTTTAATGTTGGGTCGACGGATAAAGTGTTTTATTTACATCCAGCGGAGCAAGAACGTTATGAAATTGAATTTGGTAATGGAGTATTTGGTAGAGAACCTCTGATAGGCGAAGTTGTAGAAGTTATCTATCGCATTGCAACAGGTGAAGAACCAAATGGTGCTGTAACTTTTACAGCAACAGGAAACATAAGTGGTTATCCAGCAACAGTCACGACACAATCATTTGCTGAAGGTGGTGCAGTACAAGAGTCTCTTGACTCTATAAAATTCTATGCTCCTAAATCAATTCAAGTTCAAGACAGAGCAGTAACAGAATCTGATTATGTAAATCTAATGAAAAGCAACTTCTCCGAAATTCAATCTATTTCAGTTTTTGGAGGCGAAGAACTTGATCCTCCGAGATATGGTAAAGTGTTTGTCTCTATTGATACAACACAAGGCGATGGAGTTTCAGAGGCGCTTAAAGAAGTTTATAAAAGATTTTTATTAGAGCGAAGCCCATTGACTGTATATCCAGAAGTTGTATCAGCCGATTTCTTATATGCCGAGTTGATATCAACCGTTTATTTTAATAACAATGTTTCTGATGCCACTCCTGGAGAGATTGAAAGCGTCGTCAGAAATGCCATACAGTCATATAACACAACGTATTTAAATGATTTCAATAAAAATTTAAGAGTATCAAGAATTTCAAGAGCAATTGATGATAGCCATATTGCTATTGTTGCGAATGATACTGAAGTAAGAATGATTGCTGACTTTGTGCCGACACTTGGTTTAGCATCAACTATAACGGTTAATTTTAAAAATCGTTTAATTATTGATCATCCATTGACATTAGGAGAAGATCCAAATGTTCATAAACCTGCTGTTAGAACGTCTTCATTTACTTATGATGGTAAGACTGCTTACATTCAAGACAATGGTCGTGGAACATTACAAATCTTAACAAACACCGTTACCGGATTTACAATTCTAAATGAAAATATTGGCACAGTTAATTATGTTACTGGTAGAGTAAGCATTAGCGGTCTCAATGTTTCAGCGTTCTCTGGTAATGCAATTAAAATATATGGTAGACTTGAAGGTCAAGACATCGTTGGTCCAAAAGACAGAGTGCTCTCAATCAGAGACATAGACGTTGAAGTTAATGTAAGAGTTGCGACGAAATAATGCATAATCTATCTCAGACAATATCCGAATACATCGAACAACAATTTCCTGCCGTCTATCGTGAAGATGGACCAAATCTGGTTGCTTTTGTAAAAGCATACTATGAGTTTCTTGAGAATACATCTACTTCTCCGACTACACTCAGTCGTTCGATGTTTCAAAATCGTGATATTGATGAGACATTAGAAAGTTTTGTAGTACACTTTAAAGAGAAATATCTCAATCAATTCCCATATGCGAAGTCTGTAGATAATCGTTTTGCTATCAAACACATCATGGACTTCTATCGATCAAAAGGTTCTCCGTTATCAGTAGAACTTTTAATTCGTATGCTGTTTAATGAAGAAGCAACAGTTTATTTCCCAACTGTAGATATTTTAAAACCGTCTGATAGTAAATGGAACATACCTCGATACATTGAGATTACAAGATCAGCAAGATCGAAAAGTTTTCTTGGTAAACAAATTACAGGCAATCGCTCTTTGGCAAAAGCGTTTGTGGAATCTTTAGTGACAAAACGAGTTGCTGGCAAGTATATTGACATTATGTTTTTGAGTAATCTTCAAGGCTCGTTTGTAACAAACGAATATGTCAGTGAAAACGGTAACATTATAGATGCCCCATTGATTATAGGATCTTTAACAAATTTAACTGTTGTTAATGGTGGTAGTAATAATGCTATAGGTGACTTTTTTGATGTTACACATGAAAGTGGCAGGCAAGCAAAAGCAAAAGTAACATCTATCGAAAGTGCTACTGGACGAGTTAACTTTGATCTTGTGTTTGGCGGAAATGGTTATACAATTAATGATCTTACTGATGGTAACACATTGAATGATTATACGTCCGTTTATGTTGCAACAAACATGATTCGTCTTGACAATTCAAATACATCAAATCAATTTATTCCTTACGAAGCCGTTGTTCAAGAAAAAGAAATCGTTAGTCTTTTATCTGCCGCTGATATCAATACACAGTGGCTTACATTAGATCAAGCAAACAACTATGTTCTTGGCGTAAGCGATGTATCAGTTCAAAACCACACTGGTGACAATAGCACAGTTGATTTTGCAAGACCTGCTGCTTCTGTAGCAAATAGCGTAGTTGTTACTGTAAATGATGTTGTCGTTACGAATTACACTTCTAACTCTACTAGTATTACTTTTACTACCGCTCCAGCATTAAGTGCTGATATTAATATTTTTGAATATAACTTACAAGGAAACGCTGCACTTATATCTGTTACCAACGCTTCAAGCATAAGTCAAGCATCTAACGGCACAATATCATTTACTAATGAAACAGCTAATGAAGCTAGTAGTACTAGCAGTGTTGTCAACCTTGGTATTGTTTCTGGTTCTTTTGCCAATCAAACATCAATAGATTTTGCTAACAATGCTTCACTGATTGTCAATGAAGTATTGGAAGAGGGATCGACGATTGTTATTGGAGTTGATGACGCTGATAACTGGACAGGTGAAATAGGATCTAAAGTTGAAATGAGATTCTTTGATGATCCTACAGGATCTGGAAACACCGCTTTGAATCAACTTGTCGAATATGCTTATGGCTATTTAACAGCAGCAAACACAACAGGCGATACTATAACACTTTATCCAGCTTGGGGCAACTTCTCAGTATCTAATACAGTTGCCATATATGCTAATACAAGTTCAAATACGACTCCTACTGTAGACTCTACTATATCTTCTGTTGAGATAACTATTCCTGGCGCCGTTGGTATTGTATCAGCAGAGACGGATGCTAATACATGGATTGTTAAAACTGTATATGGCACATTTACTCCCGGCGAACAAGCAAGAGGTGTTCTTAGTCAATCTGAAGAAACAATATCTGCAACCACATTGACTGGCGCTACAGATGTTTGGCTCAACGGAGATCCCACTGCAAATGGTGTCATTAGTCTTATTGCTAACAATACAGCAAGAGGATTTGTTGTAGGTCAAAATACATCGTGGGTTGGCATATATTCTCAAGCAAGAGATTTCGAATATGTAGAAGGATTGGACTTAACAATTAAAACAGTTCGTGAAGAGCGTGTTGACTATAGTGTGCTTGAACCAAATATCAATGAAGTTGTGCTTGAATTGAGCAGAGGTCAAAATGCGACATTTCAACCTGGCTCACCTCTTGAAAATCCTGAGACCGTTTCTTTGAACACAGATATATTTTCTAATCTAAACTATAGAGGACAAAATATATTACAGACTGTGGTAGGCACCGCTGCTAACTCTGGTGTTGGATTTGTAAATTCGATGTCTGCAACTGTTGCTGGTACAGGTTATAGTGTGGGACAAGATATTTTATTTGAAGGCGGTGGCTATGGTGATGGATCACCACTTGTACAAGCATTTGCAGAAATAACAGCGGTAGACGGTTCCGGCGGTATTACTGAGATTACTGTTGTTAATCCTGGTCATGGATATTGGACAACACCAACATTTACATTACCAGACAATGGTGGTGGTACAGATGCGACTGTTACATTGAATATGGATTTTGGATATGGATTTCCTAAAAATGTAAATGGTGATGCAACTACACAATTTCAAAATATGTTTAACTATGATAACTTCACTATTGGTAGAATAGCATCTTTAACAAGAATTAACGTCGGTTCTAACTATAATATTGGACCATTTGTTTCTGTGCTTAATCCATATATTGCAGCATATAATAGACAAGATTATTCTCTCCTTGTCAATATGTCCAGTGGTCAAAGATTTACGATAGGAGATATTATTTCTCAAGGCGGTGATTCTAAAGGTGAAGTTGTTGCACAAAATTTAGATGAAAGCGGCGTCGGCATAGTTACTTTAAGAAGAACATCCTTTAACGTTGTGTGGACTGTGAACGACACAATAAGTGGTTCAAGTGGAGCAACTGCAACACTTCTCGCATATGAAACGATAAAAGCATCTAGAGTTATGGGCGATAATGCAACGATTAATGCTGAAGTTGTTGTTGCTGATGGTGTTGCTACTGGCTTAGAAATAACGAATTCAGGATATGGTTATGAAGATAACAAACGAGCAACTCTTTCAAGAAGCGCAAACCCGGTAATTATAACAGCCACAACATCAATTGAAACTCAAGGTCTCGGTGAAGGATATTGGTCTACGGTAACGTCACACTTGAGCGATGTTGCCAAAATACATGATAACAAATACTATCAAGAATTTTCATATGATATTCAAACTGGCGTTTCAATTGATAAATATAGAGATATTGTTAAGAGCGTAGTTCATACTGCGGGTACTGAACTATTTGGCACTGTTATCAAAAATTCGAATATAAATATTACTGTCGCCGCTGCTCCTTCGACCAGCGATTCTGTGGAAACCTCATAAAGTAAGAAGAAGATGGGCAAACTAGTTACAGACAATTTCAAAACTCACATAGCAGCACAGTTTGTTGAATCTGTATCAGAGTTCGACAACACAAACTATTACGTTTTTGCTGGTAAAAGTCTGCCTTTTGCCGACGACACTACACCGCCAAATCCAAACACTGGTTTGATTGATGTTTTTAATACCACATGGGATGATATAATCTTTGGTAAAAAGGTGACTTCTTCAGATATTAAACATATGATTAAAAGAATCAATTGGGAAAGCGGTACAGTATATGCTCAATATGATCCTAAAACTCAGAATCCTTCAGATTTAACAATCAATAACTTTTATGTAGTTACCTCACAGGCAGACCAATATCATGTATTTAAATGCTTGAATAATAACAGAGGCGCTAAGTCAACGTCTCAGCCTTTGTTTGGTGCTGGTGGAACTACAGCCGATGATGAATTTTATCAGACAAGTGATGGTTACATTTGGAAATATATGTACACAATCAGTTCATCAGAGTGGAGCAAGTTTGCTACAAATGATTATGTGCCTGTAATACCAAATGCTAATGTAACAGCAAATGCAATCAACGGCGCTATTGAATCAATAAACATTATAGGGGCTGGTAGAAACTATAATGCTTATGCTACTGGTAAATTTAAAGAAATTTCTGTTGCTGGTGATAGCACTATTCATTCTATTGAAACTGGTGTTTACACGTTAACAGTAGCCAACTCAGCACAATTTGCTGTTGGTAGTGTAACGTTTAGAACGTCTGCTAATGCTGAGATTGCCGCTGTTAATGGTATACCGGCAGGAGCTACAATCACTTCAATAAACACAGATTCAGATACAATAAGTTTAATTAACGTAAGAAGTGTCAATCTTGAAATCAATATGAAAGTCTATCAGCAAAGCAATGGTGATGCTATAGACGACATTTCAGGTATTCTAATACAAGGCGACAAGGTTTCTGAAATAACGGATTTCTATAAAGATAGTTCTATATACATTCGTTCAGGTTCTGGCGCTGGTCAAGTTCGAACTATTTCTGAATATGTTGTTACAGGTCAAGAGAGGCGTGTCGTTTTATCATCTGCTTTCACAACGACTCCCGATCTCAGTTCAACTTGGGAAATTGGACCAAAGGTTACAATCAATGGCGACGGCACTGGAGCATCTGCCATTGCAACAGTTAATAGTACCGCAAACTCAATATCAACTGTTGAAGTTGTAAATCGTGGTTCTGGATATACGTTTGCTGAAGTCAGAATTACAGGCGCAGGCGATAGTCAGGTAGTTGCTAATACATCAGTTCTTCTTGGACCTCCTGGTGGTCATGGTTCGGATGTTATTAACGAACTCTATGCGAATAAAGTTGGTGTGTCAGTAACGTTTTCCAATACTGAAAGCAATACTATTTCTACATCAAATGATTATCGTAAAATAGGATTGATTAAAGATCCGTTATGGGCAAATGTGAATATCACTTTGAACAGTGGAGAAAATCCTGCATTGTTCACTGTAGGTGAAACCGTAATTCAGTATTCACCACAATCCGCTAATACATTATTGCAAAGTTTTGTTTACGACATCGGTCGATATCAAACAATCACAGCCAACGTTGACATTTTAGCAAATAGCTCTGTTAATACCTGGGATGTTGGAACAACAGTCACATCAGAAGATAAAATTGGCACAATCATTGCGTATGACAATGCCGCTAATACATTCAACGTTAGATTATCAACGACAAGCGCCGCATTCTCAAATAGTGATGTGATTAGTAATAGCACAGTAACGAGAGAAATTGTGTCAATTAGTTCTGAAGAACCACCAACAGTTGAAACTGCTGATGGTCACGGTTTAGCAAATGGTACAGCAATTGCATTTCATAATTTAGATGGTACTGCACTTGTTGCCAACACAGAACAAATATTCTATGCTAAAACGACTGGCAATGCAAATACATTTACTGTTTGGGTAGACTCCGGACTCTCTACTGCGTTCGACAACTCAGCGAATAGTGCGGCAACAACAGGATATGTTACTACAACAGTTGGTGGAGCAAAAAGCGATCTTGCTAACGTTTTAACGGCTGAGTATACGTTTACAGGAAACAATGTCGCTATTAGCGGTTTAGATAATAACGGAAATAATTTTGGTTATAATGCAGATTTGGTCAGTGCTATTGCAAAATTAGATAGCAATGTAATTGATGCCACTTATACTGCTAATACATTTACAATTACAAATACAACTTTAGACACTGCCGATAGAGTTAATGTTGAGTTATATACCGCTTTAGAATCGATTTTAGAAGAAAGTTTTGTTACGAGTTCACGAGGAAAAGTTACGAATCGTGGTGGCGGGCAAATTAGATTGACAAATGTTGATGGTCCATTCTCTACTGGTCAACAAATAAAAGGATTGACTTCTGGTACTATAGCAACAGTTGCAAGCGTTGACAATACATTAAACGTATTTTCACAGTTGACCGAATTGTCTGTTCAAATTACAGATAACAGTAGTGATTTAGGTGTAGGTGTTTCTGGTACTGGTTTCGCATTAGACGAACGAGTTGTTCAGAGCCAACCAAGTACAGGTCCTGTTGTCATTGATAATGCGAATTATGCTAGTGGATATGTACATGCTGTATCGAATACTATTACTCGATTTGTTAGTGCAGTATCGACGGACTCAGAAGCAATTGTTACTACAAATATTGCTCATGGATTCTCAAACGGTCAAGTTGTCTCATTCGAAAGTTTAAATGGATCAGTTTTGTCAAACACAGAGCCTTTGTATTATGTGACGACTACCGCTACAGATACACAATTTAAAGTGACTTACGGACCAACGTATGCTGGAAGTCAAAATGTGAATAATAGTGGTAACACAACAGCAAATAGTGGCGTTGCAATTAGTTCTGGCGTTGGGCTAACTGGTACAGGAGCACTCAGAACAATCTATCTAAATAATGTAACAGGTGTATTTAATGAGTCTGAAGAAATTAAAACAATTACTGTCGGCGGTGATGTGGCAAAAGCTAATATCACAAGTAGAATTGATGCTGATTTAGTTGATAATACAGGTGAGATAATATACATAGAAACAATACGTCCAGTTCAACGTTCTGATGATCAATCAGAAAAAGTTAGACTAATAATAGAATTTTAAAGGATATTCTTAAATGGGTCTCAATACCAATTTCACGAACGCACCATATTTTGATGATTTCAATGAAGATAAGAATTTTCATAGAGTTCTTTTCAAGCCTGCTGTTGCGGTTCAAGCTCGTGAATTAACACAGTTACAGACAATTCTTCAAAATCAAATTGAGAGATTTGGTGACAATATCCTTCAAGAAGGTACAATCATAAAAGGTTGTAACTTTAACTTTATTGAAAGACTTCCGTACGTTAAGATTAAAGACCTTCAGACTGATGGTCAACCAGTCGTTATGTCTAACTATAAAAATCTAAAAGCTGTAGGTGTTCTTAGTGGTGTTGAAGCTCTTGTCGTCGATACCAGCACTGGATTAGAATCTGCTGGTCAAAGCACGGGAATTCTTAACACTTTATTTTTAAGATATGTAAAAAGTGGTACAAGTGGTCAAAAAGTTTTCAGCACAACAGAAAACATTCGTTTAGAGGGCTTTTCTAATTATAGATCAGGTATTACAAATGGTCAGACTGTTACAACTGTAACAGCGGCTGGTGAAGTTCCTGGTCAAAGTGCAAACACTATAGGTAATGGTGTTGGCTTGAAGATTTCTGACGGTATCATCTATCAGAAAGGCGCTTTTATTCGTGTTGATGAGCAATTGCTCGTTGTAGAAAAATACAGTATTTCTCCAGACGGAATTGTTGTTGGATTTGTTACAGAAGAAACTATTATTAGCAGTATAGTTGATTCAACATTATTAGATAATGCAGAAGGATATAATAACGAGAATGCACCTGGAGCTGATCGAGTCAAATTAACACCAATACTATCAGTAAAAACACTTGCCGCTGCTCAAGGAGACGAGACGTTCTTTACTCTTGTAGAATATCAAAATGGATTTCCTGTACGTAGGAGACAAAATACTGTATATTCTACTCTTGGTAAAGAGATGGCAAGACGCACATTTGAAGAGTCTGGCAACTATTATCTTGATCGTTTTAATTTATCAATTGAAGAGAACGCTAATACATCACTTCTTGATGTACGAGTGGGCGCTGGTAAAGCATATGTTGATGGACAACGAATTGAAACCTTTGGTTCAATTGATGTTGCTATTAGAGCCGATGATGCTGACTACAAAGCAATAACCGATCAGGTAATTACAGTCAATATGGGCAACTATTATGTTGTAGATGAACTACAAGGCAATTTCCCATATGGATCAATCACAGAAGTTAAACTCTACAATGCTGAACAAAATGCAGCAACTGCCAACACATTTTCTACAGCAACTGGCACATTGATTGGTACAGCACAAGTTCGTGGATTGCAATATCATAGTGGCGATGCTGGTTCTCCTGCTTGTCAATATAGACTTTATGTTTTTGATGTGAGAATTACAAACAGTTCTTATACACCAGCAGATGTTAGGAGTGTTGTATTTAATGATGACGGTGGCAACTTCGAAGGAGCTGCTGATATTGTTTTAGTCAACAGTCTTCCAAAAATATATGAAGAGAACCTCAAAAAAGCGTTTTGGAATGTTGGTAGAAATGCAATCAAAACAGTATCTGATTTAGTATACATTGAAGGTGTTTCAGTAACAGCAGCAATTAGTACAGATACAGTCACACTCAGTTCACTGACTCTTGACTATGGCGACGGTACATTAACTGCCGCAGTAAAAACAAATGATATTATTATTGTGCATGAATCAACAGGCGATGTTGTTGATACAGATAATTTGATTATTGTAATTAGTGGTAGTGGCACAACAATGACAATCACTGGATTCAGTGCATTAAGTTTGACTGGTAATGTCAGAGTTTATTACAAAAGAAAACGAGATGTTTCTGCTGGTGCAAAAGAATCAAGAACAGTTTTCATTGAAGTGGATTCTGATACTAATCCAGGCGGTACGAGCGGCGAGTATTCTTTAGGCTTGCCTGATGTATACAAGATTGAAGCAGTATACAAAGGAGCAGGTAGTGTTAGTGAGTCAAGCGATGTTGTTACCGACTTGTTCACATTATATCCCAATCAAAGAGACGCTTACTATGGATTGTCTTACGTTAAATCAAAGCCAGCATTGACGGTTTCAGCGGGCGACGTTCTATTATTCAAAGTCAAAGTTTTTGAAACAAGTCATACGGGTTATTTTGATGTAACAAGTTATGTGTCTCTTCCTACAAGTTCAATTGATTATGAAGACATTCCTGTTTATACGTCTGAATTCGATGTGCAGTATGATTTAAGAAACGTTATAGATTTTAGACCATACGCTGATAAAGATTCTGCCGTTGGTTATAATACTACCGCAGCAACAGCAAGCATAGCAAATACTGCGATAACAGACGCACCAACATTTACATCGTCTAATTATTGGCCACCAGCGCCCGGTGAAAATATCGATATTGACTATTCATATTTCTTACCACGTATTGATAGAATTACACTTGACGGCGATGGAGTGTTCAGCATACTAGAAGGTGTTGCACAGGAAATTCCTACTCCACCATCAAAACCAAGTAGAGGCATTTCTCTTGGACTGGTTAAAGTTCCAGCATATCCTCCTCTAACATCTGCTCAAGCAAACACTTCGAAAAAGTTTGACTATGCTGTTAGAATTAGCCCAGACAGAATGGCAAAAGGCTATGACATGGCTGACATCAATAAGATGGACAGGCGACTAAAGAATCTAGAATATTATACCGTTCTTAACTCTTTAGAGCAACAAACTAAAGACCAGCTTATTCTTGATGGCAATGGTATTGATAGATTTAAGAATGGTATTTTTACTGATATATTTGAAAATTTCAGTAAAGCAAATGTTGCATCTCCAGAATATACTGCTGCTATCGATACGTCTTATAAAGAATTGACACCTCGTTTCAGACAATTCAATATGGATCTAAAGGTACACGCAACAAATAATACTACTAACTTTAACAATAAAGCAGTGTTACTGAATAAAACTGATAAAGTTCTTATTGATCAAACTTATGCAACTAATATTCGAAACTGCGTTACGGATCTTTATTCGTTTAATGGTAAAGCATTTATATTCCCAGAAATCGATAACAATTATGACGTTACACGAGCACCAGATTTAACGCTCGATCTTTCAGCCGATGCAATTCTTGGACCAGATGTTATTGACAAAATTTCTGAATTAGTTGATCTTTCAGATGTATCAGTTGATCAAGTAACGAGTCGATTTCTTGGCAGTTCAACACAAAATTTTGGAACTTTTGAAAGAACCACTTCTTCTACACTTGTAACAACAAACACAACCGTAACCGATTTTCAGTTAACACAAGCGGAAGCAAACGTACAGCAAGTTGGTGATTTTGTTACAAACGTTCAATTCTTGCCTTTTATGGCAGAAAGAGATATTCGTATTCTTGTTCATGGATTAAGACCAAACACGAGATTTTATTTCTATTTTGATGGCGTTGATGTAAACGCAAATATTTATCCAGCAAGTGTTACACGTTCTGCACCAAATGATATAGCTTTATTCAACATAAGCGGCAGTGCGGGTGCAGCTATAACGAGTAACGCTAATGGTATCGTGAGAGCAATCTTTAAATTACCTGCTGGCACATTTAAAGTTGGTGATAGAAAACTTGAAATCATGGACGTGTCTGCTTATAATCAAAGTCCTGCTGCTGTTTCTACTGCTTCAGTTGTTTATACTGCTTATAATAACTCTGTACAAAAACAAAATCTTGCCGTTTCCACCAGAGGCTATACCATAGAAAGAAATGTTAGCACTAGTACAACAACCAGAACAGACACTACTACCACAGATGTTGCTATATGGGTCGATCCTGGTGGACCTAGCGGTAACGAGGGGGCGTCAGATCCAATAGCACAATCTTTCTTTATTGAAAGAACTATGGCGCCGGCAGATAATGTTGTTTTTCTATCCAAAATTGATTTGTTCTTTGAGCAAAAGTCTGATACTCTTGGTTTCACTTTCTATATTAAAAAAATGGAAAATGGAAATATAACTAAACAAATAGTGCCTTTTTCAAAAGTTCATATTGAACAAGCGAATGTCAATGTAACATCAACTGCTCAAGCTGCTGCTGGAACAGCCGCTGCGGCAACGACTGTCACATTCCCAGTACCTATTGCATTAAAAACTAACGAAGAATACGCTTTCGTTGTTGCGCCAGATGCTGACAATCCTGATTATCGTATTTGGATTGCCAGAACTGGAGAAACCGATTCATTTACATCTGTTAAAATGACAAAAGACGTAAATACTGGTATGCTCTTTACATCGACAAATGATAGAACTTGGACGGCATACCAAGATGAAAATATCAAATACAAGATGTATCGAGCAAATTTCTCCAACTCTACTGGGTACGTTCAGTTAACAAATAAAGATTCGGAGTATTTTTCAATAGAATCTGTTACTGGCACATTCAAAAATGATGAGTTAGTTTTCAGACAAGACGCAAACACTGCTGGTACATTAAGCGTAGTAGCAGGAAATAATACTATTACAGGTAGCGGTACCAGTTTTGGTGGTACGGGTCTGACAAACGGCGACTGGATTGCAATACATAATGGATCTGGTGGGTATGAAGTAGTTCAGATTGATACTGTTGTAAGTAGCACATCTATGACCACCGTTCAAGATCTAAAGTTTTCAGACGGTTCTGCTGAGTTCTTCCCAACCGTTGTTGGTAGAGCTACTTTGTTTGACTTAACTACACCAGCAAGATTGTATCTTGATGACTCTTCCGTGTCAAGTGGTGACGTTTTTGCTGCTAGTGATGTTATCATAGGCTCTACATCTGGAGCTCAAGCCACAATCACGAGTGTTGATGAGGTAAAACTGAGTTTCTTTAGACCTAGTATTGATCGTAGCAATACAATTCAAACATTAACGAATATGAAGTCAAGCAAACTTTCATTGACGGGTGGCACTGAAGCTACGGCGTTAGCGAATGTTCCATTTAACGATTATTCTTTCTTGTCGGCACAGCCTATTTACGTAAGAAGTCGTAGTTTAGAGGTTGCAAGTGGTGGTAAATCTTTCCATCTTCAAATTGATATGGAAAACTCCTCATCAAGTAGCCAGAAATACAGTTCACCTGTGATTGATATTGAATCTGCTGCTTTAACAGCATTTGGTTATATTGTTAATAATAGCTCAGCCAATGAAGATGGCACTCAAGGTGCGGCAAGTTCGAAATATATTAGTAGAACAATTACTCTTGCTAACGGATTAGACGCTGAAGACCTTAAAGTATATCTTACAGCATACAATCCAAATTGTCTTGCTAGTGATGCTCAAGCGATTAAGGTATATGGTAAGTTCCAAAACTCAGAAGACAGTGCTCCGTTTGATGAGAAGAAGTGGACTGAGTTGACAATTGAAAAAGATACAAAGTCACAAGACTCAAACCGCTTTGACTTCAGAGAGCTTGAGTTTGGTTTGCCAACCACAAACACTGGACAACTTGCATCATTTGATCCAGACGGTGTTGCTGGCGAAGAGTTTTCGTATACTGATGCTGATAGCATAGTTTACAATACATTTAAATATTTTGCTATCAAAGTTGTGCTTTTATCAGACGGTCATAACAAGGTACCAAGATTGTCTAATCTAAGAGCAATAGCGTTGACGGCATAAGATGATAGAAAATGATAAATTTGTGAGAGATGAGATTTCAAAAGCAGTAA
>Ga0222715_10003462_pt1 | contig 14062 bp, 15 predicted proteins | sample C33_9DmetaG_FD_165056 | JGI IMG/M metagenome (GOLD analysis project Ga0222715, IMG submission 165056) | Estuarine water microbial communities from San Francisco Bay, California, United States - C33_9D | ecosystem: Environmental > Aquatic > Marine > Unclassified | place: USA: California...
CGAACAAACTTAAAAAAGTTGGGCTGCTTATTTGAATCGTTTATTGGTGCTATGTTCTTAGATTATAATAAAATTAAGGTGGAAGATGCTGATAAATGGTTTGAAACCATATTTGTAACCGGTCCTGGATTTCAAATTGTACAAAAATTTGTTGAAACCGTATTTGAAAAACATGTTGACTGGATTAATTTAATTAGAAATGATGATAATTATAAAAATATTTTGCAAGTAAAAATACAAAAAGAATTCAAGGTAACCCCCGATTATATGGAAATTGAAGAGCATGACTCGGATGTTGGATACAGAACTGGTGTATATTTATGTTTGGGACAACCTATTCACTGCGTAAAACCGGAACAAGCAATTCCTATTAAAAATTTCAAAACATATAATGATATTCATCAATACATGTCTCAACATAATAAAATATTTGTATTTTTAGGAGAAGGAACACATAAAATTAAGAAAAAGGCAGAACAAACATCTTGCGAAGAAGCATTACAAGCATTAAATAATTTCTAATTATATAAAAATGGATGATTATTTTAAACGTATCCTACTTTTTTTAATTGGATGTATTGGCTTTCGTTTTGCTCTTGTTTTTATTGCGAAAAATATTAATATTGATTACTTACCTTTAATGGGTTATCTAGCTTTACTACCCGCTATTGGATTTACTTATATATTTATGAATGACCTTAGAAAAACAGGATTAGAAGTATTTGGAGATAGGATTTGGTGGAACTTTTTACGACCGATTCATGCTATATTATATTTCTTATTTGCTTATAATGCGATTAATTCAAACCGAAAATCATGGGTATATCTTTTTATGGATGTTTTGATTGGATTAAATAGTTTTTTAATTTATCATATTGCACTTAAAAATTAATAATATATAATCTTTTTATTTTATATATGATTGTTTTTGATAGTCAAATTAAATTCACCCCTGTTCCTATAAATACTAGTCTTTAGAGGAGATAGTAATAATTATAACAATTTAGAACAAGATATTTTAGAAGGTAAATTTAAATATTTTTTAAATCATCCGGATGATGCGGTTGATGAACAATACGGTGTTATGCATGAATTTATTACTACCAAAAATTTTTTATTAATTCGTTTAGATGATAAAGATACCCAAAAATATTTATATGAACTTGCTGATGAAAATATTCAAACTATTTTTAAAAGAAATTTTGGTTATGATAGCAATTTACGAGACACGGATAGAGAACCTGATGCAAATATGGCCAATTTTCTATGTGATTTAGGTTATGATGGATATTTAACTGATACAATGAAAACCGAGGGCGATGGTTCCTTTCATCGGGAAATAGTGCTTTGTAATCCTATTGAAAAGGTTGAATACGTCAAACAAATTACTGATGATGCGCGTGCTGAAACATTAAAACAAGAATGGAAATTAAAACAAATAGAACTTCAAGATAAAGAAAATCGTAAGAAAAAACCACAAAGAAATCGATTTCAAGACGATGAAGAAAATGAAGAAATCAGTGTTCCTAAGCCAGGTATTTTTAGCAATTTATTTGGTAATGATGATGGGTATGAAACATCTGGTGGAAAAAAACATAATAAAAGTAAAAAGAATAAGAAAAAACGTTCAAAAAAATGGGTTCGTTATAATAATCGTAATACAAAACGTAAATATGGAAAAAAAATATTAGAAAATTGATTAATTTATATTCATTTATTATAAATATAAACAAAAATGGAAGAATGGTCTTTTAATAAAAATAGAATGCTTTCACTTATAGAAACAAACGCAAACCCAAAAATGACGTATTATGTTTGTTGCTGTTTTAAACGAAAAAAGTATAAGAATGAAGTTTTAGATACGGACAATACTCTTACTGATGATTTAATGTATGTTGAAAATCCGTTGAATTATGATAATAATGATTCACAAGCTTCAACTATTACTTCATAATTTGAAAACATTTTATAAAAAATTGAATTTATAATTATATTTTTAATTATAAATAATAAATATTCATTATGGATTATATACCAAAAACTCAACTTATCAAAAAATACGTTCAGGACCTTATACGTCTAATACCCAAAGAATCATTGGGTCCAAATCAAGATGTAATGAGTGTTGTTGACGGTGACCCGTTTATAGACCCAAATATATCAATTGACGAATATTGGGTAAAATTAGGTCGTGAATGCTGCAATTTACAAAGATGGTCTATGTACATTCATATGATATTGTCATATTGTTTTGGTGAAAGTTCAAAATATGTTACATATATTAATAAATATTCCAAAATATTGAAATCAATAAAAGATATAATGGATACCATAGTATGTAGTTATTATAGTTCATCTCAATATAGCGTTGAATATAATGGGGAAAAAATAGATATAATCAAGTTATTTTATGGTAATGATACAATTACGGAATATCCTGTAAAATATTCCGGTGAATATACAAATCAATTAAAAAAATACAAACATACGCTTACATTACAAGACAAACAATACATTTTAACATTTATAGATCGGTCAAAAGCATTAATTGAATTTTTAGAAAATAAATTTGATTTATATAATAATGATAGAGAGAAAAAAACAAAAGAAAAACATTTACTATTTGGTATTATCAACAAATTCAAGAAACTATTAGAAAGAGAAAATATTATTAATGAGATTGTGGTACAAGAACGACCATAAGATTTGGTTTACTATTCAATATATCAAGGCGTTATCAATTTAACACCTTTTTTATCTTTTTCTCGTTTACCACCAATATATTTGAATTTTGGAATACATTGTTTGTATCACAATCGGGCTTATCTAATGTCCAATCTATATCGGATTCACATTTTTTTTAATGCAACCTTTTTAGATTTTCGTGTTTTGTTCCTACCCTTTTTCTTTGAACGTTTTTTTCTTTGCGTTTTTCCTCCAAAATATTCTTTTAGTATTTTGTGTGTTAAATCTCCAGGCATTTTTTTCTTGTCCATAACACGACCCAATTGTAATCGTTTATCTTGTTTTCCCAAATGAATTGGAATTTGTTGTTCAATTGCATAATTTTTTAATATTTTTGCTATTTCTGGATTTGTAGCATCTTCTATCACATTTTCATTATCTTTACCAAAAACAGTATAATTAAAATCTAGTTTACCCTTTCCTTGCTCAAGCATAAGTTTAATCATGGGTATGTCTTCATTTAGCACCGCATATCCAATAGCAGTTACACCACTTTCGGTTGTAGCATTTATATCAACACCTAGACTGAGAAGGTACTTTACTGCAGGTACGTTCCCCCATTCGGCTGCTTCTATTAATGGGGTCTTACTATTAAATCTTTCTTCTACACTTGCACCAAAAGTAAATAAATGTTTTAATATTGTAGATGGTTCAATATGTCTTGCTGCATATATAATAGCGGGAATTTCTTCAGGTTCAGGTAAATATTTATGTTCATCTAGAACAGTTATATTTGGATTTGCCCCTTCTTCTAAATATTTTTTCACCTGCATTGGCGATTCTTCTTCAACCGCAAGTGCAAGATATTCGTGAATAGTATTTGGGTCTTCTTCTTCTTCCTCAATATCATTTTGTTCGACGACACAACGGCCAGGTTTTGAACATCCGACTCCCTTACCCTTTTGTTTTTTTGAACGAGTTTTTATGTTTTTTTTTGTTAAACCCATTATATATTATAAAAACATTTTTATAACTATGAATGTAAATTATTATTTATACAATTGTAATTTAAATCATGATATTGAAAATAATATAGGAGAAATCAAAATACCTAAATTTACCATGGAACATATCATTGCGATTGATGAAAATTACAAAAAATATTTTGAACAACTTGGTCAATTCGATTATCAATACCAAACTAGCTCACTTGACCAACAAGTTGTACAAATGTTGAATGAACTTGAAATAAATGAATTGTATATGGAACATGTGAATAACATAAACATATTAGTAATCCGTATGAATGAATATAATACAATACATCATACTCTTATATCGAAACGTAAATTAACAGTAGAAGAAAAAATGCAAGAATATATGTTTATACGGTCAAAACAAATTCAAAAGTATTTTGGAGATATATTGCCTATTATACAAAAAGATAAAGATAATTTGATTCAAATTATGAATATCAGTGAAATAAAATATTCAAATACTTTATGAAAATTAAATATAAGAATTTACAGTTACTTGTTAAATTTAGTCGAATACAGAAAAATATAGCTAAATATAAGTTACAACCTAAATCTATTGTACCATATACACCGATTATAAGCAGTATTGTTTTGTATACACATTTGAATAATGAAAATAGGACTATTTCAATATGAATAAGTTACAATAAATAAATCAAGAAAATTAAAAACACCTATTATTCAGGTTGTTGATTATTTTGATTGTTCACATTTTAAGTAATTCTTTGTTTTCACCCAAGTCTTCAAATTTGCCCCCTTTCGATAAAAATAATAAAAAATGGTTTTTTTATTATTTGGTTATTGGGTTTTACAAAAATATGTCGTATTCATTATTATCGCATATATAGCAATGATGAATACTACCTTGATTATTTTTAATATAATCGATTTCTCGCAGCAGATTATCTAACCACGCGTTCTTATCATATAACACATCTTCCTGCAAAATACGAATAGTATGGTATCCATTATCATTCGCACATTTTTCTTTATAGACATCTCTTTCATGCCGTTCTTCAAAAGTTAATTTTCGGTCAAAAAGTTTTTGAGGTTTTATATGTTGGATTCCATCTAATTCAATTATGATATGGATTTTAAGATCTCCCTCTTCAATACAAATATAGAAGTCATAAGGAAAATAATGATGCTTTCCATTATATTTTTTAGAATTTCTGCACCAATCTACCTTTAGTTCCATTTTTAAATCAGGATATATTTGTTTGAGTATTTCATTTAATTTTTTTTTTGTTTTCAAACAACAATTAGGACATCCTTTTCCACCTAAGTAATTATTAGGTGATATGAGAAATTGTTCATTACATTTTTTGCATTTAACCATACTTTTAGTGATAGCCTTATTATAAACATATTTTGAAAAATCTAATTGTTCATCATTATTTGCTACTGTCCAAAATCTTTCAGATGCGAGTTGTTTCATTAAAGTCGATCTTTTGATAATACCACAATCAGTACATCCTGAACCAGATAAATGACTAGAAGGTGTTTGGTGAAACGATTTATTGCAAATGTTACAAAATATTTCAACATTTGTATCATAATTGATGTAAATAACCAAGTGATAACCATAGTGTTCATATCCATGTTTTTCTATAGACCGTCTAATAAATTCATCCTTTCCCATTTTTTGTCCATCGGCACATCTTTCTTCGCCACATTTATTGCATCCTTGCTTTCCGTTTATATGTTTAATAGGTTTTTGTCTAAAAACACCATGTTTTGGACATGTAATTGTTACATATGTAGTCATATCTATAAATACAACCTTATCATATGTATATTTATTATTATGTATTTTTGGTGCTTCTTCGAAAAATTTTTTTTTACTTTTTTCTATTTTTGTTTTTTTTCTTTTTTCAGTTACGCAAGTTCCACACCCATAAGAATTATTTAATAATTCTCTTGCTTCTTTTTTTTCAACCCATTTTCCATGAATTTTACAAAAGTATCTGATAGGTTTTATAACACCTGTAAAAAGTGCGTTTGAAAAATCAAAGTTTTCGTAATTATCACCCAATACTTCTTTTACTTCTTTCCAATAATTTTCAGTAGTCTTTACCATTATACTTATTGTATACTATAATTACCTATAGGTCTTTACGTCATTTTAATTTTCAATTTTTTAATCTATCTTTTATCCAAGTTTTCAAATTTGCCCCCTTTCGATAAAAATAATAAAAAATGTTTTTTTTATTATTTGGTTATTCAACTTGATTTTCATATACTTTTCGAGTATTTACTGAATTACAATAAATTCCGTCACTTCGTTATATTCATACCAAAATAGAATTATCTGTGTTTGCGATTTCCTTTTGTAGGAATCTGTTGGCTTTTTGTTCCCGTGCGTCAGGGTTTTATGTACTTCTTCGCACCATATTCCACCTGTTGACGATAACGTCTTGATTTTTCATTTTTGTTATGATTATTGTTATATGACGTCTCTTCGTACGGCGTTAAAAAGTCAGAAATATCTAATTCAGATACATTTATAGAAGAATTCTCCATATTATTATAATTTACAGAAAAATATCTATATCCTTTTCGTATTCTAATTAGTTATATGTAAAATTCAGTCTCGTCTATGTAGTTATAAACAAACACGATAAAGTCTTTACACACTTCAAGGTAACCACAAAAATCTCTATTATTATTCATGATTTATTTATAAATATATAATTACACCGACTAAAAAGAAAAATGAGACAAAATCCCATTAAAAATTAAAGTGATGTAAAATCAATAGTAGGAGTTTCACCTACGATGGTCTAACTTTTTCCACTTCTTCTTTGGTATTGGAAGTGGTGAAAGACGAAATTTGAAAACACGCAGGACGTTCTTGCTTCTCTATCCAACACTTTGTTAAGTTCATTATGTTGATTGCTGAATTAGCGTCTCTTGTTCTAAATACGGTTTGTTTGACTTGGGGTCTCACGCATCCATAACATACTAAAAGACGAAACTGCTTGTTTCCATCGCTATGTCTGTAATAGGACAAATCATTATTACATTCACAGCATTTTTTACTTGTATTACATTCGTTTATGGTAATTGTATCATATTTCTTGTGGATTTGCTTTCTTAATCCTTTATTGAGCGTAGGCATAAAGTGTTTCATTTGAGTGCTTCTACTCCAATTACCATAACCAATTAGGATATTGTCTCCAAAGGTTTCCTTGATTTTATTAAGGAATGTATCTATGGATTTCTTACCATAACTATATTGCCTAAACTTCATTTTCCTCCAAACATCTCGTTGGTAGAAATCTAATGTTTCTTTATTCAGTTTATCCTTTTCTACTAAATACTTATTGAACTTTTCATAATCAACCGATTTACTATTTTGAAACGATAAATGGGTTTCTTTTTCTATGATGTTGTTTCGTTTCTTTTCCACTAATAATATTCGTTGGTTTGTTTTCGCTTTGCTTTCTCGTTTCCGTTGTGGTGCTGTGTATTGGAGTTTGTTTCCTTTGTCGTCCATCATATATACCAGACTGCGTTTTCCTGGGTCGCAACCAACAATATTACGAGGTTCAACTTCTTTGAGTTGTTCTATAGATAAATCTTCTATGTTATGAAAATCTTGTGCTGGTAAAGTAGGAACTCTTGAACCCCATTTCTTATCTTTCAAATCCTTACGAATAAACAACAAAGAACAACTAATCCCATCTGTTTGGAGTTGATGATGATACTGATAATGTTTGCTTTTGAATGTTTTATGCTGTAGGTTCAAAAGATTATTCCACACATCGTATTGATTTTCCTTGATTGCTTTGAATAATTCGCTTTTCATTTTTCCTTCCAAAGAAAAGAGATTAACGATACAGGCAGTATCCAAAATAATATGCTTGGGAATAATGTTATTACGAAGTGGTAAAGGTTGGAATAATTTATGTTCTTCCTTTTCTAATACAGTATTCATATACAACATACCTTTCAAATAATCAAATGGTTTCACTTTCACATCATAATGAACTGACTTCTTTATGTTTGTAGGAAGAATATTCGGTAAATGAGTAGTTTTCCAGTCATCAAACATAGCATCAGTTTCTTCATTACATTCTAATATGTCTTTCTTGAACTTGAAAAGGATTGCTTTATCTTCTGTTATATTCGTGGTTGTTTTATTGATAAACCGAAGGAAGTGTTGGATAAAATGTTCTTGTGTATTGTTAGATAAGGAAGTATGTAGTTGTGTTGCTAAATAGGGTAGCATAGTGGATTTGTTTTTTAATGGTGTCTTTTCATGATTGAGTAAGGGTTGATATTCATTATCATAAAACTCTTGTAGCGTGTCTAACATAGATGTATCATTTTCCTTTCTTCCACTATTCGTTTTTTCTCCTAATGTCTTTATACAATACAGAATGAACTTCTCATTTATTTCAGGTAAAGATTGATTGTTGTTATAACATTTCAATACATATAACCGGATAAACTGATAAGAGTGTATCATCAAATCATTCATTTCAAAAACCAAATTGGTAATGACTGGTTGAACTTCTTTATGGTTATGTAATATAGATTTGAGTGTGGTTTTGATAGTAGTATAAGCAGACTTATCGTTAGAACGAAACTCTTGGAATGTTCCCTTTTTCTTTTTTACCATTCTATATACTTACTAAATATTTTAATTTTATATAGTTTTCTTAATATATCTATATATTCCTAAATATTCTCGTTGTTTTGTTTTTCTTCCATTTCATTTTTTAGTTTTTCCTTTTTTTTTAAATATGCTGTTCTCGCCCACTGTTTTTTTTGTTCTGGTGTAGGTTTATAATTCTGTTTATATTTATTATTTCTTTCTTTTATAGTATCTTTATTATTTTCATAATATTCCTTTTTATATGAAGGTGCTGTATATTTTTTGAGATGCTCTTTGGTTGCTTGTAATTCATTTTTTAGTTTAGCGTTCTCTTCTAATATTTCTTTTATTTTTTCTTCATTATCCATTACGATACTATATATAATAAAAAATATTTATATCTTTTTATTATATTTTCAAATTAGTTTGTCTCATTTTTCTTTTTAGTCGGTGTAATCTAAAAATAATGTTTATTATATTTTATAACAATATAATATAATAAGATGGATAATATACCTTTTCAACCTTTAGACATATTAGAAAATAAACCTATACCTAAAAAAATGGAAGAAATCCGTATTGGTATTAAAAAGGAATTAAATGAAGAAGAAAAGAGAATTGAAGAAGAAAAATCCGAAAAACCTGAATTAGAAGAAGAAATATCTGAAGTTGGTCCACGTGTAAAAACCAAAATTGTGGACAAACGCAGAACCAGCAATATTGATAGAGATGAAATATTAAACCGTATACGTGGCCAATTATCAGTATCCGTATTAGACCCTTCTTTCAAACCAACACAACCCAAAGAACAACCTTCTATAAATAGACCGGTTAAAACCGATAAAAGAATTGTTATTCAAAAGAAATTAGAAGAACCTATTGTTGAAGAAGACCCGGATGGTGAACAAGAACCCGAAAAAGACGAAGAAGACATACCCGAAAAAGAGGAAGAAGACATACCCGAAAAAGACGAAGAAACAAAACCAGTTATTACAACTGTTCCTGATGTAGATTTAACAGCTGTTGCGATTAATGGTCAAAATGTTATTGAAAGACTTCCATCCGATAGGGAAAAAGTGATTGTAAAAGCACCCAGTTATTATATGAATAATCGTAAAATTTTCATTCAAAAATTAACAGAAATGTTCAAACCTTATCGCAAAAGTATGTTAGATGTTGATAATAATATATCTTGTGATCAACAAAGACAAAATACAGATTTTGATTTATTAACCCATCAAAAAATTGTCCGCGACTACTTGAATTTATATACACCTTATCGTGGTGTTTTGTTATATCACGGTTTAGGTTCGGGTAAAACTTGTTCATCTATTGCACTCGCTGAAGGGATGAAAAGTGATAAACCTGTATTTGTATTAACACCCGCTTCATTAAAAATGAATTTCTTTAGTGAAATGAAAAAATGCGGCGATGAATTGTACAAAAAGAACCAATTTTGGGAATTCGTTTCTACTGAAGGGAAACCCGAATATTTACCTATACTAGCAAAAGCTCTTTCCGTTCCTGCTGATTATGTTAAAAAACACAAGGGTGCTTGGTTAGTAAACATCAAAAAAGAACCAAATTTCACTGATTTAGATACCGAAGAGCAAAATCAAATTGATGAACAATTAAATCACATGATCCGCAGTAAATATACAGATATTAATTACAATGGTTTAAATGCGAATAAAATGGACAAATTAACCGAAAATTACAGCAAAAATCCATTTGATAATGCAGTCGTAGTAATTGATGAAGCACACAATTTCGTAAGTCGTATTGTGAATAAAATAAAAAGTAAAAAATCAATTGCTTACAATTTGTATGAATATTTAATGAGTGCTAATAATGCTCGTATTATTTTATTAACAGGAACACCTATTATCAATTACCCTAACGAAATTGGTATATTATATAATATTTTACGTGGTTACATTAAATCATGGACTATTCCAATCACCTGGGATAAAGCAGATAAATTAAATCTCAATACTATTCTTACAACTCTTGATAAAGGAAATTTAAAGACACATGATTATGTTAATTTCAGCGACAATAAACTTCAAATTACAAGAAATCCCTTTGGATTTATTAATGTGAAGAAACGTGGAGTAGCAAAAGGTACTCGTCGTAAAATAAAAGGTGGTAGAAATAAGACTGCGAAAAAATTATCATTTGAAAGTGAACCTATTAGCCAAGAAGAAAGTATTGAATATGCTTCCCGTATTGGACCCAATCAACAATTTGATTTACATAAAGGTGGTGATAGTGAAATGATAGATAAATATAATGGTGTGAAATTAGATAATGCAGGTAATATTAGCGATGACCAATTTATTCAAATGGTTGTGAAAATATTACAAAAAAATAATATGAAAATCAATGAAAAAAATATCACAGAAACCCAATTCAAATCATTGCCTGATGATAAAGATATCTTCTTACAATATTTTGTAAATATTGAAGATGGTATTACCAAAGATTTAAAATTATTCCAACGAAGAATATTGGGATTAACTTCTTACTTCAGAAGTGCACAAGAAGACTTATTACCATCCTATGTAGAAACAGAAACCGGAAAAACATATCATATTGTAAAATCAGAAATGTCTGACCATCAATTTGGAATTTATCAAAAAATTCGTCATCAAGAACGTGAAAAAGAGAAAAAAGCAAAAACCGCAAAAAGAATGGGCAAAGATGATGATTTATTTTCTATGGCTTCTTCATATCGTATTTTCTCAAGAGCATGTTGTAATTTCGCATTCCCTAATGATATTGACCGCCCTGAACCAAATTTAAAAGCAAATCAAGAAATAGATGAAAATACGTTGGATGTAATTCCAGAAAAAGAAGCTGCAGATTCGCCAATAGAAGATAATGAATTAGTTAAATATGAAACGCGCATTGAACGTGCTATGAATGAATTAAATAAAAATGATTCAAATGGAAACAAAGAATATTTAAACAAACGGGCTTTAATGACTTATAGTCCCAAATTTACTCAAATATTAGAAAACTTATTATCACCCGAAAATAAAGGATTACACTTATTATATAGTCATTTTAGAACCATTGAAGGCATCGGTGTTATTCGTCTTATTTTATTAGCAAATGGATTTTCAGAATTCAAAATTCAAAAAAATAATGATACATGGGAAATGGTCGAAGAAGATGATGATATAGAAAAACCGAAATTTGTTTTATATACAGGTACCGAAAGTATTGAAGAAAAAGAAATAATTAGAAATGTATACAATGGTAATTGGGATTATGTTCCTGCTTCCATTTCAAGCAAATTGATGCAAAGAGCAGAAAATAATAATATGGGCGAAGTTATCAAAATATTGATGATTACTTCTTCAGGTGCTGAAGGTATTAATTTAAAGAATACTCGTTTTGTTCATATTGTAGAACCTTATTGGCACATGGTACGTGTTGAGCAAGTGGTTGGACGTGCTCGTCGTATTTGTAGTCATCAAGACTTACCGCCAGATATGAGAAATGTAAAAGTATTTTTATATGTTTCAACATTATCTGATGCTCAAAGAACTGATAAAAATAATAATGAATTAATCAATCGGGATATTAGTCGTATTGATAAAAAGACAACAGTAACTACTGATGAAAATTTATATGAAATATCTAGTATAAAACAAAAAATCAATAACCAATTTTTACATGCAGTTAAAGAATCTGCTGTTGATTGTAATTTATATTCTGCAAGTGCTAATAAAAAAGGTGAACAACTGGTATGTTATGGTCACGGAAAGGTCGACACCAATGCTTTCTCTTCACATCCTTCGTTAGAAGTTGATGCGAATATTAAAGACGACTTAAATATAAAGAAAGTAACCTGGAAAACACAAAAAATAACATATAATAACAAAGATTATGTCTTAAATTTAAATACAAATGAAGTATACAATTTTGAAAGTTATCAAAATGCTGTTCAAACGGGTAATCAACCTATGGTGGAAGGCTATTTAGTGAACAATAAAATCGAATTTATGTAAATAATTATTATTACTATAAATATAATAATTATTTTAACCAAAACGTTTCACGACAGCTACTCCTACTAATTTATAATAATAAGAATCATCTTCATCTACTGCCTTAAAATCTTCATTGTTATTAAAAAGAATATCAACACATGGTTTGACGGTTTGACCTTGTTTATTTTTATACGAAGCAGTTGAATTTATTTTCATTATTTTACGATTTTCAACAGCATTACCGTTTAAAGTTGCTGGAACATTTCCTTCAGCGTCAACATAAATTGTAATGTTAACACCTGAATATTGACCAGTTTTTAATAAATTAGTTACCTCAGTATTAATTTGAGAATATGTCTGTGTATTCAATTGAGTAGTCATAATATATATATTACTAAAAGATATTTTTATAATAATTCCTAAATAATAAAGTTAAATTCATTGCCCTTCGATTAATATATTTTTATTAAATATTATATAAAAACAAATAGACACCATAATATATTAAAATATGAACGAAGCGAATAATGTATTAACTATTAAAACTGTTCAAATACAACCTATTCGTAACATGATTACTGCGATTAAAGATATATTAACTGATGCAACCATTACTTTTACTAAACAAGGTTTTAAAATAATTAATTTTGATAAAACACATACAATTTTAGTTAATGTATTTCTCCAATCTCATAAATTTGAACAATACACAATCGAACCTGAAAAAATCATTGTATGTGCTAATACTTTACACTTATTTAAAGTAATTTCTACCATGTCGAATGATGATATGTTATCTATGTATATTGATAAAGAAGACTATCATGAAGGGATTGTATCTCATTTAGGATTACAATATGATAATGGTGATATTAAACAATGTTACAGTCAAAAATTACGTCTCATTGACCCCGATATGGAAGAATTAATTGTACCTGATGTTGAATACGAAACAGTCATTAATTTACCTACTTCTGATTTCCAGAAAATTATTCGTGATTTAAATGGTATATCAGACCGGATTGAAATCAAATCTGTAGGTAATGACTTAATTTTTTCATGTGACGGTAATTTCGCTAGTTCGCGTATTTTCCGGTCGGAATCTGAAGGTAATATGAATTTTATTCAAAAGGCTGACCCTTCAGTTATTATTCAAGGTGAATTCTCACTTAAAAGTTTAAGTCACTTTATAAAATGCACTCCACTATGCAGCCATTTGGAAATGTATTTAGGGAATGATTTACCTTTAATTGTAAAATATGATGTTGCTTCACTTGGTGAAATTAAATTATGTCTTGCTTCTTTACCACCTTCTTAAATTAAAAAATATTTACTAATTATTATCTAAATCAAATAATAATTATTTTTTTATTGTTTACGTTTACCGAACCTGCCGTATCTTTTTTTTCAATATCTTTTATTTTCGCATAAATTATTTCTACATTTTTATCACTCTTTTTCTTTGAATTTTGTTTACATAATACAGCTCCTTGTGTAATAATTTGTTTCATCTGTTTTTTATCATATTTTCTTTTTTCATCTATACATGCTATTATATGTGTGGATGGAGCGTTATTTAAATGAAACCAAATATCATTCTTATTCGCATCATCTATTATATCAAAATTATCTTCAGCATTTTTACCAATACAATATTCAATATTTTCCTGCAATGCTTGAATAAATCTTTCTTCTATTTTCATTATTCTTATTATTCTTATTATTCTTATTATTTA
>Ga0222715_10003467_pt1 | contig 14046 bp, 8 predicted proteins | sample C33_9DmetaG_FD_165056 | JGI IMG/M metagenome (GOLD analysis project Ga0222715, IMG submission 165056) | Estuarine water microbial communities from San Francisco Bay, California, United States - C33_9D | ecosystem: Environmental > Aquatic > Marine > Unclassified | place: USA: California...
CAGCTTCGTCAACCCAGCGTTCACGTCGCGGTGATAATTATTTTTCATGCTATAATGCGGCACGATATCGATGTCGTCCCCGCCTTCGAGCGCACGGACCGCATCAATCCAACTCAAGATGTCATCGCTTTTGTCCTTGTTTGGTAAATTCACCTTGAGCGACGCGCGCGCGCCGTACCGACGCCGAAGCGCACCGATGGCGTCGCGCAAACCAGCCTTGTCCTTAAACATGAGTTCATAGCGCGCGTGTGCGCTCATGCCGCGCGCGCAGAAATGCCGCGGGACGAGGAGCTCAACTTCTTTTTCCTTGTCCCGGACGCAAACAACACACGCTGCGAGCGCAACGACAGAGTGCGGCGCGCTGACGGCGCCGAGACCACCGCATCGCGGAGGTGCAGAGCGGAGGTGTTCGTTGTTGAACGCTCCGCGATGACGGACGCCAGCGGTGGCGGTGGCGACGACGACGCGGTGCGCTGGCGGTGCATTGCGTCGAGCGAAGACTTGCGTTTAGTGAGCAGCAAACGCGTGCGTTTCACATCAATCGACGTCACGCCCGCGCACATCTTCCTCGGAGCGAATACCGGGAGTGCGTATGTGTTTGCGAGAACCGTCGACGGCGAGGATGAAGCGTCGACGAGCGGAAGAGGAGGTGGATTGGATCGCGCGGAGTGCAAAGCTCGGTTTGTGACGACGCTAACGCCAGAGGTGATTGATTTCGTCGCGCACGGTTCGCGCTTGGCACCGCAGAGTGTGAGTGCCATACGTGTTTCACCGTGTGGACGCCTGTGTGCGATGGGTTTCATCGATGGGTCGGTGCGAGTGATTGAGCTTGATGGATTAGCGACTGGAGAAGCGACGCAGCGGAGAAGTTCCTTCGGAGCGACTGTTGGTTATTTATTGACTTCACATGGAGGACAGCGAATCACTGCGTTGCGTTGGAGCTCGAATGGTCGAGAGTTATTCGCCGGCAGTGATCGAGGGATGATAACTGTGATGTGTTTTGCAGATTTCTTAGAGTGGTGCGACGGCGGACGCGTGGGCGAGCGACCGCCGACAACTAATAAGACAGAATTTGTAGAGCTCGCGAGCAAGATACATCAAGTCGATATTTCACCAAGTGATGTTCATGCAATTTTAAGTGCAGAGTGCAGTGCGCAAGTTCTAGTCATCACGGGTGGCGTGAAAGTAGACATAGGAAGTAAGCAACGTGAGGGAGCATACGGAAGTTGCTTCCATAGATATTCAACTAGGAGTTTAGACGACGATGGCGTCGAAGAGGAAGAGGAAATGGATGAGTGGGCGGATGGTGATTTGACGTCGGAACCAGTTGTGGAGCACGCGGTCCTAGCTCGTCCGGGGCGCAAGCTCTGGATAGCGAAATTTAAGAGCGATCGACAAAAGACTGTACCAGAGGTGTTGGCGACGCTTAAGCCAGAGGTTCCAGCACCATCAACGACGCCTGGATGGAAACAACCTGAACACGGTCTGACTGCAGATCAGCGCAAAAGATTGACAAAGAAATTTGAGTTCGGGCTCTTGCACGAGCTTGGTCCATGCATGTTATCGACGAGCGAGCGAGCTGTCGCCATCGTAGATATTGCTTCTCCAGCGATTACCCGTTGGTATCCGTTCAAAGAGTCTGGAAGCGAAGATTTGAGCGCTGGTTTTGTCGATATGGCCGTCTCACATCATCGCGCGTTCTTCTTAACGCCTGCTGGGGACATGGGTAACTCGGTCTGGTGCTTGGAATCATTTGCGGATGTGAGGCGATTGATCGAGGATACATGGCGTGACAAAACTTCAGTAACTAGAGTAATTGATGCGTTGGAACTGTGCAGGAAACTCGACTTTTACGACGAACCATTATTTAAATTAGGTCGAGAGTTAGTTGAGACCTCTGATGTGCAAGATCCAGGTGTGAAGGACGCACTAAATGTTCTAATTCGCTGGGGTGCGGATGTTGGCACAAAATTACCATCGATAGAAGATGTTCGAGCAGATGTTCGCGAGAAGTCTACGGCTGCAGAGACCATTGCGCCATCTCCGATTCAATTAATATCTAGACCACATGAATCGAGCGGAAAACCGCCGAGCGGAAAACCGCCTGCGACTGCAGTCGCCGCGCTTGCTCTACCGAAGGAAGGCGTATCAGCGGCTTTGGGCGAGTACCCGAAAGCCGAGAGCGATGGCGGCATTTTCTTCTATAACCCAAGAGGCGTTGCGAAAACAACAAAAGATACGTCAATATTGACAAGTAACGAAATTGGTTCAGCAGAAAACAGTCCAGCCAAAACCAAACCGGCGAAAGTGGTTCTAAAGAGACAAGCACAAATTATAGAAGACGATGAAGACGAAGAAGACGCTCGAGAGCAAGAACCGTCATCGCCACCAGCAAACCAGCTTGCCAAGGTATCTCTAGTTCCCAAAGATTTCAAAGTTGAAATTCCAGTGAATGAACAAGATTGGATAGAGTGTGACAAGTTTGATGACGCTCAATGGCGCAGTGCGATTCAAGCGGCTGAGGCGGCGCTCGTGGACGAGGGCGCGCGCTTTGAACATTGGAGTACATACGATGCCCTCGCTCCGTCGAAAACAAGTGTTGCGTCTTCTGGAACAAATTTGAGGCTTGAGTGCAGAACAGCCATGCAAAGTCGTGTGAACATAGTCGTGAAGTGCGCGGAAGAGCTCACGGCATGTCGCGTGAGTTTGGACGCGACGCAGCTCATTCCGTCCTTACGACAATGGCGTGATATTTGCGAAGAAATGCTTCAGTTGAGCACAGCGGAAGACTCTAGTGGATTGCCAACATATCCATGTGAAGCTTTACTTTACAAAATCGAACATTCACTTCGAGGCGCAGTGGATGAATTAGACTTGGACACTCCAGCGTTGAAAAAGACGACGCCAGAACGTCAGCGCGCGCACTCAAAAGAGCAGCACAGCACGCCTCCAATTCTTGTTTCTGTCGAACTTCAGGCGCTGAAAGACGCCTTTTTCGAGTACAATGACGACGAAAAGAGCGTGCATTCCGCGGAAACGGATCTTGCGGAGAGTCTTCGAGCGGTTCAGATTGAAGATGCCACGACAGTCGTCGTCGATTGCGCTCGACGAGCACTCTCCGAGCTCGCGTCTTCTTTCAGTCAAGACTCACCACAAGTGAGTAAGTGCTCGGCACGCATCGAGCGACTCACGCGCATAGGTTCTGCCGTACTAGGTCCGTCGGCGATGATTAAGTGCATTACCGAGGCAACGGAAGATGAAGTCTTGGCAAAGATTATCGCTCCGCAACGAGCTACGGAGCCCGTGGCGGTGGCGCTGAGCAAAATCCTCACAACCGCCACCGTATGGCTATCTACCGAGCATGCGATTGATTTGGGTTTGCGTCGTAACGCTGCTAAACTTCTTGAGCCTCTCGATGCACACTTGTATCGACCTCCTCCTCGGACGTATGGACGATTTCCTCAGCTCCGCGCCGCGCTCGAAGCTGAAATTGTTTCCCCAGACGCTGTGGAAGCGCTTCCATTCGTTCGCCGACGCGTCGCAGACGATGAAGACGACAACGCGGACGCAAACGCATGGACACTCAAAATTCCTCACGTCACCCCGATATCGCCCTCTATCGAAGACAGAGGCGATTGGGGCGTCAAGATGGATCTCAGTGCGTGTCCCGCGTGTCGCCGCTCGGTGCTCGCTCGAGGCGCATCTGATATCATCACCTTCCCGTGTTCGCACACATTCCACGCCGCGTGTGCGCTCGATGGAGCGTGCACAGCGTGTCTGGCACGTAGTCCTTGCATGTAAAATACGTACGCAATGTAGATTTATCGCGACATGTGTCTCGTCTTCCACCGCGTGACTGTTCGCCTCCTCAAAAAAACGCTCAAAACACACTACGCGCATCGCCGCCTCACACCTCGACGCGATGCGCGCACGCGCCATGGCGCCCACACCTGCGACGCGTTCGGACGATATCGCCACCACGCGACGCCGCGACGCCGCGCGTGGCCCAAACGAGCGCAGGTCGAGCGTATTCGTCGGTGCGCCCGCACCATGCGCTCGAAGTGATGCCGACATGAAGCTCACCTTCGCGCCGATGGCGTACATCGCCGACGACGCGGACGACGACGCCGATGACTCATCGACGACGCACAAGACACATATTTTTGTCGACGAAGAGATTGGCGCGAAGCGGTCGTCGAGGATGAAAGAACGGAGTTCGACGACATCGGGCGCCAGTGCTCGCATGCACACGCTGCGCAGGCGGACGCAAGAGATTCTCAACGGAGGACGCGTGTCAACATGGATGGCGCTGATCACTGTATGGAGTTTATTTGGTGACGATTTACGCATGCTAGCGACGGATATTGATGCAGATTCTGGGTTTTTAGTCATGGTGTACGTGTGCTTGGTGAGCTTTGGAATTGAGCTCTTGGCGAGCGTCGCCGCGGTGGATGGGTACGTGTTTGGATTTTACTTTTGGCTCGATTCTATCGCCACGATGAGTCTACTCGCAGACATTCCGCAGTTTATGGAGGTGATAGGAATGGGCGCGTGCGAAGGCGTCGATTCGTATGGGTCAAATTTCGACTATGCTCACAGCAGTTTGACAGTGGGCGGTTCAGATGGCAGCATGGCGGATGGCGGTTTTGCGCGCGCTGGACGAGCTTCTCGGGCGGCAACTCGAGCAGGAAGAATCGTGCGCATCATTCGCTTGATACGACTGGTGAAGATATTTAAAACGTTTGAAATTTCGCGTGCGAGACAGCGACTTAATAGTCTCACGACGATGAAGCGAGAGAGTGTGATTAAGCTGCCGACGGATGAGCCGTTTTCTGAAGACGCAGGAGGCGCGGATGGTGACGCCGACGGCGGCGACGATGACGACATCGATTCACTTGCAGATTACGAACTCTCAAACTCACGCGTTGGACAAAAACTTGGTGAGTTGACTACGAAGCGCGTGATTGTAGGTGTGTTACTCATGTTGTTTGCGTTGCCGACATTTGACGTTGGATTGTACGCCGTCGGGACTCGAACCGAGCTCGCCATGGGTGGATTGAACATGGCGCACGAAATACTCATCAACGCCGATGCCTCGCCGTCTGCATTGAGTGGTTTTTATCGAGCAGTGAATCAATATCACTCCGAAACGACTGGCATGTATCGCCTGGTATTGAATGGTACGGATTATCAAGACAATCCAAATCTTGACTTTACACTCGATGGATATTCGCACAAGCGGCTTCGATGCGAGGAATTTGAATTCTCTCTGTATTATCCATTTGAAAGTGACGTGGATAGTACATTTAGTTTCGTGTTCTTTGATCGACAAGAGGTGAGTCAACGTCAGGCGCTGCTGAACATGATGCGCACTAGCTTTGTTTGCATCATTTTGCTCCTCGGAGCGATGTTCTTCAGCAAGGATGCAAATACTTTGGTTCTGCGCCCGCTCGATCGAATGGTGACCAAGATACAAGTCATGAGCGAAAATCCCCTCACACAGTTCACCATCAGCAATGACGACGGTGATGAGCAGATGGAGACGAGGATGTTAGAGAATAGTATTTCTCGCATCTGCTCGCTCCTCGCCGTCGGTTTTGGCGACGCTGGATCAGAAATCATTGCTGAAAACATGAAACGCGGCGGTGCGATCGATCCCATGATTCCCGGTAAGAGGATGACTGCAATTTTTGGTTTTTGTGACATCAGACAGTTCACTGATACGACGGAGATTCTTCAAGAGGACATCATGGAGTTTGTCAACACGATTGCCAAAATCGTCCACGTCGAAGTCCACTTACACGGCGGATCGGCGAATAAAAATATCGGCGATGCATTTTTGCTCGTTTGGAAATTCCCAAAGACGATCACTCCGGATGATATTTCATCGAGCGCATCACTTGTTGGCGACAAGCGTCGAGACGTGCAGATTGTGGCTGACAACGCTCTAGCATCCTTCATCACTATCATCGGCGCGCTCCGGAGAAGCGCTCGACTGCACCGATACCGCGGGAACAAAGCACTAAACGAACGCATCGCGAATTTCGAAGTAAAGATGGGTTTTGGTTTACACGTCGGGTGGGCTATTGAGGGCGCCATCGGAAGCGAGTACAAGGTAGACGCCTCATACTTGTCTCCAAACGTCAACATTAGCGCGCGTCTCGAAGCGGCGACAAAGCAATTTGGCGTTCCGCTCCTCTTCACTGGTGAGTTCGCCGATTTGCTTTCTCCGAACGTCCGCAAAATGTGTCGACAAATTGACTGCGTCACTGTTAAAGGCTCGCTGCATCCAGTCAAGTTGTTCACATTTGACGTGCGATTAGACAATATCGATCCGCCCGGGAAGGATGTCAATTTATTGCGCACGTTTGAAGAAGAAACCATGAGCCTGAACGAATACATCGACGAGTTCGAAGAACATCCGGACATAGTCAAACTCCGTAAGGGCGTGAGTGAAGACTTCTTACTCGAGTTTGATCGCGCCTTGCAGCACTACATTGGCGGCGAATGGCGCAAGGCGAGTGAAATTCTACAACGCACGCGAACCGTCACGATGAAATCTGGCGCTCTGGCGAGCGACGGCCCGAGTGAGAGTCTGCTAAAAGTCATGCAAGCCCATGACTACGTCGCTCCGAAAGACTGGCGTGGATTCCGTGAGCTCACTGAAAAGTAGTGGCTCCTATTTACTACAACTACTACCGCTACTCCTAGTGCTACGCGTGAGCGCTCGCGCGTTGTGTGTTTTATATAAACTATACCCCATCTACAACTCTGTCTTTCCCTCGCCATCTCTCGCGTAATTCACAAACGACGAAATGAACACCGACTCATCTAAATTTAGCGTGGCGTGCCACCAATCATTCGGGAAATAAATCGCCTCCCCACTCGCGACGGTGCACTCGAGCATTTCCTCTGGCGCGTCGTCGTTGTGCCCTCGACGCAACCGCTCGCTCGCCCATTGAAACGCCGTCACGTTCGGATCAAATTCCGGCGCCGGCGTCGGTGGCGCCAGAAACCAATGCTTCCTCCCAACAATAGTCTCACTCCATCCTGGTCCGTGCACGTGTAAAGGCACGCCCGACATCGGTCCACCAATCCCAAACGAAAACGCCACATCCGCATCCGCCGGCACCAGCGACAACGGCGCGTACTCAGCAAACAATGTCGACCACACATTGCGCCCATCCGAATCCACGTGGTCGCCAAACCAATACAGCGTCTCATTCGCACGTTGTCCAATCTCCACCGCCTTCTCCACGTCATTCTCGATGTATTCTCGCAATGTTTTCACAACTTTATCGTACGAAAAAGTGTTCGCCGTGGACAGCGTGACTTTGACATCGCCGTAATCATCCAACATTCTCCCCCGCGTCGTCGCCTCGCGAAACGCCGCGCGATGCGCACGTAAACCAGTGATGATCACGGGCGCGTTTGCGGCGGCGAACGTGCGCATGAAGCGCTCGAGCGACGCGTCGGCGACATCCATCGTCGGCACGGTGCATGGGCGTTGGTTGAACGCCCCCGCATCGTGCGCGCGCCAATGCCTGTGCGCCGCGACCGGGCGCGCCGCGACGACGGCGGTGACGATGGATGCGACGAGGACGACGATGCGCGCCGCGCGTCGCGGGCGACGCCGACGCGACGGCGCGGTGCGAGGCATGATGTGACGTCCAAGGACCTTTTCTCACGAACGCGTCAGAACGAGGAGGATGACGTCGGCGTCGCGGTCGTCGTCGTTCGCGTCGCGCGCGCGCGCGACGTGCGCGGCGCTCGTTGTGGTGTGCGCGTGCGTCGCGCCGGGCGCGCGCGGTTGGCGCGGCGTGCGCGGCGACGGCGTGACGAGCGCGTTTGAAAGGCCACCCGCAGCTGCAGTGCTCTCGCTCGATATAGACGCGCGCGCGGCGCACGAACGCGCGTTGTTAGACGACGATGGCGACGATGGGGATGTTCCGTCGCAAGTGCACTTGACGCCGACGGGGATTGGTGAGATCACGGTGACTTGGGCCACGCGAGCGCGCGTCGCTCGAGACGCGACGGTGGCGTACGAACGGGTGGATGACGATGACCGAGGCACGAATGGCGCGAAGAAGGCGACGGTGACGAGCGATTCGTACACGGCGCAGATTTGTTTTGGGTCTGGGACGCTATTTGCGCCGCGCATGGGGCAGACGCCGAGCGTGGATCCGATGAAGGTGGTGGAGCTCGCGAATACGAGCGCTTGGGCGACGACAGACGCGGTAAACTATCGCGTCGTGCGCGCGATTGAGGATATCATTCCGACTGGTTTTTTCGCGAGCGCGCCGTATGATAAAGGGGTGTGTTTGGACTACAACAATCCCGATGCGCAGTATCATTCACCGTTAATTCACAAGGCGACGCTGAGAAATTTGATTGGTGGGTCTCGCGTGGCGTATACATTACCCGGGAGCGCGACTTCGAGCACGTTTACCGTGCCTACGGTGCCAACGAGACACTCAAGCCATCATCGATCTTGGACGTCAACGCGCATTGCCGTCGTTGGCGATACTGGGCAAACCGAGGTGACAAAAGAGGTGCTCACGCACGTGGCGGAGACGCTCAGCGATGCGCAAGTGCTTATTCACACCGGCGATTTAGCATATGCCGATGGATTCGCGCCGAGATGGGACAGCTTTGGACGTCTCATGGAATTTCTAACGAGTAAGATGCCGATGTTGTCCGTTGTTGGGAATCACGACGTCAGCGTGAATGGATTGGAGTCGACGGCGTACGCTATGAGATACCCATCGCCAAGCATCTCATCAAAGAGTCCGTCTCAACTGTTTTGGTCCTATGAATTCGGTCACGCGCACGTGATTGGGCTCAATAGTTACGCCAATCCTAATGTGGGACTGTTTGATGGCGCTGATGCGCCTCAAATGAGCTGGTTGCTCGATGATTTAGCGAGCATCAATCGTGAATACACTCCTTGGGTCATCGCTGTGTTTCACGTGCCGTGGTACAACTCCAATCGCGGTCATTTCAAGGAAGCCGAGCGCGCTCGAATAGCCTTGGAGCAAGTTCTGTATGATGCTGGCGTCGATATCGTGCTCAATGGCCACGTGCATGCGTATGAGCGGTCGAAACCGGTGCTTAATTACGCTGAGGATGCGTGCGGTCCTGTGCACATTGTCGTTGGCGACGGTGGCAATTACGAAGGTCCATACGGCGAAGGTTGGATTGAACCGCAGCCTGAGTTTAGTGCGTTCAGAGAAGGTTCATTTGGTGCTGGGTCGCTGCTCATTCATAACGACACGCACGCCACGTGGGAATGGCGGCGAACGACGTGCGTGGCAAATACCACGGCGAGCAACTCATACTTTGAGCGCTCTGGTGACGCGAGCACATGTCGTACCATCCCTGACGTATCCGCTCAAGCCATGGAACCTGTTGATATTGCCATTTTACGCCGCGATGTCGGCGCGTGTCCAAATAAACGCGTAGGTAACGCCGAGCGGTCGAACGAAGCCTCTGGGTACAACGCCGACGGAGCATCGAGTCACGTGACAACTCTTGTCATCACAAGCATCGTTTTGCTTGCGTTATGGGTTGTTACGAGCGTTATGCTCATTCGAACTCTCCGCGTGCTCAAGTATTCGCGAGCATACCGCTCGCCAAGCTTGCTTGCAAATTCAGACGAGTACGACGATGAATTCGCCGGCGATGGAGCCATCGGACTTCACACTTTGAGCTCATCCATGGGTTCTGATAAGTTTTAGATACAAGCATTACAATCAGTAGCAAAGCAACGCAGCTCGAGCGAGCGCGTTTTGTACAAAAAAATTAATTCGATGTCCATTCAGAAGACGAGTCACGCCCCGCTCTTCTCCCAGCGGAGGATCCATATTCGTCGCGTTTATCACCAGAGCGCATACCCGCCCGACGATCGTCTCGACCTTCATCCCGTCGCTGCTGCGGACGACCGGTGAATGAATACGCCCCTGTCGTACCACGACGCGCGGAGGAGCCTTCGCGACGGTCAATGCCGCCGTAGGAGGGCGCGTCGTCGCGAAGCGCGCGCACCTGTCTGTCCCGAGTAACCTTTTGCTCCCCACGCCTCTCCTTGAACCAAGTAATAATCTTACTCACCGGTAATCGAGTGGCTTGATGAATAGATTCAATCATGTGATCATCAGGATATTGCGTCGTAGCGTACACCTTTTCCAATGTCGACACGTTGGCTGACCCAAGACGCGTCTTCTTATACGACTTATACTTTGGCATACCCCCCGGCCCAGTCGCTCGCGCGCCTTCCTCCTTCATAGCGTCTCGCTTCGCCTTTGCACGTTCCTTTTCCGCCTTTATGCGCTCCTCTTCCTCTCGTTCCGCATCCTCATTCTCCATCTCTTCCGCGTGCTTTTTCGCCAATTCGTGCGCTCGATGCCCGTTTCGCTTCAACCACGCCAATATCTCCGATCGATCCAACTCTAATTCCTGACACAGCTCTCTCACCTGCACCTGTCGACGTCCTCGAGCCAACGCGCGCTCGAGCACGCGAGTCTTCGCGCGTGGGATGGAATGCTCCGCCTCCGCGAACTCGGCTTGCTTGGCAAACTCGGCAAACAAATCCTCCCACCCTTCCTCGCCAGCTCCACCGCTCGCGCGCGCGACGACGCGCGACGCGCCCGCAGCCGCGCGCGCACCGCGCGGCAAAAACACCACCGCGCGCGTCTGCGCCTTTCGAGCGCACGTCGCGCACGCACACGCGCGCGCGTGCGCCATCCACGTCGCGCCCGAGCGCGTGGCGGCGGGCGCGAGCGCGCGCGGGCGCATCGCCCCCGGCGCGCGCGCGCGCGTCGAGTGCGACAGCGACCGCGGCGGACACATCGCCGTCGTCGTCATCGTCGTCGTCGTCGTCGTCAGCGGCGTCGTCGTCGCGGCGGCGGCGCGTCGCGGTATGGAGCTTCTGTGTCGGCGGCGTCAGAGCGCGCCTCGATGGCTGGCGACGAGGCGCGCTTGATTGACGCCGACGGCGGCGGTGATGGCGGCGGCGGCGCGCACACCGCATCGTCGTCGCCATCGTCGTCGATGGATGTCCTCGCGCGCCACGCGTGGACGCTCAGCGCGTTCGCGTTGACGCTGGTCGTGACCACGGCATCCATGTCACTGCCGTTTCCATTTCTTTCGCAAGAGTTTGCCGACGCTGCGGTGGAGCCGTGGATCGTGGGCGTGGTGTTTGCGGCGCTTCCGCTCGGCGTGCTCGCGGTGTCGCCGTATGCGCCGAAACTGGGGTGGCGATTCGGCGCGCCGAGGGTCGTTCGAGCTGGGCTGGCGGCGCAGGCGGCGTGCGTCGTCGGGACGGCGGCGTTCGCCGGGCGGGCGCGCTGGGTGGTGTGGTTGGTGTTTCGTTTCGCGCAAGGCGTGGCGAATGGTGCGACGTCGGTGAATATATTGTGTTTGGTGACGCGAGCGTTGCCAGAGGCGGTGTCGCTCGCGAGTGGTTTGCAAGAAATAGCCGCGGGCTTGGGGACGCTCATCGGACCCATCATAGGCGGGACGATTTACGATGTGAGTGGGAGTCCAATGATGCCGTTGATCGTGAATGGCGTGCTCATCGCGAGCTCGATAGTTCCAGTGCAATACGCGCTGACTCGTTTGACGACAATGTCGACGACGGCGGCGGGCGATGAAGCCGTCGAAGGCGTCGAGCACTCGACGCGAGCCATGGTCAGCCGCGTGCTTCGACATCCGACATTTGTGGCGTCATTATTAGCAGAATTAGTCGTTTCGACGTCATTTGGTGGGATTCCAACCACATTGCCGTTGTATTTGCGCCAAACGCTCGATTTGTCGCCGTCAAAAATTGGATGCGTGTACGCGTTGCTCGCCGGTTTGTACGCGTTGTGCACGCCGCTCATCGGACTCATTTCGCACGATGGCAAGCTTGGAAATGTTGTCCTTTGCCTCATTGGCATGGGCAGCATGGCAGTGGCGCACCTCTTGCTCGGACCTTCGACGTTATTGAATTTACCGCATCTAGACGACGCCGCGCGATGGTGGCTGTGCGTCATAGCCGCGTCTTTCATTTACGGCGTGGGAAGCGCATTCGCGTTTGTACCTCTGCTACCGCTTCAACAAGCTGCAGTCGCGCGTGAAGACCTGAAGGTGAAAGATTTCGTTAATGGACTTTTCATTTCGTGTTATTTCACCGGCGAAATGCTCGGACAGCTGTTTGGGGCGCAAATCGTCCACGACGTGGGCTATCCGGCCGCGTCCACGTTTTGGGCCTTCGCCATTCTCGCCTCTGCGAGTGGTTTAGTAACTGTACAGTTTGGTGCACACTTCGTGAGTCGATACAAGCGAATTCGTCGCACATTGAGTGGCATCACCCCATTGAACGTTGTCGTTGAAGATGGCGACGGCGTCGTCTCCGCGTTGGAGGATGACGAGCGTAATTTTTTAGTAGAAGACTTGTAAAAATATACCGCAGCGATTTTAAACAAACACAACGAAACGTGAAAGACATAAGAATTAAGCGGTTGTTGACTTCGCTCTCGTTACAACCCATTTCGACACTCTACTTGACCTCTCTAGATCCTTCACGACTAAAAACCGTACACATTTCGTATCTCGACGCCACCCGCGGCTGACGTCAAAAACCAAAATAAATCCACGCAACAACGCACGAGATTTAACGGTAAGACTTTTGGAAGCGGGCACGCGCACCACGGCCACCAGCCTTCTTCGGTTCCATACGTCTCGGATCGGCAACCAACAACGTGCGGTCGTACGCCGCCAAGAGATCCTTAATCTCCTTCTTGCTCGCCTCGTCGACGTACTTTTGGTAATACGCCACTAAAGACTTGGCAATCGCCTGGCGCACCGCGTACATTTGGCTCACGTGTCCACCACCCTTGACGCGGATGCGAATATCAACGTTCGCGAATCGCTCCTTCCCGAGCAACAAAATAGGCTCCACGGCTTTCAAGCGCAACGTATCCGGTTGCACCAAATCGATCGGGGTTCCATTCAAGCGAATCAAGCCCTTACCGCGCTTGGTGTGCGCCACGGCCACGGCGGTTTTCTACGCGCGCGAATACACGAATACACGACGCATGGTTAGTGTCTAGAATCAATACACACCGTCACGCTTCACGTGCACGCGTTCGATCGTCGACGACGACGGTCATTTGGCGCGACGTCGCGGATCGAGACCCTAGCGCTCAGCCTCCATCACGCATCATCATCTCACGACGACGGCGGCGACGACGACGACGCCCGATACACGCGACCGCGAGACGCATAAAAACGATACACATTCATTCGCATCGCTCACGTACCTTGCGCCCGAAGGTTTGTACGCTCTGTGACGGTCGAAAGACACACGCGACGTTGCGCGGTTAGGGTCACGTTCGCGATGTGGCCACGCGCGAACGATGCGCGCGACGGCGACGACGACGATCGCGACGAGAGACACACGGGAGCGCACGCGCGCGCGAGACGAACGCGATGCAACGCGATGGGTCGATGGATACGCACCATTTGTTCCGCCATCGTGCGTTGACGTGTTCGTAAAAGACGGATGGGGCGCGCGCATCGCGCGACATGGTCGAGGGTGTGATACATTGGTGGCGTCACATGGGTCGCCTGGACACCCCTGGCGGTTCGTATCTCTTGTGTCTGCGTCTATCGCGTACGTCACGCCAACGCGCGGTGGAGTCTAGGGAGGAACCACGCGAGTTTGTGCGCCAAGATGATCTCTCGTGGGTGCGCGAGTGCGAGTGCGCGGGAGAGCACGGATGGGGTGGATGCGGTGGAGGATGGGGAGACGGAGGAGGAGGAGGAGGAGGAGGAGGGGTCCGCGGACGGAGCGGCGGCGTTGTAAATCGCGGTGAAGAACGTATCGAAAAAACTCTCGGCGGTGCGAGAGATGAGTTCCACGAATTCATCGGAGTCGATTTCGCCGGCGTCGTCGCCGACGACTTGGAGTTGGCTCAGGGCGAAAACGTGCTGAGCGGCGAGCGGCGCGAGAAGGCCGTCGTCGTGCGCGCTAACGATTTCTAGCGCTCGACATAGATTCATGAACTC
>Ga0222715_10003475_pt1 | contig 14024 bp, 5 predicted proteins | sample C33_9DmetaG_FD_165056 | JGI IMG/M metagenome (GOLD analysis project Ga0222715, IMG submission 165056) | Estuarine water microbial communities from San Francisco Bay, California, United States - C33_9D | ecosystem: Environmental > Aquatic > Marine > Unclassified | place: USA: California...
CACTTACAAGTACCAACTATAGAAGTTGCCGATCTTATTTCAACATCAGTAGAGTTTTCTGCTCATGGAACAGATCTCTTAACTGGAGATGAGATGACTGTTAAGTATAAAGGATCAAGATCACATTCTGATTCTCAATACGCAACAAATTATACTGTCTAACAATGGCAGAGTACAACTTTCTTAGAGAAAGTAGTGTACACCTCGTATACGGAGGGAGTCGCTATAATTTAAAAACGACTCCCGATGTATCGTTTTCTCAGACATTTGCGGAAGATGCATACCAAGTAAAGACTTTGCATGATCAAACAAAGATGTCACAGGGAACGAGTATTACAAAAGCTAATCCTGCGGACTTTAGTTTTACGGTTCATCTAACAAAAGAAAAAGATGAATCAATCGTGCTAGATCTTTTATTAGACTATGATACAACAGGATCAAATATAAAAAGTTTTGATCTGTATATTGTAGCTGGTGAAAGTACTTTTAAATTGAATGAATGTATTATCAGAGATGGACAATTTAATTTAGGTAAAGGCTCACCACTAACTTTGACAGTAAGTGGACAAGCACAAAAACTAGAAAGAGTAGGAGATGAAAATTATTCACTTCCTGGCACACTGCAATCCGCAAGTGCCACACGAACTCCCACCTTATCACTGATAGATGTGGAAGTAAGTGGTTCAGACGTTTTAAATTTAGTATCTGCAACACTAAGTGTACAAAACGATTTATCTTGGACTCCTTATGAAACATTACAAAACAGTCTTTCAGTTACAAGTGCTTCAAATGTAATGTATCCTTCTGGGTATACTCTTGAAAGAAGAGTAATTTCTGGAAATATTGTTCAGTATCTTACTAGCAATAATTCTAGCACGGTACAAACATTTAATACTAATACTGGAGTAGTAATTAAAACTTTAGTAGATGGTAGCACATTCTTTAATGCAGATTTAACAAGCTGTATGTTTACAAAAAGAATGTCAGTTGCAGAAGCATTTACGCAGACATTTGATTTTAGATTATTATCAAACCCTGCGGATTTATCAACTTTAATTTCATATTAGGAGAAAAAATAAATGGATTTAAAATCATTATTGGTCGACAGTAAGACCACTTGGGTAGAATTCCCAGGACTTGACGGGTTTGAAGTAGAACTTGCAAACTTATCAAGAAAAGAATTAGTAAATTTAAGAAAAAAATGTACTACAAATAAATTTAATCGTAAGACTCGTCAATTTGAAGACGAACTTAATGATGATAAATTTGTGAAAGAATTTACAAGAGCAACAGTAAAAAATTGGAAAGGATTACAATTAGGGTATTTAGAAGATTTAATTCTTGTAGACTTAAAAGGGCAAGATAAAAAATCAGAAATGGAATATTCAGAAGAAAACGCTCAAGTGTTAGTAGAAAATTCAAGTGAATTTGACAATTGGCTCAACGAGGTAGTCTTTGATCTAGAAAATTTTCGTAGCAAAGAACAAGCAAAAACTGTTACAAAAACTCCGCCTATTTCTGGATAATAAAGATGTAGGAATGTCCAAGGATCAATACTTGGAAATGATGGAACAAATGGGTGAAGAACCCGACTGGGAAAAATGTCCTCCACATTGGGAAGATTTTCCTGAAATAATAATAACCTGCATGAATATTTTTCATAGCATGGGGGATAGAATATATCCAGAAATTGGTTATATTGGAAAAGATTACACTAATTTTGAATTTTTATTAAAAAATTATGGTGTACCAAAGTACCAAAAAGAATATGTATTTGAAATAATACTGTGGTTAGACAGTAGAGCAATCGATATAGCTCAGCAAAAATTAAAAGCTGAGTACGATAGAATAAAGAGAAAGAGTGGCAGATAATAGAGTAATATTTGAAGTAATTGCAACTGCAAAAGGTGTAAAAATTGTTCAAGTACAAACAGATGAACTAGCAAAAAGCACCGATAAAGCAGAAAAATCTACTAGAAATTTAGAAAAAACTCGTGATCGTTATAATAGACGTGAAAAAGGCGCTGCACAAATATCTTCAAACTCTACTAAAAACTTTTCCAAAATGCAACAAAGCATTGACGGCGGGGGCGGAGCTGGTGGACTTGTTCGCGCATACGCCCTTTTAGCTGCTAACGTTTTTGCATTAACTGCAGCTTTTGGTGTTCTTTCTCGTTCTGCACAGGTAGATAAATTAACAGATTCTTTAGAAATTTTTAGTACTAGAGGTGGACAATTTGTAGCAAATATTGCCAAAGATTTACAAGAAGCATCAGGAGCAGCAATAAATTTTGCAGATGCTTCAAGAAACGTAGCTCTTGCCTTGAGTGCAGGATTAGATACATCACAAATACAAGATTTAACAAAAGTCGCTAGGGGTGCTTCAGTTGCTCTTGGCAGAAGTCTTCCAGACGCTCTCGATAGAATATTTAGAGGGGTTATCAAACTTGAACCAGAAATATTAGATGAAATTGGTTTATTTGTTCGAGTAGATGAAGCGTCTCAAAAATATGCACAATCTTTAGGTAAAACAGTAACTTCTTTAACCTCTGTAGAAAAACGACAAGCATTTTTAGCAGAAGCTACAGAGCAGGGGTTGAAAAAGTTTGAAGAATTTTCTGATTCAATTGAAACTACAGCATTTGATAAGTTAAGTGCTTCTTTAATTGATATTGCACAAAATTTAACAAGCTTTATAAATAAAGGATTAACACCTATAGTAAGTTTCTTAGCAGAAAATAAAGCAATTTTAACAGGAGTTTTTGTTGCAATTGCTGGTCTATTACTGAAAACAGCAATACCTGCGATTGGACAATTTAATTCTAAGTTGGCAGAAAGCGCCTCTCTTGCTTTAGCAGACCAAAAAGCATATCTACAAGGAATAGAGAAAAAATCAAATGCTGCACGAGTATTTGCTATTGAAGAAGAAAAACGAAATCTAAAAGAACAAAAAGCAAAAACAAGAAGTGTTTCTAAAGGAGTAGGCGCCGAGTTTAAATCACGAGCAAAAGATGCCAAAGAAAATGAAACTCTATTAAAGAAAAATTTGGGTACTACAGACAAATTAGCAGCAGTTAACCAAAGAATTGGTATATTAGAAAAAGCATCAGCAAAAGCTAAAGGTGAAAATAAAAAACTTATTGATGATGAATTACAAGGTAGAAGAAATCAAGTTAAAGAACTAGAAAAACAATTAAAGATTGAAAACAAACTTGCAGGATTAAAAACAAAAGGCAAAACTCCTACTGTAGTTGGTTTAGCAGCTAAAAAAGAAGCTCAATTAGAATCAAGAGTTGCAACTTCTAGTGCTTTGGCACAAATTTCGGGGGTAGGAGAAACAAGAGGAGTAGCTGCAGGATTTGCAGATTTATTTCAAACTATTAAATCAGGAGAGGTAGTTACAGAAGAAGGAACTAAAAAACTAACAAGGATGGGAAAAGTTTCTGTAGGACTTAAAGGTTCTCTTGGTCTTTTAACTACTGGAGTGCAGTCATTAATGATGACACTAGGGCCTTGGATAGCAGCTCTTAGTTTTTTAGCTCCTTTACTAGGAATTGTAGCTCAAAAATTGGGATTCTTTTCAAAAGAAGCAAAAGAATTAGATAATAGTTTAAAAAGAACAGGAGATTTACTCGAAAACTTAAATAAAAGATTTCAGGCACAAACAGACGGAATTAAAAATTCAGAAATTTCTTTTTTAGAAAATATGAAAGCTGCTTTAGCATATAATAAAGCACAAACCGAAGTTTCAAACGAGATTTTAGAAATTAATCAAAGATTAGAAAACTTTAATAGTACAGCTACAGATAGTGTTAAAAACTGGGAATCATTTAAGAAAATTTTCGGATTAGATAGAGAAACTAAAGCTATAGAACAACAATTTCAATTAGCAACTGAGAAAATAATTGCTATGTTTAATGCTGGGGATGAACAAGGTTTAAAAATTTTTGGGGCTGCTTTAGATCCTTCAGGACAGTTAAGTAAAAGTATTATAGACTTAGAAAAAGCAGAAGGGGCAATTAAAAATGTAGATAAAGCAGTAATTGAGTTAGTTAACTCACAATATGAAAGAGCAAGACAAGAAGACGCTCTTGCAAAATCTGCGGCCGCCTATGCCGGCCAAGTTGTTCCAACTACGATAGAAGATATTGTTGATAACTTTAAAAATTTAAACGGGGTTACAAAAGAACAAATAATAGAGTATATAACACTTAAAAATACATTAGCAAGTGCAAAAGTTGCTTTTGATAACTTAGACACTACCACTTTAAATTATGTAGATGCCTCAAAAGCAGACCTAGAATTAACTAAAGCAAGAACTTCAAGATTAGAAAATTTTACTTCCGCAGTCGAAGGTGCAAAAGATTCTGTTGGTAAATTTACTAATTCATTTTTACCAAAAACAAAAGTAGATGAAGTTCTTTCAAGTTTAGAACAAGTACAAACATCTTTTCAAGCTCTATTTGAAGATATAAAATTAGAGTCTGGACAAGTTGTTCAAGTATTAACAGACCCAGCAACTGCTAAGAAATTTTTTGAAAACTTTGAGCAAGATAATCCTATTTCAAGAATATTTAGTGATGACGAAATTAAGAGAATAAAAGACTTTGGAGCTGCAGGAAATTTTGATGAAGCAAGCAAAATATTTTCAGGCATTGTAGAAGAGTTTGCAAAATATCAAAATTCCATTTTAGTTGCAAAACAAAACCAAAAAACTTTAAATGATGAAGTTAAAATATTTGAACAAAGCGTACAAAGAGGATTAAAATTCATCAAAGACGACAATATGTTAGGCCAAAAGAGATTAGCTTTAGCAAAATCTCAGAAAGATGTTGCATTAGCTGAGTTACAAGCAAATCTACGAGCACAAAAAGTAGACGAAGAAAGATCACAAAATATACGAGATCTTGTTGCTAAGGCAGAAACTTATAAAGACATACAGTCAACTCTTCAAAATTTAGGACTAAGTAATCAACAACTTCAATCAATAGCAGCAAGTTTTGAAGCAAAAAGAGCTGCAGAAATTGAAGAAATTGTAGCAAGTAGAACATTAGAACAGCAACTACTTATAGATAATGGAAAAGCAGCACAATTTTTATTAAATATTGATAAAGAGAGACTAGAAATTACTAGAAAATTAGCAGAAAATGTCGCCAAAGTAAATAGATTAAGAAGAACAGGAAGCTCAAACTTAGATCCTGCTCAAGAAGCAAGAATTTCAATAGAAGCTGCAAAAGATTCTTTCAATATAGCCCGAGAGGAAGCCGATATTAAGTTTACACTTTTAAAAGCAGAACAAGAAATACTACAAAAGAGATTAGAAGTTTTAGCAGAAGAAGAACTTAAGTCTGCACAAGCTGCCGATAAGGAAATGGTACGACTAGGGGGTTTATTAGCTAAAGAGACGGATGAAAAGAAAAGAATAGCTTTAGCAGAGCAAATATTAGTAGAGGAAAAAATTGCAACAGAAAAATTCGCATCAGAGCAAAGAATTAAATCTTATGCTACTGAAATTGGAACAGTAACAGCTAAATATGATGAAATACTAAGAAAAACAACTGCAAATGCTGCTAATCAGTTTGTTGTTACTTTATCAGATGCAATAGCAAAAGCCTCGAAAGAATCTGTTTCTGCAGGATTACAAGCAGGTTCAGCAGCTCTGAAAGCACTAGACTCAGACGCAGCTGAAAAAGGATTTGAGGCTTCTGCAAAACAAAAACGAGAAGAATTACAAAAGAAAGCAACTAGCCTAACTGAAGCAGGAGATATAGAAGGAGCTGCTGCTGTTACAAACCAAATGAACGCTATTACTGCAGCGACAGAACAAGCTGCAGCAAAACAAGCAGTGGCAATGACAGTAGCAAGAGGAGTTCTTGAAAGCTATAAAGAATCATTTAAAGATCTTGGTCCTGAAGGAGTTCTTTTATCAACAATACTTGAAGGGTCAATGCAAATTGCAGATGCTTTCCAAACAATGTCAACTGCAATTGAAAATAGTACAGATGGATTAGGAAAAGCTGCAGCAGTTGCAGAATTTGCAAGTGTAGCTATTGGTCAGATATCTCAAATAATGGCTGCAAATTCAAATGCACAAATTTCACAAATAGATAAACAAATCGAAGCAGAAAAAAGAAGAGACGGTAAATCCGCTGAATCCGTTGCAAAAATAGCAGCAATGGAAAAGAAAAAGGAAGCTATAGAAAGAAAAGCATTTAATCAAAGAAAGAAAATGCAAATGGCTCAAACAGTTATAAATACTGCTTCTGGTATAATGAGAGCATATGCTGATTATGACGGTTTAACAGCAACAGCTCTTGCAGTAATGATTGGTGCATTAGGAGCAGCTCAATTAGCAATTATTTCTAAGCAGAAATATGAAGGCGGAGGCGGAACTGAAGGAGCAGCTAAACCAACAGCACTTACAATCGGTGGAAGATCTGGGGCTGTTGATGTAGCAAAAGGAGCAACTTCTGGAGAACTTGACTATTTAAGAGGTGGAAGAACAACTGGGCAAAACTTAGGAGGAGCAGGAGCAAGTCTTCCTAACGCAGCAATGGGTCGCAGAGGATATGCAGACGGAACAGAAGTATTAGTAGGAGAAAGAGGCCCTGAAGTAGCAGTGTTCCCAGGAGGAACTTCAATTATACCAAACTACGCTCTTGGTGGCGGAAGCACAAATGTTAACTTTACAATTAATGCAGTAGATGGACAAAGCGTACAAAACATGTTATATACACAAAGAGGAAATATCATAGGAATGATAAGAGAAGCAGCAAATGCAAATGGACAACCATTTTTAGAATCAGTTGATCCAGCAGTTTATGGGGGTAATGGATAATGGCATTTAGTAGTTTTGCGGATAGATTACCTGATCCCAATTATAAGATAACAGAAGCAGGAGAAAATTCTGCAAGCGGGGTTGCTGGACCAGGATTTGCTTCAGTTAAATTTTCTTCTGAACAACCTGTTTCTATATCAAGAACAAACTCTGGACGTGTAATTACAAGAAGCATCATTGCTCAACACTGGACAATAGATATTACTTATAATCCTATGACTCGAGATGAATTTGAACCAGTTTATAATTTTTTAATGGAAAAAAGAGGGCGATTAAAACCATTTTTTGTTGTCTTACCACAGTATTCGTCACCAAGAACATCAACGAGTGGAACAATTTCAGTTTCGGGCAGTATTACATCAGGGGATACAAATTTTTTAATAAATGGAATGGACAGTGTCACTGGAGGATTGCGTCCAGGTGACATGTTTAATTTCTCAGATTCCTCAAATTCCAATCATAAAAAAATATATCAAGTAGTAAGAGTTGCAGATTCGACCAATAAACTTTCAACAGATTCTGCTCTAGATTCTACAGATGAGAGAAGATTGTACGTTGTTCCTCCTATAGAAAAAGATGTTACAAGTGGATCAACAATTATTTATACAAACCCTACTTTTAGAGTAATTCAACGTAGTGATGTTCAAGAGTATTCTCTTGGAACAAATAATCTATACCAATTCAGCCTACAACTTGAGGAGGCTCAACCCTAATGGCAAAACGCAGCATTGACACTAGCATTGAAGAACTATTAGTTAGTAATGGTGACTTTGAGTACGCGCATCTAATAAAATTTGAAAGACCTTTTGATATTGATCCTAACTCACCAAACTTTCGTACAAATGCAAATCGTTATGCATATTTTACAGATGCAAGTCGTGATATTAGTTTTAATGATGGAAGCGTAGATCAAGATGGAAATGCAAATGGAGCACAAATTTACAGAGCAAATCGTGTTCTTTCTGTTGGACAATATTCAGAAACAACTTCTCCTCGTGCAATAAGTGTAGGATTAACTCTTGCAGGAGAACATTTAGGAACTTCTGTATCTATAACTGGAGACTTTGGATCTTCATCTTTTACTGTAGATTCAACTTTTCACAACGATAAAGATCGAACAGATTTAGTTGACTTCGGATTTCGTGAAGGCGATAAAGTAAAAATAACAAAAAACTCAGGCACCTTTTCTACAGGCGCCTCAAATGTAACATATATTATAACTGGATTTTCCAATAATAATCTAACAATGGCGCTTGCCACAACAGGTAATGATTCAGATGACGATACTTCATTTCCTACAGATACAAGTGTGGGGGTAACAATCACTTTAGAATCAGAAGAACTTAAAGCGGTTTTACTTGATAGAAGTGGAGTAAGTTTAGCAAATCCTTCCTTTTTAAATAGAGAAGTATTTATACATAAAATATTTATTGATCCAGAAACAGGAGATTTGCTGGGGAATACAAGCATACTTTTATTTAAAGGTATAGTATCTTCTTGTTCAATAGAAGAAAGTCCTACTGGAAGTAGAGTAAAGTGGTCATTGTCAAGTCATTGGGCAGACTGGGCAGCTGTAACAGGAAGAATGACAACTGATGAAGTTCATAGAGCATTAGATTCAAAAGGAAGACCCAACCCAGAGGCAGCAGTAAGACCTGAATATGCTTATGATCTTGGATTTTTACATGCAGAAACAACTCTCAATCAAATTGCAAACTATTCAACTTTTCGTGAAGAGATAACTTATAAAACAAAAAAACGTGGGGGTGTAGCAGGAATAACAGGACAAACAAAACTTGTAGAAGTTCGTAAAACCATAGAAGATATTAATGAAGTTGATCTTACTATAGGATTACAAGGAAAGTTTCTTCCAGTAGTGTATGGGGTTCAAAGAATAGCAGGTATACCTATTTTTGCAGATACAAAATCAACTGCTTCTAATATAGTCTATGTTGTTCATGCCCTTTCAGAAGGAGAGGTGCATGGTATCTATAATTTTTATGTAGACGGTGTTCCAATTATTTGTACTGATAAATCTGACTTTGACGTAAGAAATGCGTCTACTGGTACTGATAAAGATAATAGTCAATTGCAGTGCTATGGCAGAGCGGACCAAGGGGATACTGTAGGTGGCGACGATACTGCTTCTTATGCTGTAAGTGAAGCAAAAGCAACAACTTCTGATCAATTTTATCAAGCAAAACAAATTTCTGCTGGCGATGATCCTGAATCAAGAGCAAATATATTAAAAAATTTAACAAGACAAACAGATGCACACTATCAAACTATTGTAAGTAGTTCTGCTCCAAATCTAACCGCATCAGATGCTTTAGGATTACAACATCAACAATGGGCAGAAATTCAAAGCCCTCATAGTTTATCTTTAACTTTCTTTGCAGGAAGATCTACTCAAAAAGCTTCAAGTATGCTAGTAACTCAGGCAGAAGGTACAGGTGATGGAAGTAGATTTAAAAGACAAGCAGATTACTATGATTCAGATATTCCTTATTGGGGGCCTGATCATAGATTACTTGATACAGCTTATGTAGTAGGTGCTTATGTAATATCAGAAGATCAAACAACAGTTCCAGAAATAGAATATACAATCAAAGGAAAAGTTTTTGAAAATTATAATTATGATAATTCATATTTACCAGATTCTATAATAGGTTCAAGTGATAGTCATACAAATTTTAACGAAGGTGACGATGTTACTATAGAAAGAAGTACTGATGGATCAACCTGGACACAAACAAATGTAGAAGGAACTCCTTCTGATACTTCATTTAGAATATTACATAAATATTTACTATCTACAAGTAGAGGAACAACACATTATAGATTTATTTTAGATCAAACTCCTGATCTTGATGAAAGCAATGGGGTACCAGCTTATACTTATTTAAGACTTAAATCTGGTGCAAACTATTGGCATATGAGAACATGGAATCATAAATCGGTAGATAGTGCAAATTTTGCTCTTTATACTCAAACTCCAAGTTCAGTTGCAGTAAATGGATCAAATCAAATTCAATTAACTTTTAGTACAGCAGCTGCAGATTTATTAAAAGCTGGTTACACTGATGAAATTGCAAATTCACCTGCAAAAGTAAGTTATGCATTTAAAGTAAATGGAGTAAGTGCACTAAGTTATTTAGCAGATAATAGTATTGTAGGAACTTGGTCAGGAGATACAATTACTCTTGATGCAAAATATGATTCCGCACTTAATGGTGGAACAGCAATTGGAAGTATAAGCAATGTTCTTACTATTGAAATGTTTAAAAATAGAAACTTCTATTTTGGTGGAGTTGGAGGAGCTTTAACAGATTTTACTTCTTCCTCAGAATTAGAAGGAGCAACAATAACAATCGATCAGACAGGAGAAAGTCGAATTATTGATAGTTTTGATGCAACAAATAAAAGAATAGAAATTGAAATGCCTTTTGTAACTCTTACAGAAGCAAATCATGATGCAGGACTTACTTTTAGTATAGAGGGATTATACTCAGATAGAAGAGCAGGAAATAATCCTGCTATGCAATTACTTGATTATTTATCAAGTCCAAGATACGGTAAAAAATTAGATATAAATACAGATATTGATCTCGCTTCTTTTAAATCTTCTGCAAAACTATGTGATGTTCGTTCAGATCAAACAATTGTTCTAAATGCAAATGAAACAAACGTAGCAGTAGGAGATATTTATAAACTTACAAGTGATGGAACAAGTTCTGGAACTCATGTAGCTTCTGGTACTGTTAAATCTGTAACTACAACTACTGTTGGAGGATCAACAGTATCTAAAATTACTTTTGAGAAAATGTCTCATCAGCTCGGAAGAGAGTATCAAAACTATATTAATTATGCAGTAGGGGAGCATATTCTTACAACAGATGGCAATGTATACAAAGTAACTTCCGCAGGATATAAATCAACAAAACCAACTCATACAAGTGGAACTATAAGTGGCTTAGAATATATTTCAGCAGGAACTTATACTTTAAACAAAGTATCTGGTAGTGGTCCTTCAAATATTACTGTAAATGCAGGGTTTGGAACAATATACTCTTTATATTCAGCAGATTTCATTAAGTATTGGAGATACTTAGGGTGGGAGCATCATAAACAATGCTTTGTAACAAGACATCAAACTAATTTTATTATTGATACTACTCGATCTTTATTTGAAAATGTAAATGCATTTTTAACACATTTTAATGGATTATTATCTTATGAAAGTGGTAAATATGTACTTGATGTTGAAACTCAAGTTTCTGCACCTGCTACTTCTACATCTTTTAATTCAGTAAGTTATGATTGGAATGTAAATCCAGAGTATATAGATAATAGTGATATAATTGGTGGAATTACTCTTTCTGATAATTCTCAAAGCACTTCAAAAAATACAATCAAAGCAAGTATACAAGATCCTCAAAATAATTTTGGATCAAGAAGTGTATCTTTCTTTAATTCCGATTATTTAAAAGCAGATAGAAATGTAGTAAAGACAGGACAATGGGAATACTCAGGTATTACAAACTACTACAATGCTCGTATTGGTTGCGAAAAAGAATTATTACAAAGTCGATACAGCAGAGAAATATCTTTTACATTAGGTCCAAAAGGAATACTGTTAAAAGCAGGTCAAGTTATTTCAGTAACTTATCCTCCTTTTGGCTTTAGTTCTAAATTATTTAGAATTGAAAACTTAAACTTTAATGCAGATTGTAATGTACAAGTAAAAGCAAGAGAATATGATGATAGTATTTATGCAATAACTGCACAAAGAGCAAGTGAGTTACGACAAGAAACTGCAACACAAACAGCCCCATTAAAAGCGCCAGACGCTCCAAGTGGATTATCTGCTACAACTACTAAACCAGGAAGCGTAGTATTAAGCTGGACAAATCCTTCTAATTTTATAGATGAAAGTGATGATGTAGAAATATGGGTATCTGATGATAACAATCGTGCAAATGCAATTCTTTTATATATTGCAGATAATGAAACAAACTTTACATATACAACAGCAGATGCAGGAACAAAATATTATTGGGCAAGAGCAAGAAGAACAGCACAAAAAGGAAATAATAAACCTCAAATAATAACTTCTGCTTATCATCCTAGCGGAGCTACAAGTGGAGTTACAGGTACTTCAAAACCACTTTCACCTGCTCTTTTAGTAAATATAAATAATATTATATTAAGATTTGACGCAGATGGAGTACTAGATCCAAGCGGAGCATCACAAGATACAACAATTACTGTAACAAGACAAAATTTAACAGGAACTCCAACCATACAAATATTAGAAGCAGATGGAAGTTCCCAGAGTGATGTACTATTTACAGATGCAAGTACAAGTATAACAGGATTAAGCGCAACAGTAGATGCAAGTACAGCAACTACATCTACAACTCCAAAAATTGTAAAAGTATCTTTAACTGAAAGCGGTGATACATATACTTATATTATTCCACTTGGAATAGTACAGCAGGGTAGAATAGGAGCAGATGGAGCAGATGGTAAAACAGCAAAACTAACTCCAAGTAAGTCTGTTATAAATTATTCTACTGCTGGAGCAGAGAGTGATACAATTACATTTACGACTGATGTAGGAGGGTTTACAACTCCTTATTATAGATTTTTAGTAGATGGAGTAGAAAAACAAGCATATAGTACAACAAGTACTTTTACTTTATCTGATGCAGATGAACCTGCTATTGGAGGAACAACAATAGTAAAAGTAGAACTAAAAGAAAATAATACAGGAAGTGTTTTAGCTACTGATACAGTAACAATTTATGCTGTTCAAGATGGATCAGATGCAATTATAGGATTTTTAACAAATGCTGCTCATGTAGTTCAAGCAAATTCAAGCGGAACAGTATCAAGTTTTTCAGGAGCAGGAGGAACTTACAAAGTATTTGTAGGTGGAACCGATGTTACAACTTCTTGTACTTTCTCAGTAGCGAGTGAAACTGGTGTAGATGTAAGTATAAATGGAAGCACAGGAGTATATTCTGCATCTTCAATGTCTGCAGATCAAGGAACAGCAACATTTCAAGCAGTTATTCCAGCAGCAACAGCAGGTACATCAAGCAATGTAACAATTACTTCTGATTATAGTATTAGTAAATCAATAACAGGGGCAGATGGACAAACTGGAGCAAGCGTAAACATTGTATTTCAAAGAGCTGCCTCCGCTCCATCAACCCCAGCAAATTCTTCAGGGGTGCCATCAGGATGGTATGACTCTCCTCCTTCTGGAACAGATTTATTATGGGCCGTTAAAGGAACAAAAGCAGTTGGTGCAAGTACATTTACTTGGGGAACAGTATTTCAAGTAGAAGGAACAGCAGTTGCAGAAATAGCAATTTATATAAAAGCTTCTTCAGTTGCAACTCCAACAGGCGGAAGTTATAATTTTACAACAAGTACATTAACAGCTCCAACTTCTTGGAGTACAAGTGTTCCAACTCTTTCAGCAAATGGAGATAAAATATATTTATCAGTAGGACTCTTTACAGGGTCTCCAGAAGAAACAGCAGCTACTACAACTTGGTCAACCCCAGTCATTTATGCGCAACGAACAGATGGAAGTACAGGTTCAACAGGCCCAAGAACAGCAACAGGGTATATTTATTATCAATCATCAAGTGCCTCACAGCCAACCACACCTTCAACAAGTTCCGTATCTTACAGTTTTAGTACTTCATTATTAAGCGGAGGAGTAATCGGAACAGGCCCAACAAATTGGAATCAAAATCCTCCAACATTTACAGGAAGCAATGCAAATAAATACTGGTATGCATATTATAGTGTTATTGAAAGTTCTTATGGAGGATCATATACAGTAACTTTCTCCCAAGCATATCAAGGACAAAATTTTACAGGGCTTGTAACTTTTACGGGAACAAATACAATTAGTGATGGTACAAATAGTACAACAGCACTTACAGCAACTGATTTAGGATCAAGTGGATCAACAATAATTGATGGAGGAAGAATTGAAACTGGAACTATCAGTGCAAATAGAATTTCAACAGATTTATTAAGAGTTGCAGATGCAGATAGCGAAGTTAATGATGCAGCTAAAACTGCAGGAAGTGTTGGTGGCTGGACTATTGATTCTTCTGCAATTTATAGTGGAACAAAAGATACAACTGGTTATACAAGTACA
>Ga0222715_10003478_pt1 | contig 14019 bp, 10 predicted proteins | sample C33_9DmetaG_FD_165056 | JGI IMG/M metagenome (GOLD analysis project Ga0222715, IMG submission 165056) | Estuarine water microbial communities from San Francisco Bay, California, United States - C33_9D | ecosystem: Environmental > Aquatic > Marine > Unclassified | place: USA: California...
CCAGCAAATGCTCCATTATCGTTATACTGTACTTGTGTATCTGTTCCACCCGGAGTACCACCACCACCACCACCAGTTGCTGTAAATGTAATTGTTCTGTTGGTAGCCGATGTTGTAATTGCCATACCTGTGCCAGCAATAAGTTCAATACTGTCTAATGTGCTTTCAGCACCAATTGGATTTTGTCCTGCAACAGTAAATTCTGCAAAAATATTTTGATCTTCGTTAGGTGAAGTATTTGTAATTGTAAGTGTGTCAGCAACAATAGATGTACTAATTCCTGTTGAACCTTCAACAACAAGTGTGTCAGTTGAGGTGTTTGCTGTTGTAGTACCTGTGTCTGCATTGACAGTTGCCCAAAGATTTTGCGGAGTACTTGCTGTATCTACATAAGCCTTGATTGCACTTTGCGTAACAAGTCTTGTTCCACTATTTGCAGTGAATGTAGAATCGTTATCAATAGTGCTTACTGTTACTGCACTACCTGCAAAATTTAAACTTGTTGTTGCACTAAGAGTTTTACCAGGTAATGAATCTGTAAATGTAAATGACCCTGAACCATTTGTAGTAAGTACTTGCCCTGTGGTTCCATCAGTGATACCAATATCAGTTAATGCTGTCGGTGAGTCTGTAATTCCATAACCTGCAAGTGTAGTTGGCTTACTTTGAATGTTGCTAAACAACGGTTGGTTAACTGTATTAGTCCAAGTAATGCCGTCATATGCTAATACCTCAGCACTTGTTAATGATGTTAATGAAACGTCATTTAAATCCGTAAGTGCATATGTTGGTTTATTAGTTACATTCGTCCAATCCAAATAATGAGAACCATCAAACCCATCAAGTGTATCTGCATCTAATCCTGCACCGCCTGAAGCAATATCATTTGCAGGAACCCAATTAAGTCCGTTCCATTTTAAAACTTGTCCTGTTGCTGGTGGAGTAGTTTGTGTATCAACATCAACCATATCGCTGATGTCGTTTGGTATAGTAGGCTTGTTAGCCAAATCATTGTAACTTCCTGAAGTTGCTACAGAAGCCAAACTTGGTCTACTTGTAATTTCTGAATATGCTATTGCTGAGTTTATCCAAGCAGTTCCGTTGTATTTTAAATATTGTGAGTTTGCTGGAGCAGTAAGTGTTACGTCTGTTAATCCGGCAAGTGCAGTTACGCCACCGCCACCACCACCTGAACCAACACCAGTTGCTTCAACCGTAAGTGTTCCTGCAGAATCATTATAAGTTAAGGTAATACCTGTACCTGCAACAAGAAGATTTGCAATTCTATCGTCTACACGTTCGTCAGTAAGATACTTTTTAGTACCTTCTACGATATCATCTGTAGTTACAGGGATAGTAGGCGTACCTATCAAGTCACTGTATTGTCCGCTGAATGGATTATAAAGTACTCCTGCAATAGTTAAACTTGTTGCAGAAATATTTCCGGCACCGACAATACCTGAGCCAGTTAAGTTAAGGTTATCACCGATGGGCAATTCTTTTAACTTATTACCGTCATCTACGTCTACTATAAGTGGTATTCTATTTGCCATTTTGTTTTCCTATACTCATATTTATTTTATATCACAAACGATATTCCAGGCCACCATTGACCATTGTAATAAATTGTTAATCCTGGTGTGGTACCACCAAGCGGACTCCAATTAGTGCCATCTGCTATCGCCATCATACCGTCTGTTGGACTTGACGGCGGACTGTGTAACACGGGTAAACTCATTGTTGCTCTTGGAGCAACCACTGCCGTTCCACCTGACACATACGCTGTGAATGCCGAACTGTTTAGTGGTGTTGTCAGTGCCGCATCAGTGTACAAATTACCTGAACCGTTTATGTAATATGTTTGATTGTTTAATTCTGTTGTTCCCACAACACCTGTAATGGTTACCGTTGAGTTGGGATTAAAGTAATATGGATCGCTAAAACTTAAACTTGTTGTCGCACCCAGCGTAACACCTGAAATTGTTTTGGTTGCTTCGCCACCAATCTGTAGGTTTGCCTTATCCTTGTCCAATTGATAAGTTGGACCGTTGGTAGAATAGTTGCCACCATACCAAACCATTTCACCGTTTCCGTTGAACCCGCTATGACCATTGGCGCCGCCAGATGGTTCTTCCCCCCAGAAAATTAATCCACCAAACCCGGCAGTTATTGACAGATATGAACTTGATGTTAGACCAAATGTGCTAATGGTCGAACTGGATACTAAATGTCCATCACTATTACGACTAAGTGTAGCGGCACTAAATTGATCATCACCAATCACCACGCTGGTTCCGAAATAACCTGTTCTTAGGAAATTGCCTGCCGCAATACCTAAATCGTATGCGTTATCAGTATCTGGCGTATAATTTTGATTAACTGCTGATAAATCAGCCCCGCCACCACCCGATATAGTAACATCACCCGAACCAAGCAATGAAGTTCCGTTAATGGTCTTGATGCTGGTTCCTGATACCAGTGTTGATTGAGCATCAGTAATTCCATACCCTGATATTGTAGTAGGTTTACCTGTTAGTGAACTGTATGCACCATCGAACAATATATTAGTTAAATCTGCCAGTTGACTGACATCTGTTGGAAGTGTTGGTTTGTTGGATAAACTGTTGTAGTCGCCATCAAATGCATCAGTAATTCCATATCCTGCTACTGTGGTTGGCTTACCTGTTAGTGAAGCAAACGATTGTGCTGGGAAAGTTAGGTTAGTTAGATTACTTCCATCTATTGCTGGTAAAGCACCTGTAAGTGCAGTTGCATTAAGTTTTCCTGCAACACTGTCAACTAATATAGTTGAATCATCAGCGGCAATAGTACCTTTTAGATCACCAACAAACTTTCCGTAAAATGTTCCAGTTGCTGAATCGTATGCTTTAGAACTATCACTACTAAACACATCGCCTTTAACATCTTGTACAAGAACAATTTGTCCTTCTAATACAGTTACTTTTCCGTATAGTTCTGTAAAGTTATCATTGACTTTGCCAAATGCTGTACGGATTGGATCTCCGTCTCCTTTGTTTGCACTTGAACCTACATTTATAATTCTTTGTGCCATTACACTCTCCCTACCACTGCTTCAATTGTGCCGTATCCAGGATCGTCTTTGGCCTGTAATGCTTTACCAATTACAGTTCCTACTTTTGGATCTGAACTTGCTATTGCATAACCTTCAATACTTGCTGTTACAAGCATATCACCTTTGCGTACCACACCAACAACATTTACAGGAACTCTACCCTGTAATGCAATGGCTGTAACGTGTTCGCCCTCTGCACCTGCGTTCATTAAGTAACCTGGTTTTTCTGAAACAACTCCTGCTACTCTTGTGTCGCCTTTTAATTTTGTAACTGTTACTTCTGCATCGCCACCGAAGATTAATACACTTCCAGTTTCATATGTAGCGTCTGCAAGATAATTCTCAGCCAAGTCAGCGTATAATGCTGTGTTTGCTTGAGCACTTGTTGATATTGCGTAAACGTTTTGATAACGTTTTGTTGCACTACCTAAATCAAATACATCTGTTGTTCCTGGTAACATTGCTCCGGCAGTTACTACAAGTTGTTGTGAACCAGCAGTAACAAAACTAATTTGATCTGCATTTGAGAAACCAGTGTTTGCACCAATACCAATACCTGTTGAATTATTATCACCTTCACCTGGTGCTTCGATAAATGATGTGTAAGTCCAATCAGCGGCCATATAGTTTTCGCCTGCCAATGCACTGTTTGTCTGGAATGTACTTTCAACGGCTTTCGCATTACCGATGTTTAAGTTACCAATCATTTTATTGTTGGTGGTTCCACTGCCAGTTGTTTGTGAACTTAAGAATAATGTTGTACTTGGGTTTGTAAAGTTTACAGTTGTTCCTGAAGTATCAATAATTCTTGCACTGTCAACTTCTAATGCTTGAACATTAATTGAACCGTCTGTATGTGTTTTAACAATAGCATCTGGAGCACCAGCCGTAGTAAACACACCACCTGTGTTAACAATAGTTGAGAACGGAATAGCACTTACATCGCCTGATGCACTATCACCTTGTGCTCTACCAATTACAGTATCATCTGGAATATTTGCAATTTTACTAATAGGTAGTTGTCCATCATCGATACTAATAAATCCATTAGTACTGCTGAACACTATACTATCAAAAACAGCAAGACCTAAGTTACCCTGTGTAATACCTGCGGCAGTTGCTCTTGTAGTTGCCGCCTGCATATTTAATTTGCTTTGTGCAATTTGTGCCGCGGCGTTTACATCTGCGTTTACAATACTACCATCAGCAATACCTGTTGCTACAGTTTTGTCTCCAGCATTGTAAGTAAATTCAAAGTAACCTGTTGGTGTAGCAGTATCCCATTCTGTACCAGTCCAAATAATAATATCATTTGCCGCTCTTGCTCCATTAGCACCTGTTCCGTACATTAATGAATTACCAAACGGTGTTCGTCCATCTACATAACGTTTGTTTGTAGCATCAAATGGATCACCCGGATCACCTAATGCTGTAATGTTATAATTTGCCCAACTAATATTTGAACTTGGAGAAGTAGCACCGTCAAGTGCTAAGAAACCTGATCCAATTGGATTAGTTACTGCTTGTGAATTTTGATCAATGTGCATACGTCTGTTAACGTATCCACGCACTGCTGATTCAGTTGGTACTGAGTCAACAGCATTATCTGTCATTGCATCATCACTTGAGAATTCAGTAATAACAACACCACGTTTAAATCCAATACCATCTAAGTTACTCAATGCAATTGAAGCCGCAAATGTAACTCGACCTGTACCTTGGTCAACTGTAAAGAATCTACCTACACGGAAGAAACCGTCTTGGTCAGTTGATACGTAGAACACTCTACCTTTATCACGCTCTTGTACTTCGTGTGCTTGTATAGGATCTTGTGGAGCACCAAAGATTTTACTTGGATAGTTAGAAGTATTAAATCCACCTGATCCAATATCGTTAAAGTCGTGTCCAGTTGCTCTACATACTGAGATGTTAACTGTTAAGCCTGCGTTTTCATTTGAGTTCAACCCAACACGTAAAGTAATTGCATCTGAATTTTGTACTGAACTTTGTAAACCTACGGCAACAACAGCATCGCCTAATGCCGCATCGTTGATGTTAGTAACATCTTCAATTTCAATAGTACCGTATGTTCCTCTATCTGCATAACTTAGAATTCTGTGAGTTTTACCATCCCAACCAAAAATCATATCACCATTGTTAAGTCTATTAATTTCTGATTGTTCAGTTAATTTTGTAACAGCAATAACAGTATCACCTGCCGTAGCACCCATAGTAGTGCCTGAACCAGCGTGTGTATTATTAGCAACTTCATCTTGATTTACAATCACTCTAATGTAATCGTAGTTTGAGTCAAATGTAATTAACTGTTGGTTAGCACCTGGAAGAGCATTACCAACTGCATCAGTACCATTAAACGCAATAGTTCTGTATGTGTAATCATCTTGTTCGTCAAACACAATAGCAGTTGATGGTCTAATAACTGCAACACTCTTTAGATCATCAAATACAAAGTTTTGTAACTGTCTAATTGTAACTTTCTGATTGTTAGTTAGTGCCGTCGCTAAACCTTCATTACCTGTAATGTTAAGTTTGTAAATAGTACCATTTCTTGAAGCGCCTGCCACAGGTGTTTCTGTAGTATTCTGAATACTTGCAACTTCATATCTAATAATACCTATTGCACCACCGTGATCAATTTCAAGTTCTGAAATGTTAGTTGGAATATAATCTACATCATAAACGTAAACAATATTCTTAGCCGCTTCGTTGATAATAGCAACACCGTCATCATAAACACGAGCATTTTGAACCATTGGTTCAACCAATGTAATCTGGTCGATAACTTCGTTTGGATCTGAACCTGCCGCAACCAAACCATAGTTACCATTTGAGTTAGAACCGTTTAGTGATCTAATCTGCGAACCATTGTTTGCCATATATGCCGCATGACAGTAATATGTGAATGTTGAAACTTGTTCTGTTAATGCACCATTGTTAACAACAATACCATAACCTAAATCGTTAACCTGTGTATAGTCGTTTGCTAACATTGATGTGTTACCAGCGGATTGTAATACAATGTCTGTAAAGTCTGCAAAAGTAAATCCAGCACCGTCACCTGATGTTGGGTTTAGGAAAAGTGTTGCAGTACCAGCCGCCTGGTCATAATTTGTAACAGCATCAACTTGATAACGTATACCTTGAATATAGAACGGACAAGGTGTTTCAGGTCGACGTTGTCTTAATCCACTTCCAACACCACTTGATACGTTAAGCGTAAAAGGATCATCTTTACTGATAACTGTCATTGTTAAGTTTGATACAAAGTTATCAATATACATACCACCTGCGAATACTTGTTTGTTTTGTGATCTACTAAACGATCCACAAACCTGTACGTATGGTGATTTAATTAGAATCTGTCCATCTGGATCAAGTACTTGAGCAAATCCACCATGACCTTGCATTGTTACGTTCATGATTCTGTTTGAATCATTCATCATGAATACGTCAATTTGATCGTTGTTCTTAGGTGGATTAAAGTCTGAATCAAAAGCAAACTTAACACAGTCAATTAAGGCATTGTGGTTTGTTAATGCGTTTGATTCTGCTACTGCACTTGCTGTTGTGTTCTGAGCAACTACACCTTGTCTACTTGCACCAAAAGGTGTTTTTGCCAATACTACCGCACCAATAGTTTTAATATAATTAATTGCATCAGCAGTTTCAGTTTCTTGTCCTACAACAGCACCAGCGTAGTATGCCGCTTGGTTTGCCAATGAACTCATTCTACCACCAATAACTAAATCTGCAACCAACCCGTCAACAATTAATCCGGTATCACGTCTACATTTTGATTCGTTGTAAACTAATGAAGGATAAGTTGCGTTGATGTATGCAATAGTTTCTTCAACAATAAATTCTTTGTTTAATTGAATTAGTTCTGATGCATTTGGAAATTCACCTGGGTTACTTGCTCCATCTAAACCTTGGTTAGCAGGTTTTGAAGGATCAACAGTGTAATGATATCCATAACGTGGATCTTGTAAGTCAGGTAAGTTTGCAAGACCATTTGTTATAACATCAATGATATAGTTCATTAACGTTGTTACAGTTGTAGTAGTTCCTGCCTCAGTTGCTGATAAACCTGTTATTTGCGTTGTAATTGATTGTAACGGTGTATATGAAGCCTGCGGTAAAATTGAAACAGTTACAAGATCTCTTGTAAATGCATTCGCGGCCGCAGTTTGTGCTTCTTGACCATTAATTAAACTTTGTGTTCCAATATAATATTTTGCGGCATTCTCATAAGTCTTAGCATTACCACCGTATTTTAGATCGTGGGCAATACCATCAAGAATGATTCCTACATCTCTTTCACACTTGGCTTCGTTGTATGTAAAGTTTTCCCAAATGCTTCCTGGAGTTGCGTTTGCAATTTGATCTGTAATATAAGCAATGGTTTCGTCTTTTACGAATTCTTTGTTTTGCTTAAGAATCTCAACAGCGTTAGGATTGTTCGTTGATAATAGTTCTAAGCCATCAAAGTTTGAATCACGGTAGAAGTATGTGTTAATCCATTTAGATTGCGATGCTCTTTTCTTAGGTCTAATTTGACAACGTCTAAAGTCTGTACCTTTGATAGAACAGTTTGCAGGAAGTTTAATTGGAAAATCCTCATAGAAAATTCCTGATTCAACATGAATACAAATTTGTGTAGTATTTGTAAAGTTTCCATATTCGTATTCTTCACCAGCAACAAATGTTTTTGGTTCAATTAAGAATAATCTAATTGTGTCTTCATTTGCGCCTCTTGTGTATTTTACAATTCTACCTAATGCACCTGATGTTTTACCACGTAAAATTTTTCCTGGTAAAATGTCAACATTGTTTGGAGCACCTTGATCAACATAACCTGCGCCACCGTTTGCAACTACAAGTGATACAGTTGAACCTTCAATTAATGTTGTAGTGTCAAGTGTACCTAAACCGTTTTGAATAATGTTTGTTGAAACATCAATTTTAGCAAGAACAGCATTTCTTACAGTTGATGAAACTACTTGTGCAACATTAATTACTTGTGTAATACCGTCGTCATTTCTTACAGGTGTTACAGTACCATTCTGTAAAATAATATTAATAATTGTTTTACCATAGTTAATACCTGCAAGTGTTTCACTTAACTGTGTAGTTCTTGCAATTTGTCCTGATACAGAACTGTAATATCTTTTACCTACTTGGATTGCTTGGAAGTTTGCATTAAGACCATTTTCAATATCAATTGCAAGTCCTTCAACAATATAACCCATGTCTCTTTCACATATTGATTGATTGTATTGAAAGTTAGGATATGTTTGGTTAATGTATGCAACAATTTCTTTTTGAATAAATGCTTTGTTAGCACGTAATAGTGCCGCCGCCGGAATACCGTCTGTGTGTACAGATGTAATTCCTAAAGAATTAATAACACTGCTTGCCGCGCCATCGTTGTACGTTACTGTTTGTACGTATGCACCTGGCTCAAGTGGTGCAGTTCTAATTAGTTCTTCTGCTTTTTCACAAGCCTTACCAATTGTTTTATAAGCAAATTGTAAACTACGTCCTTCTTTACCTACTGGTGAAAATTCTTGTGTGTCGTCACCATTTGTTCTAACATATAAATCTACAATACTTGTAAAACTTGAATTGTCTACATAAAATTTTGAAGCCGCTTGTAAGTCATCAACATCATTAGGTGTACCACTGCCTGCTAAGTTACCTGGGTGGTCATGTAGGTAAAGTGGACCTGTCATGTCATCACCTTGTCTACGTACTGTAGCACTTCTTGGTAATGCTTCTGTACTTAGATAAGTTCCGTACAATGCTGAATTGTAGTCACCGTCAATAATTGTATGTGTACCACCTGGGTTACCTGCCGCACCTTGGTTAGCAGAAATTTTATTTGTACCAGCAATAGCATCTGCAGGTGAGTTGTGTAAACTAAGTTGATTTGCATTTACAAATCTAACATAATAAGTTTGATTGTTTGTTAACTCTGCCGCCGCGGCTCCACCACTTACTTGATATTTAAAAGGTGTTCCGTTAATATTATGATCGTAACCATGACCCGCAACAATTAAGTTATTGCTAATAAAACTTCCAATGGTTAATGTATACTCAGTAGCATCTGCTGGCTCTGATCTCATTCTGTTTGCAGTAAATCTTTGTTGGTAACTTACATCATTATATTTCTTATCAGGAACAAGATCGTGTACTTGAATTTGTGTACTGTGAGTTGTATTAAATGCTGTTGCTGATGCATCATTAATAGGACCAATATTACCAAGAGTGTAGTTTGTTGAACCATCTAAAAAGCCGCCAAGTTCTGGTTGTAAGTCTTGATTAATTTTACCACCACTGTTTGTAATAACAAGTTGATTTGGATCTGTGTTATCAATTAAGATACCTGGACCACCAACTACATCTTTCATTAATAGATCCGAACCACTGTCGTTCGAAACTGGAATCTTGTTTGAGCCTAATGTGTCCGGTGTGTCTGATAATGCTGTAAAACGAATAGTACCACCTTGTCCAAATACTGCATACAGTTCGGAAAAGTTCTCATTAGTTTTACCAAACGCATCTCTTATACTATCGCCGGTTGCGTCATTACCTTCAACACCGATATTAATAACTTTTTTTGGCATATATTACCCCTAAAATCCTATTGACTCACCACAACCACAACTTGACGTTGAAGCAGGGTTTTCTATTGTGAAATATGATCCGAACACTTCTTTTTTATAATCTATTGTGCTACCTATCAAATACATTATACTGGCAGAGTCCATTGCAAATTCACCATTGTCAAGTTTAATAACTTCATCATCAAAGTCTTTGCTATCGTCTAAAGTCCAGTCATATTTGAATCCAGCACACCCTCCACCTTTTAAACTTAAACGTACTATGCTTTTTTTGTGTTCTTTAAGCATAGAGTTCATATGTTCTACAGCATTTGGTGTTAGTTTTACTACATCCGACATATCTCTTCTCCTATGTATTTATTATATTTTCTGTAATCCGAATGTAATCAGGTAAATAAAAGTATGTTTGTAAGAACTGAACAAGAAGTGAAGTGGTACGTTAGGAAGTCTAAGAAGGGCAAACCCCACCCCTATAAACGTGTAAAGACTATAGCAATATTTGAATGTGATGATTGTCACGAAGAATTTAAGCGTGACAAAGGAAAAGTAGATTCTAAGCGTTTAGATAATGCCTACAACCATGTGTGTCCAAAATGCGACCCTAAACGATTTGCACAAAAGAAAGGCGTCGAACAAAGACGCAAATTGAACACAACAGTTGATAGATTAGTAACTATAGATCAACTATAATTATTCTGACTTCCAAATAGTCCAAGCACCATATGCGATTGCCGCATATGCAAGAATGCCTGCTAATGGTTTAGCAATCAATACGACAATGCCTAATGCAATTAGTGCCGCACCGTCCCAAGATGTTCTTTCTGTGAAACGTTTTGATACCCAACCTTTAAATTTATCTAACATATTACTCTCCTTTTTTATTTGTTAAGCGACTTCATATGCTTATGTAACTCGTTCACTAACTTGTCTTTAGCAAGTCTGCGATCAAGTTCAATGCCATGTTCTCTGCCTTTTTCTTCTAACTTCACTTTAGTAAGTTTACTAAGTTCAGCCTTTGAAGGGACAAGTAACAATGGTTTTTTCTTTGCTACATGATCAGAAAGTTTTAACGTCTTATCTGTTTCTGTACCAAAAATATTTTTAATCCAATTAAACACTTTATTCTCCTTTGGTAAGTGTAATTACCCCACAAGCGAGTCTATCACCTGCGTTTCCGGTTTTGAGCGATTCTGCATCTCCGCCTTTGCCAAGATCGTCTTCATTCTCATGTATTACTAATGCTCTGCCTACAATGCTTCTTTCGCCTATTAAATCTATGCGGTCTGCTTTGATTGTGAACTCAGCGACCCCGTCTGAGTTTGCTTGAACGTTGCCCAAATCACCAACATGGCCGTTTTCGAGATCGCCATGCTCCACACTATCAGGGTTGTAATGGCCACCAGCACTTTCACAACCGTTGGATAGGTCCCCAAATTCATGAACGTGAAATCCATGAAGTCCTTCACTTAAACCAGTTATTCTACCCTTTATAAGAGTAGCAGTGCCTGGCCTTTGCATGAATAGAATTGTGCCTTTTACAGTGTCTGAATGGACTAAGTCACATACAGCAATAACTGATTGCTCGGCTTCAACGATTCTTTTCAGGCTTTCGCACTGACAAGTTCTTGAGCGGGTTCTTTCACAACTTTTGAATTGTTTAAATCGCATACAGTATTTAGCCAGTATTTGTATAGTTTTTGGCTGGCAAGGTTCTTTGCTTTGCTTTCTACCATGATGTCGGCATAATCTAAAAACTCTAATGCCCAGTCGTTAACAGCATTGTTCCACATGAAATTAGAGTGTGCTCTTAGTTTTTGCTTTTTATAACCTTCAACTAACAACATATCCATAGTAGGTTTTCTATTAGTATCAAAGTCTACAAGCAAATCTTCACGTGATACTGAGTAGTGGATTACAGGACGCACACCACGCCAACTATCTACTATGCGACTAAATCTATCGTCGGTGGGGTAAATGTATTCTCCACTATTGACCCAGTGATGGTGTATGTCAAGCACGAGTGCGACGTGGTCGACAAGTTCGAGGCTTGCGTCGATACCCCACGACATTTCGTCGTTTTCAATAGTAATACAGTTTCGTGCTTCTGGAGACAGTCTTGGAAGGACGTTGATGATACCGGCTGGACCTTGTCTACCGGAGATGTGGACGTTACACTTGAAGTCCTGCCAATTTTTGCCATAACCCATCCACCGAATGACGTCGACATGATATTCAAACTCCTCTATACTTCTATTTACTATATCAGGGTTGTCAGATGCCAACACAGTAAACTGACCAGGATGCATAGACAACCGTACATCAAGTTCCCTTGCAACTTCGCCGACCCTTGCGAAATGCTGTTCGCAATACTTGACCACATCAGGTAGTTTCCAGTAATAGCACCAAGTAGGCTCAGTGTATACAGGAAGGACATCACTGCCAAGTCTAACCATTCGTAATTCATTTGGTAGTCCTCCTACATATCTAATCAAGTTCTCAAACGACTTGATGTTGTGTACCATAATATCCCATAGACGTTCTTCTGCAACTTCTTTAGTTTGCCTATTAAGCCACGCAACAGTTGTTGAACGTGTATTAAAAGGACGTTGAATTTCCTCAAGCAGTTTCTTTTTCTGCGTTTGGTCTGGGTGCATATATTTGCAGGCAAAGCCTATACGTTTAATCATATTTTTTTAATAAATCCCAAGTTTCTTTATAGTCTTTTATAGTATAACAAAAACCTCTGTCTTTGTCAAGTATTACTTTTTTTAATGGATAGTCGTTGCCTTCTTTATGCATTGCATCTCCAAAAAAGTACAACTCTTCTCTTTCATCAAAATATTTTAAAATCTGTGATTTATCGCTGTGCTTTTTTGAAATGTCAATACCTGTTTCGCCACCTACTTTTGCATTAACATATGGAAATCTTACATTAAGCATTTCGGCAATGCGATTACGCTCGTTATGTTCTTTGTCAAATTTAGCATATAGCATACGTTCGCCCAACGTTGCATTACGTCCTACAATACTAAAATTACACATACCGGTGCGATGTTCAAAATGTAATCCAGTTCGTAGCACAAATTTACTCTCTACAAGAAATCCAGATAACCATTCTTCTACATCTTTTGATAATACCCAATCATCTGAATAAATGTTTTTTCTACTTTGCCAGACATCAGACCCATTACAGTTATAAACTGTATGACATAGATTATATGTATCTTCGCCTATTTGTTCTATTGTTTTAGGTTTATCACTGCCTGTAACTAAAGATACTCTATGCTTTCTACAAAAATGATTAAAAAACTTTTTAAAGTCTTTGTTTATTGTCTGTCTACTGGGGGTAATTGTTCCGTCAACATCAAATATAAAGTGTCTCATTTCCAGTTGTCCTTGCACCACTGATCTACACAATTATGTGGATGTGGCTCACCGTGAAACACAGCAACACTTGTTTCTGGTTTAATTTTAGGTTCTCCGGGAATAGTAAAATTACGTACTCCGTTAATTCTTGTCATTTCGGGTTTGCCTCGCATTTCCCATTTGTAACTTTGTATCCATTCTTCTGGCCAGAAGCACCAGTCATTTCTTATCTGACTGTAGATCCAATCTTGATCTCCGTGCATTCTTTTTGTAGCAACAAATTGCTGTTCTACAAATGTAGTCCATACATGAGTTTGTGTGCCACTTTTAAATCTAAACACACTGGAGTTCATCTTCTTCCAGTCCGCTCTAAGATGTCTATTGAAGTCACGAATAATACAAAACTTATCTTCGTTGTATGTAAACAGATTATCAATGTTATTAAAAATAATAACATCAAGATCAAAATAAAGAATGTTACCATTGATAGGTAACTCTGGATTAAAAAAGTAAGGTTTATACCACCAACCTTGAACAGGAAGTTTAGGTAATGATAAAACTCTTACTCCTTGTTGAATGCCATTTGAATTGTCCGTGAAACAAACAAATTCATACGGAACAGTAGTATTTCGTGCAACCATGTTGGCTAACACATTAACATAATCCGCACTATACTTGTCGCCCCACTTTAGGCATACAACATAGTTTTTCATTTTTTAACCTTCGTAAATTGCTGAGTTGGCTCCGTGTTCTGCACACTCTACTCGTACACAATAGCAACGATTGTTTGTTGCTTCTCTAATAAGTTTGTCAGCAAACTTAAATGCGTGTTCCGCAAATTTCTCTGCACCTACACCTTCAAAGAATCTAATTTCTGCAAGATCTAAATCTTGTAGTTCTCTAAATTTATCAACG
>Ga0222715_10003479_pt1 | contig 14018 bp, 22 predicted proteins | sample C33_9DmetaG_FD_165056 | JGI IMG/M metagenome (GOLD analysis project Ga0222715, IMG submission 165056) | Estuarine water microbial communities from San Francisco Bay, California, United States - C33_9D | ecosystem: Environmental > Aquatic > Marine > Unclassified | place: USA: California...
GTTGGGTCAGCAGATGATAATCCGCATCAACTTTATCAGCGTATTCTTTTGCCGATTGAATGCAATGTTTATATAAGTTGGACTGTTTACCAACTGCAAATTGATATACTAATCTTTTCATATTGTAGCAATTGCTTCCGCGAGGTCTTCAATATTTTCTCCGTTGTTCGGCAACTTGTGTCGCATAAAAAAGTGAACGAAATGTGCTTCGGCAATCTTACCTTTCTCTAGAGCACCAAACAAGGCATTAAATTTCCAATCTACATGCTGAATGTTTAGATCGTCTTTTTTCGCCCAGTAATTTAAAGTGATCTGATCGGTTTGCCAACGGAAAGCACCGATACCGTCGATGAAATCGCGAAAGTATGGACGCTGCATAAACTGTTTTGGCGTTGTATCGCCGAGAACTTCTAACATCTTGTCACAGTTATACACTATCATTCCGGAGTTGAAAAACTCGCCGCCATGCGGATGAGCGAAGTCCCAATCAAATTGTTTACAAACTGAGTTAGTCAGCTGCTCGCGCGAATATTTCTTAATCTGCTCTGAGTATCTTTGGTTTACTGGTAGTTCGCGCTCAAATTGAGCAGCGAAGTGATAATCGGTATTGATGTCAGCGAATACATCGGGTGCATCAGGTTTGATAAAAATATCTGCGTCGATAACTGCAACTTGATCGTAATCTCCAAAGTATTCAAAGACATTCTCCTTCTCAAATATTGGTAGAAATCCGCCATACTTTTCGTACGACTCTTTACTGCGTTGACCTGTAAACGGATCAGGTTTTATCCATAATTTTGGTTGAGTCTGTACAATATGATCAGCGCCAATGCTTTCAGCATATGCCTTAACGCTCGCCACGCAATATTTGTATAGTTTAGATTGCGGACCAACTGCTACTTGATAAATTGCTCGCTTCATACATTATGTTCCGCTGACGTGCCGACCTCATAGTTTACTAATTGAAAACAACTAGCGAACTTTAATTGATTTGATTCAAATTCTTCTTCACTTTGATTTAGTAACTTTTTTGCAGTCTGATACAAAAATCCATCAACGTTCTCTGTTACGGTCGCCGATACTGCCCAATCTCGAAGTATGCTGGCACTTGTTCTGTTGACGAAGTAACCAGATCCTGGAGAGATAGTTTCTCTCTTTTTTCTCCATGCATCATCGTTACGAGGAAAGGTAGAAAAGAATCCAATTAATTCATTAAACTCAGGCAACTCCTTGTAGGGGTATGTGTCGTGTTCGATGATATAGGTAGGTTCTTCGATGCATCGCCACAGATTATAGTGACTGTACCAGATTGCCTTTTCTATATCAGTAAACTTATTGCCGTTAAACTTTTTATCAGCAAAGAATATTTCATTGCCGAGAGTAGAAGGTGTTGTTCCTTCTTTCTTTGTAATATTATACCCTAATTTGTTCCATTGGTCAATACAAAGAGAGGAGTAATATTCTGATTTCGCATCATTTGATACAACAATCATCCAAATGTTCATGACGTGAATACTTTAACGCCATATTTTTCTTCAAACTCATACGCATGTTTTTCATTGTCGACCATGGGTTTGCCGCGAATGTTAAGAGAAGTGTTTAACAGCATGGGCACTCCAGTTTTATCATAATAACATTCTAGAATTTTACGGAATACTGTATTCGATTCTTTAGGAACTAGTTGCACCCTTCCTGATCCATCAACGTGAGTCACTGAGGCATAATCGTGTTTCGCTTGAGCAGTATACTGCATCCATTCGTTCATGCGTCCATCAAAGTATTTGTCAGCATGTTCTGCCAAAATTGCTGGGGCGAATGGACGAAACTTTTGCCTTTGTTTAATTTCATTAACAGTATCTTTAACGTCATATCTCACATCAGCAATTAAAGAACGATTGCCGTATGCTCGGTATGAAAACTCAGCAGGACCATTAGCAACACCAGCAACCTTTTTTCTCATGATATAATTGACAACCATCTCAGGATCTAGTTCTCCTGCGATATTATATCCATGAAACGGATGTTCCCAATTAATTCTATCGCGTCCAGTGTCCATCATATAAAAATAAGCAGCTGCTCCTAGAGAAGCACCACCGTCTCCAGGATTAACATCTACCCAAACATCATCAAATAAATCTTTTATGCGATTGTTCGCCATAATATTTTGAGCGACTCCGCCACTATAACACAGTTTGCTACCGTACTTTCTCGCTCTAACCATGTAATCATATACAACTTGCTCTGTTAGTCTTTGAAGAGAAGCAGCAGCATCTTTTTCGTTTTTAGTTTTATCATAAAGATGCTTAATTATTTTTTTGAGATAAAGTTTCTTTATCTCGTACTTTGCCCTCCAGTCTGCCCCTTCAAATCCATTCTGATCTTCCATGGACCAACTAGGGACACAATTCCATAATTCATATGAGCTTTCCCAAGCAGTTGGTTCGCCATAGCAAGAAAGACCCATAACGACATATTCGTCTTCATTGGACTTAAGACCATTAATGGTATCAGTGAAGTTTGCGTAGAGATACCCTAAAGATTGGGGAAAATTAGTTTCTTCTAATAAATTAAAATTATTATCATAAATTCCCATGCATTGCATTTCACCAACGCCATCGATGGTTACTATAACACAATCTTCTTTTGCGAAACTTTTCGGTCTGGTTGCGAGTGCCGCTGCAGCGTGGGCAATGTGATGACCAGAATACCTAAACCCAGTCCTTGCAGATGGGTGCTGTCTCCACCATGGTCTGTTTTTATCAAATCGTTTTGGTGAGTTGCTATGATGTCTATGTTCTAAATTGGGACGAAACTTATATCTCAGTGCCCAATCTTCATTTAAGACAAGTTCAGTGTCTTCAAATTTGGTAAAGCAATTTTGCAAGAATTCTGCGTTTACTAAAGCATCGTGTTTTATGCGCGAAACTCTTTCATACAGAGTGGCGAATTTTATATTGCCGTTCTCGTCTATGATGGTGGCGCCTGCATCGTGCAGGAGTTCGCCACCTAATCCCATATAATGCTTCATAACAAAATCAATATGTTATACAGATTCTAATCTTGTCATTAATCTCTCGGCGCGATTAGTAACCTGCTTATACCAAAGACTATCGCGACCTTCAACAGCAGCAGTTTTCCAATCACCTGCTTCAATCGCCGCATTAAATTTTTTAAACTTACTTAATCTCGTTCTACCCATGTTGAACATCATATTAACCAAGATTTGCTGGACTTCGTCTGGTAGGTTGTCAAAAGTCCCTCTTTCGTATAGAGCGTGACATTCTCCGATGGCAAGGTCAAGGTCTGCCTCGAAACACTCCTTAACTCTTTCTTCCGAGATTCGAGTACCAACTGGTCGTCCGAATTCTTCGTCACTTTCGAGGATAAGGTGACCAACTCCAAACGTGGCGTAACCGAGGTGATCGTTGTAGATGACATATTCAACTCCTTCGTCTATCTTGAGTTGTTCGTATACTGCTTCCCTGTTCATGGTTTACTCCTAGCAAGCATTTCTTTTGTCATGATATAATCTCTAACAAAGTCAGAACGAATAATGTCTTCCCAACCAAATTCAATTATTGAAAAATTTTTCATTACTTCTAATATAGATAGGAACTGTAAAATTCCTTGTTTGTCAGATTCTTTATTAAAGTCTGACTGATAAAAATCCCCCGCAAAAATTATGCGAGAGTCTAGTCCAACCCTTGTAATCACTGAGTCCAATTCATGGAACGTCAGATTCTGCATTTCATCTACAATGATGATAGCATTATCAAAGGTCGTACCTCTTATATAGGAAGTTGAGTAGAACTCAATGATACGTTGTTCCACTAACTGTTGATAACTTCCGCCAAAATTAAATAAATCGTCGCATATTCCAATATAAGGTTGTATAAAAGGTGCGAGTTTTTCTTCAGCGGTTCCTGGGAGGAACCCCATATCGCGAGTAGCAACTACTGAGCGAACGAGGATCACCTTTTCCCAAGGAGTACTCTTATCTAGTACATCTTGCAACGCTAGATATAATGCAGTGAAGGTTTTACCAGTTCCCGCACTGCCGTTTAATACAAGATGATGCCCTTCTTTCCACTCTTCCCATGCTACCTGCTGGTTATTGGTTAGAGGATCGAAGGTACAAAGATTATCTATACGGATTTTAAAGTTAGATTCTTGCCGATGTCTCTTAGTTTGGGTCATACCTTAATGGTGTTACCCCGACCTGAGTTTTTCTTAATATTTTTTAGGAGATCTCTGTAACCATCAGATGTTTTTGATAGTGTACCTCCGGTGTGAGTAACCAAACTAGCAGAAGAAACTTTATGAAGAATTTGCCACTCTCCGGATTTTACATTTTCTTCCATAGTGGCAATAGAACAAATAACTTCTTTTTCCTCTCCGTCTTTAGTTCGAACATCATAAGTTGGCATAGTATTCAGTTTCCTGGGCAGCGATGGCTTTATTATACTTAATTTATACAAAATGTAAAGCCATAAAATAAACGATGCCCCACCGAAGTGGGGCACGAGATAGGATCACCTTCCTTTAATTAACCGTGAGGGAGTCTTGGAGTTCAGAAATATAAGAGTTAAGATAATTTCTTTTTATCTCCACCTTATGTGCTAATGTAGTTTTACCTTTCTTATTCAGTTTATGAATGTAGTGTTGTAACTCAGCGCTATCCTTGCGTAATCTTTCTAATTGATTTGTAGTTACCATAGGCGACTCCTAATATTTTAAGTTAGCAAATCATAACATAGACTTTTCTCACGGTTATCTCGTAACGATACCTCCTATGCGGGCAACAATTGCGGAGCTGCTTCTTTTACCAGTGCCGCTGTTAGTCCCTTACACTCAGTTTTTTTAGCAAGCATCGTTACTAGAATTTCTGCGTCTTGGGGATGTACAGATTCTAACATGCCAATAAACATTGTTTCGCGTTTTAGTTCATGAATGTTTGGACCACCCTTAACAAAATACTTAAGATTCATGTGCTGTTTGTGCCACGTGGAAGGAACGTGTTCTTCGTTAGCAAGGTCAAATGGGGGTCTACTTTCGGGGAGCAAGAAGTTAATGCGCGGGTCAAAGACGCAGCGCAGATAATCAGCAAACGATTGGTATGTGTCTACATACGACTTTACCAAATCAATCTTTTCCTTTCTCGATTTTGCATTCGCAATGTTTTGTAGCATTTCGTACAGTTCAGGGCGAGACTTCTTACCCTGCTGTTCTTCAGTAATCATACATCACCTCTTCATAGAAAATATTTAGTATTTCACTTGTTCACACTCAAGTGTTTTCTTGAGATTCTACAATTAATTATACCATTATAATAATCATCTTTTAGCAGCACCTCTCGGTCAAACTGCTCTTTGGTTTCGTAGTAAGCGCAGTCTCCCTTCGTCTTGCAGAGGTGAAGTATCTCGCGAGTAAAGGCATCTAACCCCTTCGACTCTACTAACTCCTGAACGCGCTCTGAGGAACCACAGTAGTCCCTCCAGTCGCTTTCTACGAGAGTTTTCTTTCGGCGTTTGCGCGTCTTGGTGACGGGGAGAGTTTTGGTTCGGTAGAAGAATTTCTTACCGACATATTTCATTTGAGTTTCGTTTTCAGTTATCAAGTAAACGAACCCGTAATAATCTTCTGGTAATGAATCGAATACCTTACCGTTATATGTCCAAGGCATTAATCTACTTCTACGGGTGAAGCACACATAGGGCAAAAAGCAGGGGTTTCGTCAACAGAACGGACAATTACTTGGCACTCTGTTTCACAAAGGTCACACGCGATAAAAAACATTTCTTCATCTGCTTCCAGTAACGATGATTCCATTATGCTTGTCCTCCAGTTTCCGATAGTAATGCTGGTCTCACCATACTTATAGAAACTCTAGAATCAGAAAGAAGGTTCACTCTGTGAGTTATAAAAGAAGGCATTACTACCATATTTTTATTTGCTTCAACAATAATACTTTTAAGTTTGCCTTCAACCAAGTCAAACCATTCCCATTCGGTGGTTCCTTCCAAGTTGAAGGCATAAACATTATACCCATCCATATGCCATTGTAGAGTACCATGAGTGCCGTCTTCCATACTACAAAACGCTGAAATATCTTGACAATCTAGATCTTTCAACATTTCGTGAAATACTTTCGGGCAATACGGAGACTCTCTTAAATCAAAGTGCCTGTGTACAAATCTTGGCGGATTAACTCTGTTATTAACACTACAACTCCAACCTATTCTGGTCTTACTACACAAAGAAATAAATTCTTCAGGAGTTGGAAATCTTGAAGTATAATATTCAGATAATTCCTGCTCATATGGAGTACATGCTACTATTTCTCTTTTGAGGCGTTTCAAGCTGCTCCCCAAACATCCTTCCAATCACCAGTCAAGGCACCGCGTGCATAATCAGTGGCACGATTCTCGAAGAAATTTGTGTGCGTCGGCGCATTAATCATTTCTTCTACCCAAGGCAATGGATTTTTCTTTACTTTAAAAATACCTTTCATGCCTAGCGAAATCAATCGTCGGTCACATATATAGCGAATATATTGTTTTACTTCTTCAGGTTTTAATCCTTCCATAGGACCCATAGCAAAAGCGAGGTCAATAAACTTGTCTTCAAGTTCTACCATTTTTTCAGCGATAGTGTAAATTGAAGACTTGAGTTCGTCATTCCAGATCTGAAGATTTTCTTCAACATAGGTACGGAATAATTTAATCATTGACTCGGCGTGCATTGTCTCATCAACGATAGACCAAGTAACGATTTGCCCCATACCTTTCATCTTACCGTGACGTGGAAAATTCAGCAACATGATAAATGATGAAAATAATTGCATGCCTTCAGTAAACGCTGAAAAGGCAGCAATATTAGTAGCAATAGATTGTATCGTGCCGTTCTTACCTGACAAGTCGAGAAAGTATTCGTGCTTCTCACGCATCGCCTCGTACTCCAGGAACTCGTTGTACGTGGACTCGGGCATACCCAAGGTCTCGATGAGATGAGAGTATGCAGCGACGTGCAGCGCCTCACGTGCGGCAAATCCGGACAACATCATCCTAATCTCAGGTTGCTTGAAGTATGGTAGATAGTTGTTAACATAACCGCCAGCAACGTCGATGTCACCTTGAGTAAAGAATCTAAAAATATTAGTGAGGAATGCTTTTTCCTCGTGCGTGAGTTTACGCTGCCAATCCTTGACATCTTCCGCCATTGGTACTTCCGTGTGCAACCAATGAGATTGTTCGTGTTTTAACCAAGACTCATATGCCCATGGATAGTTAAATGGTTTGAAATATTCTCGTTCGTTGACAAGACTAGGACGCATTTATTTTTTTCCTTTTTCTATATTACTAAACCAGCTTACTAGCACTATTCTAGATCCACTATGTACCGCAGAAACACCATGCCTTAATCTTGGTCCATACACCATACTTTCTCCATTTTCCATCTCAACAACGTCAGGAATTATATCTTGTCCATATGGAGGACTTCTCATTTCCGATTCAACCCTCGCGCAATGTAAATCAGAAGGTCTAGAATCTTCTGGATTATAAACGGAGTGTATCACGGGATATCCACCTACAAGATCAGTAGAATCTAATAAAGTAACAATGGTTATTTCGGAACCATTGTCATCATGCATCCGAGTAAAGGAACCAGGAACATATTTTAGTAAGTAAGAACCTATATTGTAATCTTTTCTAGAATATTTGTGCAGTTCTTTTATAAAATTTAATTCATGCAGTTCAACGTCAAGATCATAACGGAACATACTGAAGAGATTATAATACTGCCAAACTCCATACCAATCAACTTTAGAAGCAAATTCCTGTGCTTCTTTCAACGCTTCTTTTGAAAGAATCGTATCCTTTATATATCCTTCCATTTATCCCTCGCAGGCAATACACTCTTCATCATTAATCATTGCGCTCATATCTATTTCTTTAATGACTTCGCGCTCAATTCTCCTTGATACTCTGTCTGCTTTACCGAGTTTCTCAGACCGACAGTAGTATAAGGTTTTCATACCTTTCTTCCATGCTAAAAAGTGTACTGCGTGCAAGTATACAATATTTGTATCTGGACGGAAAAATAAGTTAATTGATTGAGATTGATCAATGAAGTTCTGTCGATCAGCAGCGTGCTCGACAACCCAACGTTGATCAATCTCCATCGACGTTTTAAAGACGTCGCGTTCATCCTGAGATAAAAACCTCAAATGTTGCGCAGAACCATCATTAGCAATAATGCTAGACCAGATTTCATCATAGTCCTGCTTGGTCTCACCTGACTCAATCTTGAATTTAATCAGTTGATCTAGATAACGATTCTTATTTAAAAACGCCCCAGACAAGGTATCCTGTCTATAAGCATTTGCTCGATATGGCTCAACACTTGGAGAAGTATTGCCCATGATGATGCTACTACTAGCGTTAGGAGCAATAGCCATGACGTGAGAAAAGCGTCTACCAGTGCATTCAGCGTCAGGTGCTTCTCCCCGTTCTTCACCCAGTTCCAAATTTGCTTCATCGAGTTTCCTCCTCATTAAAGAAAAGATTCGATTATTTGTTACCTTTGCCATAGCGCAGTCAAAAGGCAACATTTTCTTTTGAAGATAAGCATGGAACCCAAGGGCACCGATGCCGATACTTCGTTCCCTCATAGCAGAAAACTTAGCACGGGACACCGTGTCGGGTGCTTTATCAATAAAGAACTGAAGGACATTATCAAGCATCTCTGCCATGTCCCTCAGAAACAATTCGTTTTTACTCCAAGCATCATAATACTCAAGGTTTACTGACGACAAGCAGCAAACAGCAGTGCGCTCCTCATTAGTGGGTAAAATAATCTCGGAACACAGATTAGACTGATGAATTTTTAATCCGAGTTTCTTTTGAAACTCAGGCATCAACCGATTACTAGTGTCGATAAAATGAATGTACGGTTCACCAGTTTCCATGCGCAACTCTAGGATCTTTTGCCAGAGTGCTTTCGCTGATACTGTGTCGCGTATTTCACCTGAATGCGGATCGATCAAATTCCAACCGTCATCAGCATCAGAGTCTTGCATACATCGCTCAATAAGTTCCATAAAGCGATCGCTAATATTAACGCCATGATGCAAATTTAAACAACGGCGATTTTGATCGCCTGTTGGTTTACGCATCTCAAGGAACTCAGTAATATCTGGGTGCGAGATGTCAAGGTATGCTGCGTATGAACCACGGCGAGTTTTGCCTTGACGATATGCCAAAGAAGATGCATCGTAGGTTTTAAGATGCGGGATTACACCAGTCGACTTCTCATCTGAAGAACGGATACCAAACCCGATGCCTACACCGCCACCCATCATAGACAACCAATTGGTTTCTGACAGGTTAGCGACAAGACCTTCAGCAGTGTCTTCGATATAGTTCAGGAAGCATGAGATTGGCATGCCCTTTCCCGTGCGCCCATAGGCGAGAATCGGAGTAGAGTAAGATAACCAGTGCTTTGAAGAATAGTCGTAGAGGCGCTGAGCATGCTCAGGATTAGAAGCAAAAGTGGTTGATACATAAGCAAAGCGATGCTGAGGAGACTCTTCGTCTTCTCTCATATAACTTTCGCGTAATCGTTGAAGACCTAGTTTGTCGAAGAGTTCATCGCGAGAGAGATCTATCTCGATCCCACGGTATACTTGCTTTGCCATTTCGCTTCCTTTGACGAATTAATTTTAAGAGTAGACTTATATATTATAATGAGATTGTCAAACAAAGCAAGTTATTTTTCTATTTTACGCATTCTCCCCATTATTTCAATGAAGCGTCTGGTGATAGGGTATCGCTTTTTCTTGCGAGGTCCCATATTGGCGGTGTCATGAGGAATACCAGCGTCAGCAGCAGTAGTCATCTCTTCGTTGGTTAGGTGCGAAGGGTGGTAGTCCTTCATTCGGTTGCCATGAGCAACTTTGATATGATCCCTGCCTACGCTAACGACAGTTCCCTTCTTTCCGTCCTTTGTCCTTACTTTAGACCTTTCCGGAAACTTGCTGGACAACTTAGCGACGTCCTTTCTTAAACTTTCTGAATATTCTTTAAACTTTTTCATTTTTATTTTCCCTTCCACCCCTTACCGCGCATCATTCGACTTATCTTTTGTGATATCATTCTGATTCTGGTAGAATTGGTCAGTCCATACTTGGCAGCGATATCCTTCTTCTTCATACTTGTGTAGTTATCGTCTACCCAAATATCAATGTTTCTTTTTAAAGTAGGTTCTTGGGGAGACCTTGGGTCATGTAACATTTTGTATATTCTTTTTGTGTCGATATTCGGCGATTCATTTAAGAAAGTTTTAAACTTTTTCATTTCCGGAGTTCTCCTACAGCAACATATAGTTGCTTCGCTGTTCGATCGTGCGTGACTTCAAAGATATCTACGCCGAGCATATTTCCTATTGAATACGTGTTATCGAAGACCCGCACTTTATCGCCTTTCTTGCAAACTTCTTCACAAGTAGTATTGAGCATTTTGTCGTTTGCTAGGCGATAGATTCCTGGAGACAACATACCGTCTTTAGTGCAAAACCATGAAGTATCCTCTGAAAGTGCCTCCAGAGGATCCACATCGCACGCCTGCGCTATTTTGTTGATAGAGGAGTCGGATAGGTTTAGTTGTTCTTTAATTAAGTAAAGTGCCGCAGCATAAGTGGCCAGTCTGCTACCACCACCAGGAACTTTGGCGAGCAACTTTTTTAAATTGAATACAAGACGATGAAACGCATTGTAAGCACTTCTTTCTTCTGAAGTGTCGGGACTTTTAAGTTTGTTTCCTTCTTTGTCAATCAACCCAAGTTTAAAAGCAGTAGTGTCTTCAAACTTGGTTGTAAGTAGACGAAGGAATCGAAGGGTATAAACGAGGTCGCCAGTTCTAGATAATAGTCCCATCAGATGTTTTCCAGTTTCTGGACCACCCATGGGTCCGATTCTATTCCTTCCAAATCCCCTTCTTTTAAAGCATTCAAATACTGGAGAAAAGGTTTTAGTATAGGCAAATCTTTTGCTCCAGTTTTAAACACCAACATCAATATAGCAGGTTCGTTCCCGAATACGTTTAGTAGGATAGTTATGTGATTTAGAATCAATCTTTCACACAACTCACCACCACGCGTGTATCTGTTGAAAAGTCGTTTGATGTATTTAAATCGACTTATTTCTTGCTGAAATTCTTCTGCGTCTAAGCAGCGAGGACTATAATAGTTTCTCGCTGCATATAGAAAAAAGTTATCTTCGTTTATCTCAACATTCATACAGATTATATAGTTGAGATATATGAATTACTTTTTGCTACCTTCTCGCAAATCTTTGATCATTCGATCTTTAGTGTTGCGCTTATCAAGTTCAACACCGAGCTCGCGACCAAGTTCTTCTAATTTCGCTTTAGTCAATTTTTTCAAATCTTCAGCAGAAGGCAAAGAATCTACTGCCTCTTTTACATCTTCTTTGACGTCTTTAACAACTTCTTCGATCTTTTCTTCGATCTCTTCAATTGTTTCTTCAACTTTTACCAGTGTAGAAGATTTGTTTAGAACCAACCAAACAACTACAACTGCTACACCAACCAAACCAAGTACATATAATGCTTCCATTACAACAAACTCCAATTATTAAGAATTATCTTTTACTTTTGTAGGACTCTTAGAGTCTCCGTTACCGAGATTATCACCACGACGGGAAGATGCTTGAGACTTCACTGCCCTTCCTGCCTTCTCTACATCATCGTGACCTTTTTCTTCAAAGTCGGTGTAAGCAGTGTCAACCTTATGCTGATCTACAAACTCTTTTGACTTTGGAGATTCTTTGTCCAGAAGTCCTTCTGGTTTCGTAGCACCTTTAGTGTGCTTTTTATCTGGCGAAGCAACAGCACGCTCAAGAACTTCAGCAAACTCGCGAGTCAACTCTGGATAATCCGTCGCCATTGACTTATCGCCGTTCTTCTTGTCTCCTTTGCGCATTGGTGCGCCCTTAATAGGATCAGCAGGTGCTTCTTCTTTCACTGCTTCTTCATGGTATCCTTTACCATCACAGTGCTTGCATCCCTTCCCTTTGCACTTCGGACATTCGACTTTGTCATCATCATCGTCGTCATCATCGTCGCCGTTGTCGTTTTCTTTCTTCATGCGATCTTTACCGCAAGAAGATTCGTCTGCTTTCTTCGCCTTCTTAGCACGGAGAGCAGCAAGGTCGTCACCTTCAATATCTCCGTCCTTGTCGACGTCTAGTTCTTTTTGCTTGGGAGACAGTTTCTTCTCGACTACTTCGAGATATGCTTCCCAAACTTTTTTCATGGAGTCTAAGTCCATTGTTATTACTCCTGATCAGTAGAGTTAGTATCGTTATTTATATTCTTTTTAGTTTGCGCTGTAATCTGTTCTTCATAATAAATGATAATTGCTTTTTGTTGCTCAAGGTATCTACGAATATCTGCAAGGTTCAATGACAGATTCTCATAGTGCGGAACAGACAACGCAAAGAAAACTAGGTCGCCATTAGCGTTTTCAAACCTTTCCTCAAATTCATGAATGTTGTCAGTGGTAACTGTGTACCAGTTGACATCAACCATGTTGATGGGACGAGGAGGAGATCTCAGAGGAATGTCCGGAGTCTGTACTACCGTCCTAGTGACGACAACCTCTTTGGGTTTTGTAAAACTACACCCCGTCGTTATCGTTAGGATTAGACTTGCCGCTAATAATTTCAATACCATCGAATGCCTTCTTAGTTCCATTGTTTATCCTACTTTCAATCAATCCTGGTTTTTTCAACGCAAGTCGAGTTAAGTCATGATTACCAAACACTTCAATTAGTTTGTTTCTACTTTCTTCTGACTTCGCTAAATCTGCTTCTAACTTTAATTGCAACTCTGCTGTTTTTGCAGCGTTTTGTACCATAGTATCTATAGTCCGCTGATTATCCTCTACAGCAATTTTTAATGTTGCATTGTTCGCTTCAAGTTGTCGGATGGTGTTTTGCGTATCAGTATAATAAAAATAACCACCACCTGCAATAGAACCAAACAACAACAATATTAAAAGGATTGGCATTTTACTTTGCTTTCGCCCTCAACGATTTAATTAGCATAATTTTAAACTTGCGCTTGTCGACTGGTTTCTGAATACTGTCGTGTCGCTTTAGAATCATATCAATTTGACCAGGATTCAATGTAACTTTTCTACCAGTAGGGGATACAGTGATCGCTTGGTTGCCACCAAGGTCTTGTGCCTTGCGTAACTGCATGAAGATGTTACGATCTGCTATTTCCTCGGAACCAGTGCGAACCTTACCCTTTGAGGTTTTAGTTACAGGTTTCGCTGGAGCAGGTGCTGCTTTTTTCGCCGCTCTATCTTTCTGAAGCGCTGCTTTCGCTGCTTTATCTAACTCTTTCCTCTGCGCAGGAGACAGATAGTTTGCGTTACCAAACATCTTCTTGCGAAGTTCTGCTTTCTTATTAGTGAGTTTCTGCGATGCTTCATGAATCTTACGACCGTCAGTCTTATGGACGGTTGCTTTGTCTCCGACCTTATTAACTTTGTTTACACGATCAGCATACTTCTTTGCACCTGCTGATGTTGGATGATAATGCTTGATCATCCTAGTGCCGTCTTTTTTCTTGACGACAACAACATGTCCTGGCTTGTCAGTGAAGTCGCGCGGATCCATTGACTCTTTCATTGCTTCGCGTTCCTTAGAGTGACGGTTCTTGAGGTTCTCTTTTTCTTTGGCGTGCTTCAACTTCAAACGTGCACGTGCTTCAGCATCTTCCTTGCGCGTCGCGAATACCCCTGTTTTCTTTTTAGCACTACCGTACTTCTTATCAATTGCTCTAAACAAATCTGCGTGTGAAATCGGTTTCTTTGCAGCAGAAGCAGGTTTCTTATCAATCGGGTCAGAGGTGCGACCATACATTTTATTTGCTGCATGACTTTGAGCACGTGCAGCACGAGGATTATACCCTTCGTCCATATCGTCTTTC
>Ga0222715_10003482_pt1 | contig 14011 bp, 19 predicted proteins | sample C33_9DmetaG_FD_165056 | JGI IMG/M metagenome (GOLD analysis project Ga0222715, IMG submission 165056) | Estuarine water microbial communities from San Francisco Bay, California, United States - C33_9D | ecosystem: Environmental > Aquatic > Marine > Unclassified | place: USA: California...
TTCCAATGCCCCTTCATCAGTCATATTTTCTAATATAGTTTGGGCAGATTTTTTAATATTTTTCACAAAGATACAAAAATTATTTTAATTATCCAAATTATTCATCGTATTTATCTAACAATAGATTTGCAACTTCTAATGAAATCATATTTTCATTGTATAACTTCCAAATTAATTTTCTCATATAGTTTAATAATGTAAATCATTTGAATTACCACCACCTCCTGAACCACCTGGTATGGAATCATGTTCAGGTTCATCTATGATTAGAGTATCAATAATTTGTTCATAGTAAGTTGGGGGTAAAATACCATATATTTCAAAAAAATGAAGTTCATCTTCCGTCATATTTTCTTTTTTTTGTTTACCATGAAATCCCCAATCAAAATTATCCCAATAATCTTTTGTACAAGAAATAAAAACAAATGGAATTAAAAATAATATCGTTTTCATAATCCTAAATGTTCTTGGATTTCCCAATTATCCATTTCACCAATTTCTTCTTCTGTGTAATCGGTGTTTGCTAACATTAGTTCCATTAAGTATTCGTTCATAACTTTAAATTTTATCCAACTAAGTGTGAACCACTATTCACTTGAGAGCGATAGTGTTGTGGTGTATTGCCAATTGGTTTGGTTTTCTTTTGTGGTTGGACTTTACCCAAATACAAATCCCTCATCTGATTGAGGAATTCTTTACCATTATCGGTATATTTCTTTTTGGTTAGGATTTTCATCATCCAATCCAACCGCTTATCCAATTCAGGTGTTTTACCTTTTTTAATAAGTTCATCTTTCCACCAAACGCTCATTTTAACTAATGTTACTGATTGTCTATCTGATAATTTGTTCATAACTTATACAAATTTATAACTATATTGCCATCCACAATCATCATCGTAATCTTCATCTTCTACAACTCTATTAAGATGACCAAGGATTTCGTTTATTTTATTTACATCAACTCGTTTCCAATATCCAAATCGTAAATAATTAGGATTACCACCACCATGAACTTGACCTAAATCAAACTCACCAATTTCGTTATTAATCTTTTCAAGGGTTTTAAAATCAATCTTATTTCTCATATCTTTAGGGTTTAAATTCCAGTTTCCATTCGTTGAACTCGTTCGTGGTGGTCAGCCTCTGAATAAGGAACTACTGAAAGAGAAGGAGTAAACTTGGTCATATACATACCACTACCCAAACCATTTTTGATATAGTTTGAAGAAATCACAGTATCGATGAAATCTTTTAACATATAAGTTCCATCAGAAGAACCGAAACCTTGACCTTCTGGCCAATCCGATGTCCAATCTTCTGCAACCTCTGTTGCAATTTCTAACAAATCCCATTGAGGAATTTCTTCATCTCTAACCATTTCACTAAAACCACTAATGTGGGCTTTAGCGGAGAAAACTAAATTTTGAGGGTCAATTAAATAATTCATAGTTTTAAGGTTTAATATTTTATCACTCATTTACATAGTAAATATACGAAAAAAATTTGATATATCCAAATTATTTTTTACTTTTTTTATATGTTTTTAGTTCTGAATTTAATTTATCCAAATCTTGTGATGGGGTAAATTGAATTAAGTATTGTTTATACTTTGTATTCTTTTTTGGAATAAATGATAATGGCTCACCTTCATGGTAAGTTATAGAAATGGGTATCATTTCAAATTTCTTACCTTTAACCGCTTTTGTTTGCCATTGTTCACTCAAATCCCAATTTAAACAATTATGCATATAATAGTTAGATTCGGTTACCCATTCTTGACTTCCATCTCCATAAGTTACCAAATGAGTTTTTTCAAATTCAGTCCACTCAATTATTTTTTTCATAATAATAAATTTTAATCATTTACATTGTAAATGTACGAAAAAAATCCGAATTATCCAAATTTTTTCCTAACTTTCTTCGAACATATCGTACATTTCTAATATGGTATTTACTCTATTTGGTGCGAAACTTGCTAAGTTGTTTATATCACCAAGAGTAAGTTGGGTAACAGCCACATTTTCTGAAAGTTCTTTCAGTAGACTACCCACAAGGTTGGGGTAATCTTTTTCTGAATTTATGAGATTTTTTGAAATCTCTGGTTTTAATCTTTGAAGTAGGTTTTTCATAGTATTAAGCGGCTTTAAGTTCTTCTTCGGTATATCCGATTTTCTTCAATTGTTTATTCAACTCAACCATATACTTGTTAAGTCTATCTTCGATACCTTTACCGAAGTAAGTTCTATTGGCATCGAGGAATTGTTCCCAAGTTTCAACTTTTTGTTGTTCAAGTCTTTCTTGGTTTTTCCATTCAGATAACCAATACTCAACTGAATCCCATTTTGGTTTGTTGGATACAAACACATAGTTAGGGAAGTATTTTAAAGGAGTTCCACTTTGAGTAGAAACTTTATCTTCTCTATAATTGTAGATATCATACATACCATCGAAAGAACCGGCTTTCAAAGAGTTACCAAAGGCATTGATATCTTGGAAGATTTCATAAGGAACCGGTGAACCATTTTTACTCCACACATTCACATCAACTGATGAACCACCACTATAAACAGAAGAAGTAGACCAGACTGTGATTCTGTTTCCATATTTATTCTTAACGTATTGTTTGATTACTGAGGCTACGTTCTTAGCTCTCATGTAGATGTAAGGTTCGTTGTTGTTATACTTATCGTACTGAACCGAATTTGAAGGAAGTTCGAAGGTCTCACCGAGGAACTGAAATTTGACTTTTTTACTCATAACTTTTATCTTTTAACGTTTAACTTATTTACATAGTAAATATACGAAAAAAAGTTGAGACTTCCAAATAAAATCCCAACTTTTTTTTAATTATTTTTAGATTAAAAGTTATCTTTCATTGCATTACCCATCAACATTTGTGAAGTGTTAGCAATTCCCCATTTTTCATTTGAGAATTCTTCTCTACAAACATCCATGATTACGTTTGAAACATCTTCATTCCATTCAATCCAACCCAAATCTTCAGTTTCTAATCTGAACCATTTGTTTTCAAAGTCATTACCTGCGAAAGTAATCCACATCATTTGATTTTTAGATTCCCAAGATTGTAGTTTTTGTTTGAATTTACTTCCGTTACATGATAACCATCTAAAGTTACCATCTTGTTTCAATAAAGTTACTGAAGAGTTTTTGTCTAAATTTTTCATAGTTTTAAGGTTTATTAATTAATTACTATACAAACCTACGATTTTTATTTGATATGGTCAAATAAAAAGTGTTAAAATTATGTTAAAATTTAAAATTATTTTTTAATATTTTTTTACCAATATTTTTTCTGCAATTCGTAAACATCTATCGGTTCTCGTTTCATGTGATTTCCTTGATTGAAATGAGCACCTTTTTTAAGATATCCACCTAAAAAATTTCTTCTAAAACGATTTGAGTTATTTGGCTCTGAGCCGTGAACACAATGTGAGTGAAGTAACACCATATGTCCTTTTTTACAATCTCCTTCTATTTTACGAAAATCATGTCCTTCTGGCATTACACAGGGTTTACCTCGTTCGTTTCTCCAAAATTTAGGATTGGTTTTGGTTCTTTCTTCATCCACTTCAATTGGAAGTATTGGTAATCTATGAGAACCCTCGTAGTTCCATACTGCACCATTTCCCTCATCATGATTATCTAATGCAAGTGCCATATTTACAATTTCATTATGACCACATCCTGTATAAAATGCATTTTGGTGTTGGTCTCTACCTAATTGTCCTGGTGGTTTAAAGTATGCCCAAGTTTGCATACCAACAATTTCACCTTCCATTAGAAACTCACACGCCTCAATAATTTTTGGATGTACAAATAATTTTTCTAATTTTGGAGATAATTTATGTGGATATGCAAACGGGTCCCATTCTCCCCATTCTTCACCATCTTCTTTAGTAGTAAGTTGTCTCTCTTGACGAAGTTTTTCCATTTCTTCGTTTATTTCATCACATTCTTCTTCAGTAAGTAGTGGAATGGTTGTGAATCCTCTATATCTCCAATCAAAAGTCATTTGTTGGATTTCTTCTTGTGTAAGATGTTTAAATAACATATGTAACTTATTTAGTTGTATATAAATATATACTATTTATGAAATTGTAATAAATTTGGCAAATACATCTTTATATTATTTATTTTTTCAGATGCTATTTTTAAAGCAATAGTATTGGATGCCTTTACACCCTTATCCATTAAACCACTCAAAGTATCTTTAGTTTCATTTACAGGTCCTTTTATTCTCCAATCTAACTTTACAGATGAATATAGTGGGTCTGATGAATATTTACTATAATTTTGTGAAGATACTTCATATATCTGTGAATTTTTATCATTAGATTTTCTGATAAAATATCGTGTAATGTATCCTTTTTTATAATCAGTTTCGTTTGGTTTAGGCACAAATGTATTAACCTTACTAACTTCATTTAAAGGTCTACCTATTTGATTATATCTTTCTATATTATCCATTATGCATTTCTAAATCCTGCTCTTGCGGTTGTTAACCATTGTCCGTTTGATATTTCATGAGATACATCCAATATTTGAAATATACTTTCTGTAAATGGATTTGGTAAATCTTTTAAAGCAAATATATCACCAATTCGTAACCCACTAACACCATGTACCGAAAAGGTAAAGTTTATAGGCATTAAAATACCTAATGTATTACCAGAACTACCCATATAAACCATTCTAAAAATAGAAGAATCATCGTATGTACCAATTAACAGATATTCTCCTATATCGTTAGTTGAACTTGGTTCAGAGAATAATCGTGAAAACCAATCTCCAAAATTTTCAGTAACGTTTTTTCTATCTATTACCATAGGATATACTCCAGCGTTTTGAGTGAATGCATCGAAGTTTTGCTGTTTTACCTCATCTTCACCTTCCTTCTTTTTCTTTTCCCTTGCAGACTCTCTGGCCTTTTCGTAACTGTCTTTTTGTTTTTCAGAACCAGTATATTTTGCACCCCATTTTTTTCGATATTCTTCACTTATTTCTTCATCTGTTGGTTCATATTCAGAAGCAGCGTTTTGTAAAGATTCCTCATTTTCAGTTGAATTAAAACTACTCAACATAGCCAATAATGGGTCATTCAAATCAGAAAATAACCCCCTTCCATTAGTTGCTGAAACACCTTCTTGAATCATAGTATCATTAGAACCACCACCAACCAAATTGGCCAATCTTGAACCTACAATTGAAGATTTTAGTGCTGCCGGTAAATCTATTTCTAAATCAGATTGTATAAATGGAGTGTTTTTACCTTTTGTATTAAATTTTGGAGCATTTGCAATAGGATTTGCATCTATTCCTGAAAAGGTTAGTTCTTTAACACATAGTTCTTTTCCACCTGTTCCACAGTTATCATTTTCAGTAATTTCAAATACCCATTGGTTATTTACTGCGGATGAGATAGAGTTAAGGATTTCATAGTATATATCAAGTGTTGTATATGAATCTCTATCTATTACCTCTTTAAAAAAATCAAAATTAATATATAAATTTCTCAACCAACCATAATGATTTGAAGCATATCCTTTTTCAACCATCCCAATTGGTTCATTACTTCTTGTATAACCACTCATTGTATTTAAAACACCATCATTGTAAGGATTTGGTGTAGGAAATGAATAAGCCCAATCAGGTGTAGCTCCTCCAATATTAGTTCCCTCTCTAAAAGCAGGTTTTGATACTAAATTACCATTTACAGTTCTTGTTACCTGACCATATTCATTTAGACTTACTATATTACCCAATGGTTCTGTTGAAGTTAATGCTTCTTTTAAATTAAAACTTGGTAGTTTTTGATTTGGTATATAAAGAATACTTTTATCAGTAGAAAATATATTTGGAAAAGCTCTACAAATACAATCGTTTGTATTTATTTCAAAATTATATGTAGTAACTCCCTTACAAGTACTAACATCTGCTTGTTTTAATACTTTATCAGTTGTATTTAGAATTGCAAAAGCTAATTCTAATCTAATAAATCTTTCAGTATCAACTAACTCAGCTCCCTCTGGCATTTCATGAGCTTCATTACTTCCTTTTTCTGTTTTTATTTTAGCAGAATCTGAATAAACTTTTCCAAGTGTTTCTTGTATATCTTTATCAAAATTTAAAAAATTTAAAGCGGATTTAAATTTATTACCCATTACATCACTAACTTCTGCCAAAGCTTTGACCGTTTTTGTTTGTTTTGCTTTTGGTAAATCATTATACATTGTTTTAAACAAGTTATAACCAATATCTGTTGCGTTATCTAAATCTGTTTCAATACTAAATTGAGGAAATAACTCACCTGATTTTGAAGTTGTTTCATTTGGTGAATTTGTAGCAAGATGTCTTTGGTAATAAGATGGCAACTCTCCTATTGTGGTTAATTTTACACTAACCGCATAAGTATCCCCCTCACCACTTTTAATATCACCACCTGTTATATAACCAAGAAATGCATCATATGTTCCCTTTGATTCTCTTTTTTTCTTATCAACGAATTCATATGAATTATATTGAGCCATTTTACAAATGGGGTTATCTCTTAAATCTATTTTTTTAGATATAGATAATGAAGTATTCCATCCAAACTCAACAAGAACCATAAATCCTGGTTCTAAAAATTTTGAAGTAATGTAATTTAATTGAGATAGTGTATGACAAGTTATAACAAACTCACAATGTTTACTTAATCCTTCTTGTCCATTTTTTACTGATAAAGCAGATATTATTGGTTGAGGTCTACCAATTCTTGTTTCTCCTTCTGTATAAATAGAATTACCTTGAAAGTCAGTTCCTATTCTACCTGATTTATCAGTTCCATATCTTGCTGATAATGTATCCGTTGAAAAAACTTTATCTTCACCATTTTCATTTTTCTTTTTAAATGGCAAACTTTCCATAATCAACCCACCCTTACCTTCTTTAAATCCGATTGCAGTGGATAATCTAATCCAAGGCATAAGAGTAGATGCATAAACATTGTTTTTTCTACTGTTTATAGTATCTACAATATCAGAATTGATATATGATAAATTTGGAAAAGTTGACATAAATTACTGATTAAAATTATTAATTATAGGGTATTGGTCAGTTGGTATTCTAAGGATTGTTCCTTCTGCAACTGTAAATGATGGGTCGTGAATATTATTTGCACTTGCAATAATCCACCATAAAGAAGAATCTTCATAGTATTGATAAGCAAGTGTATCTAATCTATCCCCACCTTGAATTACCACATAAATATCAGTATCGGATTTAGGTATGGGTGGATATATTTTAGATTTTAGAACTCGTCTACCATCTTTTAATTTTTTTTCAAAATTATTATCGTATCTACTAGCCATATTTTATTATCCTTATGCTATTGAACCTCTTGCCGGAACTGCCGTTGTTTTTTCTTCTCTTCGTTTTATTGTTATTCCATATGGTTTATCTTCTGCACCAATATTTTCAACAAATTTAATTCCTAATGCAATATCAACTACTTTTGGTAAATAACCCTGCTCACCATCGGTTTCCCAAGTACTATCATCAGGTATTGTATAGGTTAAAGATTCTATAAACCCAGTCTTATTATTATATATATCTCCTATTCTAAATTCTATAAGAGGTGAATTTGCATATTCAGCACCTATTGATGGATATGCTAATTTTGTTAAAGATTGAATTTTATCCCACATTGAAATTAATTCATCTTTGTTCATACAAAATACTTTTAAATTAAAAGAAGTACTTCTTTCTATTGTGTTGAAAGTGTAAAAATTATATGGATTACCAGCAAAATTAGATGAGGTCCAAGTTGGTGATACTGTTTCATTTAATCCGGTAATAGTTGCTCTGAAAAATACAGGATACTCACTACCTCTTCTTTTAATCCAAACAGGTATAAAGTCATTATGTAAAGCTTCAGTTTCATTACCATCTTTTGATGGAAATGCTTTATTTTTATCTAATTTGTATTTATCATCTGTTCTCGTATCATTGAGAAAATCATTTTTACTATCTATACCATACCAACCATATATTGTTTTCTTCTCATCTTCTTTGGCCTTTGCAGTATAATTTTCATCTTTTTTTGGTGAATACTTTGCAGCTGGTTTATTTGAATATGTTTTTAATCCATATTGAGTTCTACCAAAATGCCCATCATCAGGACTAATTGGAGTTTTAATAGGAGGTCCTTTTCGTTCAACACCATATATAGGAGATACTGCCTTTAAAAGAGGATTTTGGTCTAAGAAATCATCTGCTGGGATTGGACCATCTGTTCTTTGAGTACCATCTTGTGTTTTACCTTTAACATATGAGTATCTTTTCTGACCAGACCCATAAGCATCCATATCTCGTTTGGCAACTTGTGGTGCTTTTAAATCACCACCACCAAATATAGCATCTCTTAATTTATCTTTAGCAAGTTGAATGGCATTACCTGCTAATTCTCTACCAACAGTAGATGGGTTTCCACCTAAAGATGCTTTTAATAATTTTCCTATTTCAGTTCCACCGTACTTATCTTTTATCTTTGCAATATTGTACATTGTATCTTGTTCATTTCCAGGTCCATACGGTATTCCTGTAAATGCAGATGCAACTCTACCACTAATATTTATCGCAGATGATGAATCTTCATATACAAAAGGAGGGGCCGGTAAAAACCCAACACCCGGTACAAAAGGTCCACTTGTTTTACCAATTGCAATTACATTAGATGCATTTAAAGGTGAAGGAAATCCAAGTAGTTTAGCAGAAAGGTTATTTACTTTTTGTTTTGCTTTTGCAATTGCACCTGAAGCGATACCTGCTAATCCTTCCCTACCTCTGTCATTCTTCATGGTATCCAACATATCGGTAGTTCTTGTAGTAATTCTAATGGTATCTTTACCATAGATTAAAGGATTACCAATTTCAACTGCTGATTTTATTCTTAAACCATTTAATTCAGTTTCTATTAAAGTATCTTTATCCTCTTTTACTGCCGAATAATCAGTTCCAAATTTGAAGGAAGATTTATCTTTAAAAAGTTCTTCTATTGTTTTTCCCATTATGTTGTACCTCCAAATACTACACCTCTACCAGCCAAGTTTTTATAATCTGATTGTTGCCCTTTAGTTACATTATCGGTTACTAAACGTCCATTGATATAAACATTAGTATCTATATTGTTAACCGCAGTAATCAAAGTTTCCATATGGTCTAACATATCCTTATGATATAATCCAAGTGAACTTTCAGATTCTTCATCACTACCACCAAACGAAGTTGCCAGTGCCGCTATTCCTCCACCAACTGCTCCAAGTGCCAATAATACAGGAATAGATATAGTACCCATACTTCCAAGTGTTGCTAATCCAATACCAAGTGCTGCGAATGAAGCTCCAAGTAGAGCAATTCCACCAACCATTCCAATTAGTGGTGTTAATCCACTTGCTAAAGCTGGAAGGAATGATGATATCTTACCTATCGCTTCCGACATTATATTAGAAGCTGCTGCAAACACATAAAATGCAGAAGCCAATCCAAGTATGATTAAAGTTCCTATACCAGCCGCGGCCGCTATTGGTCCTGCTCCTAATATTGCCGCAACTGCACCTAAACTAGCCATTGCTCCAATACCTATGAATACATTACTCCATTGAATATCTTCACTAAACTCTTGAGCCGCTTTTGCAAATACGAAAAGTGCTCCAGCCATAATTAACATTGCACCAGCTCCTTTTAGTAGGGATGTTGCATTTATACTACTACCAACTTGGTTTACAGGACCCAGTTGTGGTGGGGGATTCTGTGCGGCCATAAACGGAGCACCTCCACCAGTAACTGCACCTCCACTTCTTTTAAAAGGATTCAATGAACTTAACATACCACCAGTACTTTGACCATTCATAGCAGCTGACATTAATTTTGCTTGAATAACGGCCTGGCCCATAGCTAATATAAGTCCTCCTACTGCTTTTAAAGCACTACCCAATCCAGTAGATGCAAATGCATTAATACCAGCATTCCAACTATTTAAGGTTTCGTTAAAAGAGAATCCTTCTTTATTTAAATTACTTTGATTTTTAGCAGCTTTTTCTAAATCAGCAACTGATAAGTTTAATAAATCAGCAGCTTGTTTTCTCATTATCGGGTCCATTTTCAAGAAGTCATTGTAACCACCAAGTTGTTTAAGTGCTTCTTCTGTTGCTTCAGCGGTTTTACCCATATAAGCCAAACCTCTTGCTCTGTTAAGGTTGATACTTTTACCTAACATAGCTGATAATTCTAATTCTTTTGTTATAGATGATTCAAAGTCTAACAATCCAGATGCTACTCCTGATACTTTGTTCATTGAAAGTCCGAGTTGTCTTGCTTGAATTGCCGCTTCCATAAGGTTTTGACCAGTACCTTTTGAGAATATGGCCATATCTTCGGTTGCAGCTGCCATATCTTGAAGTACCGCCGCTGGAGCTACTCCTTTCATGTAAGCCATTTGTCTTGTACTTTCAATTAAATTAAGTGCCACCTCTTGTGAACCACCATTTAATCTTGCAAAAGCACCAGTAAGTGTTGCTAATTCTTGGTTAGATGTACCAGCATATAATGACATCAATCCCATATTGAGTTGAGTAGAGAATGCAATATCATTCATGTTACCAAACTCATCAGTAAGTTGTTTTAATCCACCAGCAGAATCTATACCAAGTAATCCAATAGCGGATGTTCCAGCGGTTATAGATGATGTTTGACCAAGGGTAATTCCAAGTTCTTTATTTACATTACCCAAAGCATCTACCAAGTGTCCTGCAGCCATAGTTGCCATTCCTAAAAAACCAGCCACACCACTCGTAACTATACTAGCGGTTGCAAATATTCCACCTATTGTATCCTTTATACCTTCATAGACTTCAAGTTGTTTATTAAGAATTTTTTGTTGTTGTTCATTCATGGAAGAAATACCTTTTGCTATTTCAAACTCCTCTTCCATAATTTGTTTTAATTCAGTTCCGGCCACACCAAGGTTTTTAAGTCCTTTCAACTGTTCGTTGATTTGTCTTTCAATCTCCCCTCGTGTAACAACATCTTCAGCTGAGGTTTGTAATAATTCTTGGTTTAAAGATGATATACTTTCAATTGTATTACGAGTATTATCAGACATTCTTTTACCACTTGCAAGAATATCTATTTTTCTTCTTTCATGATTTACTAAAGATGCTTGTAAACCTGATAATCCTTTTAAGGATTTTTCTTGTTGCATTAAAGCACCAATAGTTTCTTGAGCTTCATCTTTGGCTTCTTTAAGTTGAAATCTTATTTCTTTAACTAATTCAAGTTGTGCTTTAAAAGATTCATCTTTTCTAGCTTGTATTTTAGCTTCTGCTTCGGATATATTCTTTTGTTTTACCAATTCTTGAGTTTTTTCTGCAAGAATTCGTTTGGCCTCTTTTTCGTATCCAAGAGCCTGTTTAAGTAATTCGTTTATTTCTTTTTGAGAAGCCATTTATAGATTATCCTTCTAAATCTTTTAACATTCTATCAAGTTCTTTTGATGCTTTATCTATTTCAGACATCTTTTGAACTATTCGTGGTGGGATTTTTTTATTTTTTTTTGCTGCAGACAAAGCTCTATTTGTTGCATTAGTTTTTAAACCATCAAAGAATGCATCTGAAAACTTCTTGGCTGCTCCAAATAATCCTTCATTTACTTTATCTTTAGACATAGGGGTTCTCCTTTATACATTTATACTACTATAAATATAGAGCACAAAAAAAGTGAGGATTATTTCCTCACTCTTACATTTGGTCCTGTTGGGGATGATTTTTTATTTATTTTATCGTATTCATCTTTTTCTTTCTTTTTGGAATCAGCTAACTTTTTATAATAAAACTTTCTCCAATGGATTGGCATGGTGTAAACATCTTTCCAAGTAAATCCATTACCATAGTTAACCATTTCCCAAAGTTGGGTATGAAGTTGAATTGAGTAATCACTCGGAAGGGTAAAAAAACCCGGCCCCAAAGGGAATATCAAGAGCCTCCTGTTCTCCCGTCAATTCTGAAGTGAATTGAAATTTTAAATCTAAATCAGGACTTATTTCTTTTATATAGTTTCGTATAGCTCTCGAATCCATTGCTAACAAATTATTTTTAACATAATTGTTAATAAACCCTCTATCGGTATTACCATCAATTTCTTGAATCATATACCTCATTCGAGTTGAAAGTTCTTGAGAAGCTGCTTCTGATTTAGCAGTTGTTAATCGTTGTAGTGCTTGGATTTCAGCGTTTATATCGATTTCATCTTTATGTGTTAGTAATCTTAAAACAACTGTTTTACCTGAAGTTGGTAATTTAAATTCGTATCTATTTTCTTTATTTAATTTACTAAAATCTATATCTTTGGTTTGTACTTTAGATAAATCAATAGTTACTCTTTGAGGAGCAAGTGTATAAGGGTCTGTAACTTCTACTTCGTAATCTTTTCCATATCCTAAGATACGAGTTGCAAGTAAAATAGCGTTTTTATCACCAATGAAAATATCATTAATGTTTAAACCTTCTTCTACTACAACAGATTCGAACAACTTATCAAGCACCACCCCCTTCCTTATCAAATTTTGGGAAGCAAGTATATCCTCTTCACGAGCTGTCATATACTTAATCTCCACCGTACCCTTTGATAACGGGTGTCCATCTGGATATACCTTACCTTGTGATGGAAGTTCAATCACTTCAGTAGGAAAATCTTTATTTGCCATAAAATTAATTTTAAGTGTTTGTATATAAATATATAACTTTAAAAAAGTTGTAAAAAAAAAAGGTTCTCACTAAGAGAACCTTTTATGGAAGTATCAAAAGTATATTGTAGTATTAGTATTCTAAAATAGCGTAATCGTAAGATAATGTTAATTCAATATCAGCAACACCAGTTCCATCTGACCAATCCAAACCACCGAAGTTTGCTGAATTGATAAATGCTCCTTTTAAAGTCCATTGTTCAATTTTATCACCAACAGGTCCTAACATATAGATTTGAATATCTTTCTTATAGAAATCTGCATATCCATCACGACCAGTTAAAGATTCATGAGAAGTTCTTACCCACTCCATTACTTGTTGTGCACCACTTGGTACAATTGGGTCAAATAGAGTGATTGAGATATCTTGCCATTCACCTTTACCTTTAAGTTTTCTCTTAACGTTGATGTGGTCAAGTGTAACAGTTTCAAATTGAATTGAGGGTCTGTTTGCTACTTTAATTAGATATGAAGCTATACCATCGATTTCCATGATGTATCTGTTCTTCATCTTCGGTTCGAAGTTGGTGTAGAACATATCGTTGAATTCTAATACTTCTGCCATTTTTTATTCTCCTTTATATACTATAAGTATAATTTCCTTTTATTTTTATTTATTATGCCGTAAATGCCGCTCCAGTAGGTAATATGTTGAAATCAATTACAATGAATTCAGCAGTTTTGGTAGGTTGTAAGTAAATTGCCCCTGCCAAGATGTTTCTATCAATTACATCTGGTGTGTTGTTAGATTCATCCATTACCACTCTAAACGCATATAAACCTTGTCTTTGTTGGATTGATTCCAAGTATGGATTTACTGTGTTTAAGAATTTAGAACGAGTTGTAGCCGTATTTTGTTCGAATACAAGGTATCTTGATGTAGATGCGATGTATTTCTTAACTTTAATTAATAATCTTCTTACGTTGATTCTATCAAGTGCTGATGCTCTATCTTGTAGAGTTTTTTGTCCAAATGCTACGATACCTTCTCCAGGGAACTGAGCGATTGGGTTAATCTTTCCTTCATATAGAGTATCTCTTTCAGCGTGTGTTAATCTGTTCAATACACTAACTGCTCCGGTGATACCACCTCTGTTTAAACCTGCTGGTGCAAACCATTCAGCTGCAACTGCATCGTTTTCAGCGTAGATACCAGGCATCAATACTGATGGTGGAACTGAAGTTAGTTTATTTGTTCTTGAATCGATT
>Ga0222715_10003483_pt1 | contig 14009 bp, 17 predicted proteins | sample C33_9DmetaG_FD_165056 | JGI IMG/M metagenome (GOLD analysis project Ga0222715, IMG submission 165056) | Estuarine water microbial communities from San Francisco Bay, California, United States - C33_9D | ecosystem: Environmental > Aquatic > Marine > Unclassified | place: USA: California...
TTTATTTAGTAGATGCAGAGAACAATAAAACTATCACATATGTAGATTCGCACTACGATAATAATGCGACTCTATTCATAGATGATTATGCCTTCCCTATGCCAGGCAAGTCAGCTGAACTAAAAACATTCTATTCAGACAATGGTGTATGGTATTCAGAGACACATGAAGTAGCACCAGCCAAACACGGCTCAGAAGGACTTCATACAGTAGCAGTATATTCAAAAGAATATGAAGGCACTGTCGTGTTAGAAGCTACATTAGACATTACACCTAACGATGCTGATTGGCATCCTATTCAAATCTTTAACTACGAAGGCGACGAGCTAGGCCCAACTGGTACAACATTCAGAGGCAACTTCTCGTTCTTCAGAGTCAAAACAACTGCTGATCCAACAGACAAAATATCCAAAGTTCTCATACGAAATTGATTGACAAGTTCAAATAAACCTGCTACAATAAGAGTATGAGTATCTTTTATCTATACATAAAGACCCACACTGTTACGGGCATAAAATATTTAGGCAAAACAAAAAACGATCCCTACAAATATAAAGGTAGCGGTATACGCTGGAACCATATCCTAAAAAAATACGGCACGGATATGACAACAGAGGTTCTGTTAATAACAGACTCTGAAGAAGTATTAAAACGAGCTGGTGCCTACTACTCTAGGCTGTATAATGTTGTAGAGGATGATAACTGGGCAAACCTAATGGAAGAAAAAGGTGACGGCGGTGATACATCCGCCTCGCCCAACTTCAAAGCCTCTCTAAAGACACGAAACAATAACTGGTCTGAAGAAAGAAAAAACAAAGTGGGGGCAAGCATAAAAAAGGTATGGGAAGACAAGTTTAACGATCCTAAATTTGACAAGGCAGCATTTAGCAAGATGTGTTCTGAGCGAGCTAAAAAGGGTTGGGCAAATAAAGTGGTAACTGAAGAACAACGAGAGGCATATAGCCAACGCACTAAAGAACAAATGACACCTGAAGCTAAAGAAAATATATCTGTAAAAGCTAAAGCTCGTTGGCAAAAGGTAGGGCCTACTTACGAGGTGACATTCCCTGACGGGCATAAAGAGGAAATAAAATGCTTACGGGGCTGGTGTAAAGAAAATGGTCATCCATACTATAAACTATATTCTACTATACGGGGCAACCGCCCCTCACCAAAAGAGGGATGGATGGTAAAAATAATAGGTTGACAAAACTAAAAAAATCTGCTATAATAAAAGTATGAGCACTCTATCTGATCTAATATGGGCACACCTCCCGCCTAAAAGAAAGCAGACTCCAAGCGGCTGGTGGGCTGTGATGGCTGTCTGTTGTCAACACAGAGGCCATGTTCAGGATCGTAGAGGGCGTGGTGGTTACATTGTAGAGCGTGATGTAGTATCATACTCGTGCTTCAACTGCGGCTTCAAAGCGTCTTGGCAGCCTGGCAGGAATATGACATACAAAATGCGACAGCTATTAGGTTGGCTAGGAGTGTCTGATGACACAATAACTAAAGTAGCTATTGACATTCTACGCTCTAATGCTAATGTTACAGGCAACTCGTATAGTATACAGTTTCCTACATTTAATGAGATAGAGCTACCACCTAAGTCTGTACCGCTAACAAAAACTAACGATGAGAAGTCTATACCTCTGTTAGAGTATATACTAGATAGACAGCTAGATATTAACGATACTACTTTCTATTTCTCTTCTGACTTGAAATGGCGTACAAGGCTTATCATTCCTTTTTATTATCAACGACAGCTAGTAGGATACACTGGTAGAACAGTGCGACCTGATGGCAAACCTAAGTATCTAACATCGTCACAGCCAGGTTATGTATATAACTTGGATAATCAGCATTTTGGTAGAGAGTTTGGCATAGTATGCGAAGGACCTATTGATGCGCTACACGTGGACGGAATTAGTGTTTTAGGCGCTGATATATCTGAAGGGCAACTAATGTTACTCAACTCGCTACAACGTGAGTTGGTAATAGTGCCTGACAGAGACAAAGCAGGGTTGACACTTGTAGAACATGCACTAGAGAACAACTGGTCTGTATCTATGCCACCTTGGGATTCAGATGTTAATGACATAGGCGATGCTGTCAATAAATATGGTAGAGCTCTAACTCTGTATTCTATTGTAAAGTATAAAGAGTCAAATCAGCTTAAAATTAAATTAGGAATGAAGAAATGGATAAAGTAAAGAAATTCTTTGCCGAACTATGGTATTGGATTACCTATCCGTACTATTGGATTAAAGAAGAAATTGAATTTAGAAAACGTTTAAAAGAACTACGCAAACGAGATCCTTTTATCTATAAGTGAAATATGATTACATGGGGAATCAGTGCGCTAAGCCATGATGCTGCCTTAGCGGTGTTTGATGATAACAAAATATTATTTGCATCACACGCTGAGAGATTTTCAGGACGAAAAAATGATTCTCAGCTATCTACAGGGTTAATCAATTATGCTTTACGGTACGGTTATCCGCAAGAAGTATATTGGTATGAAAATCCATTGCTCAAATCACTTAGGCAACTACGAGCTGGGCAGGGTTGGATGTACAACGAATCCAATCCAACCGATTGTTTAGCAGCACACAACATCTATACTTCTGTATATGTTCAATCGCATCATCATTCACATGCGGCTGCAGGATATTATACCTCTGGCTTTGACAATGCTACTGTAGTAGTAATAGATGCTATAGGCGAATTTGAAACCTTTACTGTATGGAAAGGCAACGGCAATAACCTAGAAAAAGTTTATACACAATCATATCCACACTCAATTGGCTTATGGTATTCAGCTATGACGCAAAGAATAGCTCTCAAGCCAAACGAAGAAGAATATATTTTAATGGGTATGGCAGCCTACGGAGATGCTGATAAGTACTATGATGTTATTAAGGATACTTTCTTTAAGTCTAATAGTAATAAGAAAGTAAAGTTTAAACGTAACCTACATAGAGGTTGCTCATGGTTTATGCCTGACCAGCAAGCAGTAGATTATACAGATGAACCAACACAATGGGCGTTTGACATCGCAGCAGGTACGCAGGCAGTATACGAAAATCTGCTGACTGATATAATGTCACAAGTACACAAAGAATGGCCATCAGACAACTTAGTCTTTATGGGCGGATGTGCTTTAAATTGTAAAGCCAACACACGGTTACATGACTACTGGAAGAACATTTGGATCATGCCAAATCCCGGTGATGCCGGATCTGCTATTGGTGCAGTATTAGCAAACAGCAGTCGGCATATTGAATGGCCAGGTCCGTATTTAGGATATGATATTAACAGAGAGTTTAAGTTAGATAAGATTATTAAAGTATTACAAAAAACTGGAATAGTAGGAGTAGCTAATGGAAAAGCGGAATTTGGGCCTCGTGCTCTTGGCAATCGTAGTCTTCTTGCTGACCCTAGGGGGATTGATGTTAGGAGCAGAGTTAACAAAATCAAACAACGACAGGAGTTTAGGCCATTTGCCCCTGCAGTACTGGAAGAGTATGCAGATCAGTACTTTGACGGACCCTCTAACAGATATATGCAATTTACTTCGCAATGTAGAGACCCGGAAAGCTACCCTGGAATTGTACACAAGGACGGATCATCACGGGTTCAAACTGTTGGACCCAACGATAATAAGAATTTACGACAATTGCTTGAACGCTGGTACGAACTGACAGGTTGTCCAATGTTACTTAATACAAGTTTAAACATTAAAGGAGAACCAATAGTAAATGATATTCTAGATGCTGCTCGCTTTAGCAGAAAATATGGAGTAGAGGTGTTTTAAAAATGCTACAACATGAACTATTCTATAGTACTGATTCAGAAGAACGATGGATCACTAATTTAACTAGACATACTAATAATTTATTAGATAGTGGATGGGATAAAAATTCTGTAATTGATTATAAGTTTGATTCTCATGGTTTTAGAAATGATACAGATGAAATTCCTAAAGATTCCATATTGGTTCTAGGGTGTTCATTTGCACAAGGTGTTGGTCTAAGGAAAGAGCACACTTTTGGATCTATACTTTCTAAGAAAACAGGAATTCCACATTTAAATTATGCTATGCAAGGAACTGGTCCTCTAGCTGCATTTTATATTGCTGAAAAATTTATAAAAGAAATTAAGCCTAAATATATTTGTTATCTACGATCAATGATAACTAGGCTTGACATATATGAGCCTGAGGAAAATTATCTTTCATTCACTCATGATCCATATGCCAGCGTAAACAGAGCACGAAAGATTCCTTATCTAACATCTAGAAGGCATCTCTCTTTTGACCATCATTGGTTAGCACTTGAGAACTTTAGATCAAAGGTAAACGATTGCGTAGAGCTTGCTATTACAAAAATAGCAGAGGACAATAATGCACAAATAGCAATCCTTGATTGTTGTGCAAAGTATAAGAAAGGTACCGAGTATGAAAATAGTCTATTGAGAAAGGTCCATATAAAAGCTAGAGATTTAATGCATGAAGGTCCTTACAAACATGAGTTTTGGGCTAGTAAATTTTTACAGGAGTTAAAACTTGATAGATAAGCTATTATTCTACGGACACAAGAATGTTAAAAATCAATCATTAAAATGGTTTCCAATGGATACAGAAAAATTGTATCTACAAAATTTATCAAAATTTAATAGTGAAAATAACTGGAAGGATGTAGACATTTCTTATGATTTTAATTCTTATGGATTTAGATGTGACGAGTTTACCAGCGATAATAATATAGTTTTTTTAGGATGCTCAAATACTTTAGGCGTAGGATTACCATTAGAAAACACATTTGCTTATAATGTTTCAAAATCTTTAAATCTAAAAATGTGTAATTTAGGTAAAGGAGGAGGTGCATTAGACACTTGTTTTAGATTAGCATATTATTGGTTAAACATTTTACAACCTAAAATAGTTGTTTGTCAGATGCCTGAGGAAACTAGATTAGAACTAAGAGATACTCTTAAAGAAGTAGAGGAAGCCGGAGACCCATGGAAAACTGAATTGCTTGTAAGCTACACACATAAATTCTATAGAAAGCATTGGCTTAGATTCCCAGAACAATATATTCTGCATCAGCATAAAAATTTACTAGCTATTAAGAGTTTATGTCAACAACTTAATATTAAACTAGTAGTATTAGATCAAAGTATTTTTAGAGATATAAAGGATAGCGAAAGAGACTTTGCGAGAGACTTAGCACATTATGGCCGTAAGACACATAAACAACTTGCTAACATTGTATTAGGAAAAATTAATGAACAAGAATATTAACATAGATTTATTTCAAAAAGTAGATTTTATATCTCATGCAGGTTTACCACTAACCTGGAAAATAGAATGCGATGCTATATCAGATAACGAATGGATTGCGCTTGCACACATCATACGACAATTTGAAAAACGCAATTGGTGCGAAGCAGTAGGCATTCCTAGAGGCGGAGTAGCACTTGGCGAAGCACTAGACAAGTATTCTACAGGAGATCAAAACGATCCTGTATTAGTTGTAGATGATGTATATACTACTGGTAAGTCATTTAAAGAATATGTCGCAGAACATAATTTAGATGACGACACAATCAAATGGGCAGTCTTTGCTCGCAAACCTGCTGAGGATGGCGTAAAGACGCTATTCACTATGCCAGAGAATAAATGACAAGACAAAATACAGACTATGGATATGATATACAAAAAGTATATCTAGAAATGTTTCTTACAGATGCTGAATCTTTTGTAAGAGCACAAGGTGTATTTGATCCAAAGTCGTTTGATAAGAAACTAGAGAAAGCCGCACAATTTCTAGCAGACTATATAAAAGAACACAATGCTCTGCCTACATTTGAAATGGTAAATGCTGCTACTGGTACAAAGCTGGTACACCCAGGCGAGCTACGTGAAGAACATTATGATTGGCTATTAGCAGAGTTTGAAACATTTGCTAGGCACAAAGCTCTAGAAGAAGCTATTCTCAAGTCTGCAGATTTACTAGAGAAAGGCGAGTATGGACCAGTAGAAGATCTAGTAAAGAAAGCAGTACAGATAGGACTACAAAAGGATTTAGGCACAGACTATTGGCGTGATCCTAGAAGCAGACTAGAAGCTATTAAAGATAAAAATGGACAAGTATCTACTGGCTGGGGAGCATTAGATCACAAGCTATTTGGAGGGTTCAACAGAGGAGAGCTTAATATATTTGCAGGTGGTAGTGGCGCAGGTAAGTCTTTATTTCTAGCTAACTTAGGAGTCAACTGGGCACTAGCAGGATTAAATGTATTATATGTAACATTTGAATTATCTGAGAACATTGTATCTATGCGTATTGACTCTATGGTAACTGATATACCATCTAGAGATATATTTAAGAATATAGAAGACGTAGAAGCGGCTGTTAGAATTAAGTCTACAACAGCAGGTAAGTTTCAAGTCAAATATATGCCGTCTGGTAAGAATACAAATGATTTACGATCGTATATAAAAGAATATGAAATTAAGACAAGTAGAAAAATTGATGTAATACTTGTAGATTATTTAGACTTAATGATGCCTATAGCAAAACGTATATCTGCTGAGAATCTATTTGTAAAAGACAAATATGTCTCAGAAGAGCTACGCAATCTTGCTATGGAAACAAATGCATTATTCGTAACAGCATCGCAGTTAAACAGAGCATCTGTAGAAGAAATAGAGTTTGACCATTCGCATATATCTGGTGGATTATCTAAGATACAAACAGCAGATAATGTAATAGGTATCTTTACTTCTAGAGCTATGCGAGAACGTGGACGGTATCAAATACAGTTAATGAAAACTAGAAACTCTTCTGGTGTAGGATCTAAAATAGATTTAGAATTTAACATTGATACATTAAGAATAACAGACGTAGATGAAGAAGATGCTAAAGCAGTAAACTCTCAATCATCTGCATCTTCTGTATTAGCAAAAGTAAAACGAAATGCTGCACAAGCAGACAAAGAAGCTGATGCGCCAGAAGAGATGCCTAAGATGAAAATTACAGCCAAAACTGATTCAACAAAGCTACGAGAATTTTTAAATAACTTAGAAAACTAATAGGAGAACTATGTCATGTGGATGCGGGCGATCGCCAGACTTTTGTAGAGGATGGCACGGACTAACTGAAGAAGAATGGCAAGCAGAGCTAGCAGAATTCCGTAAAGAAGAAGCTCAGGCTGCTACACAAAACACAAAGTATCACGAAGTAACAGTATTGGAAGTACATCACACTACTCCTACACTGTTTAAAATCCGTACAACAAAACCCGAGGGTTATTCATTTAAGCCTGGTGAGTTTACAATGATTGGACTACCTGATACTACTAAACGAGCATACTCGTTTACATCAGCTCCTGCTGAAGATCATCTAGAATTTTATTCTATTAAAGCACCTAACGGAGAACTCACAGAAAAGCTAAAGTATGTTCTGCCAGGTGATACTATGCATATTGGTAAGAAAGCCAAAGGCACACTCCTAGTTGACAACTTTCTACCTAATACAGAGCGTGTATGGTTATTAGGCACAGGAACAGGTATTGCTCCGTTTATGTCTATACTTAGAAGTAGACAACTCAAATCAATGTTTCATCTAAAAACATATGTATTATGGAGTGTAAGAAAACAAGAAGATCTACTGGCATACAATGATGCATTGTTACGAAACTCTAATATACATTATATGCCTATTGTTACACAAGAAGAAAACTATACAGGATGGACTAAACGAATCCAAGTATACCTACAAGATCCTAAAGCATATGGATTAACTTTGCTACCTGAACTAGATCCTGCTAAGGATAGAGTTATGCTTTGTGGCTCTATGGAGTTTAATGAAGACTTACGAGACATGCTAGAAGAGCGTGGATTTACAGAAGGAAGCAATCAAACACAAGGTACCTATGTGCTTGAAAAAGCATTTGTGGGATGACTAGAGAACAAGTAGGCAGTAAGTTCTTTCAAACACTGAATAAACTTACTGCTGAACCTCTTGTAGATCTAATATCAGAAACTTCTGTTATGCGAGTAGCAGGACACGTTAAAGTAGGCAGGCATGAAATAGTAGAATATTTTAGAACTTGGCTTAGTACCATAGAGAACCTACAAGTGCATATTGTACAATCTGCTAGCAATGAAAACTCTATATGGTATGAAACTAATGTAATGCCTTACGGTTTTGATGATTACGATAGTATGTGGATATTTAACTTTGGTTTTGATAATAAGATCAAATTCATAAGAATATTCACAGACAAAACTTAAATAGAGACTTTTATGCTAAACTGCTAAACTACTAAACATTAACTAAATAAAAATAAACGGATTACAAATGGAAATTAAACTCAAATGGTGGACAGTTCTTTGTTCATCTATATTAATACTATTCCTATCTTATCATTTTGGATATCTTCATCAATTATATAATGCAGACATTACAAAAATATCTTGGATAATTATAGGATTATTCTTTCTTTTAAACATTCGTCTAGGATATCAGTTACACACTAACCGCGAAACAGGAAAAAACTTTGACTGGCATATGAGCGAAACAATGATAAGCCTAGGCATGGTAGGAACAGTGGTTGGTTTTATCTACATGTTATCAACTGTCTTTACGGATATAAACTTAGATGATATCAGAAGTGTTCAAGACTCACTTAGTGTAATGGCAACTGGAATGGGTACCGCTCTGTGGACTACTCTCATTGGATTAATTTGTTCAATTCTATTTAAAACACAATTAGTCCTAGCAGAACCATTAAACTTAGTGAGGTACAACAATGAATAACAAATATGTATCTAACCTAGCATTTATTGATTTACTCTTCAATCTTATTCTAGGTTTTATATTTCTGTTTCTTATTGCGTTTATGCTTATTAATAAACCAACAGAAACAGGCAAGATTGATCCTAAAGCAGAATTCCTTATCGTAATGTATTGGCAAGACGAACATATTGGAGACATTGATCTATGGGTAGACACACCTGATGGATTAGTAAACTATGTTTCTCCTAACATGGGGTCAGTGCATTTAGATAAAGATGATCTAGGAATACGTAACGACTGGTATACAGACTCTAGCGGTCAAAGAAAATATGTATATATAAACAGAGAGATTGTATCGTTAAGATCATTTGTTCCAGGCGAATACATTGTTAATGCACATTACTACGGAGCTCAATCACCAAAGTCATACGGTACAGGTATGATTGAATCAGGACCTGCAAATGTTACAGTTGAAGTTATACAATTAAATCCTTTCTATATTGTGTCAACAAGACAACATACTCTTACAGAAGTAGGTATGGAAAAGACTTTTGTAAGATTTAATATGAATTCAACCGGTGCTGTATCTAATGTAAACTACTTGCCTAAACAAATGGTTAGATCATATGTGTCAGGCAATCAAGGAGGCATGTAATGGATTACTTCTTAATTGCTGTTATTACGTTTGGCCTATTACTAATTTACACACTAATTCAATCTAGATCAACTTGGTATCTATATCTTATCATTCCAGTAGTGTTAGCTTCCGGAGTTGGTATATACATCACCTATCATGATATACTAGGATATCCTACTACTGCTAAATCAGATAAGAAGTTTACTCTCATATCTCATTCTGTAACAGATGATCACATCTTTATGTGGGTGCATCACGATAATGATACACGGCCTCGTGCCTATCAAATGCCATACACAGATGAAGATCATGCTCAATTAGCTGCCGCACAAGAACAGCAAGAATCTGGAACTGTAGTACAAGGTGAATTTCAGACAGAAGAAGAATCAGATGGTAAGTTCCCAGGTATTGGATCTAACAAGTCTGAAGGTGCTGAATTCAAACTATATGATATAAAACCTCAAGATATATTGCCACGAAAACCAGAGTCTCCAACTACTACACAAATTATACAAGACTCAGTTCGTAGAAGTGTTACTACTACTCCTGTTTGGGATTACGCCGGCCTTAGAGGAGGACCTTAACTGTTTATATTCTAACAATAATTCTGTTTTATACAAAGTAGATACCTTTATCATATTATATGCCAGTAGCATACGTCTTTCATAATTTGCTAATGGCATAGCATACCTATACCATACAGGTATACAAACACACCAGCCTTTTCTTAAATCTATTTCAAAATCTTCAAATAAAATTTTAAAACGATTTATAGCGCACAGAATTGTACCTATTCGTATAGATTCACGACTACCTACACAATGATATGAATTAGATAACTCTCTTCCTGTATTAGGTTTATATACAGCAGGTATTGGACTAGTATTCCAATCATATCTATAATCTTTAAATTGTTGCGGTGCTCCTGTTATATGCATAGGTTCTGAGGTTTGAACTTCGCATATTTCATCATAGCTATATATAGCAGGTCTAGACCACAATGGTCTTTTACTCCTGTTTTCTATTTCATAACGTATAGCACCTATCTGTTGTTTTTTTAATTTAGAATGATATATTTGTATCATAAATACTTTATTATGTATGTATTTAATAAATTATCAATCGCACTAATTCTACTGTTCTTCCTGTCAGGTTTAACACCGTATGAAGAAAACGCAGAGATTCAACGAGTGCTTAAACTATCTAACTCGTATAACAAACAACCTGATCCAACAGGCAATGCTAGAGCATTACGTATTCAACGAAATCGCTATAGAGCACAGATGCCTCCATTCTGGCCAAAAACTATATATAGAGAGCCACAACGTCCTCCTATGCCAAATTCTAGGGTAAGATTTTATGGTGGTATTCCAAGAGGGTGATCTTTGAAAAGCAAGACGCTCAAAAAGAAACGCTTTCCATATGTAATAGATGTTTGGCAAAAATGTAAGATACCTAGAAGTGCTTTACCACACGATAGATTACTCTTAGCTTGTGCTACTGAAGCTACTTTTAACAATGAAGTAAAAAATCAAATATTACGTGAAACTCCTGTAGTCAGCTCAATAGAATTTGTTACAGGTTCTTTTTTACCAAATAGAAAAGACTTTGAAGGAATATCAGAATCTTACACTCATTATGCTTGGGGCAATTATTTTTTATATGAAGAGTTTACAAAAGAAAAATATTCTAAATTAACAACAATTAAACAATCTGATTTTACACATAAATTTTCTTACTATCCGGGATTTCCTAGATACTACAGATCTTTACTAATAGAAAAATTAGCACAAAAAAAATATTTAAATTCTATTGTAAAATATACATGGACTGGCATTCCTGCTCCGACAACCAGAGGTTATAGCGAACTAGTACATGCAGGATTTGGAGATTACGAATTACATTTCATATTCAAACACTTTGACAATCAACGTGTAATATATAATGAATCTTCAGAACCTGACAATGGCACTACCCAACGTTTAAATCACAGTGTTTTTCCTGTATCAATAATAAAAGCAGCTCCCTTTGTAATAACTGCAGAATCTGATTTAGCTTGTGACTTTCTTACAGAGAAAACATATAGATCTCTTGCTAATGGAGTTATACCATTAATCATATCTAGATATAATCATTACACATATCTACAGAGTCTAGGCTACAGATTTCCTAAAGTAGTAACAGATTTCAATTCTCTAATATATACTGATTATCTAAATCCTCAATGGGTCAACGATTGCTCATCTAGAATGATAGAATTCTGTGAAGCAATACTTTCTGTTTGGTCAAAGGATTTAATAAACGAATGTATTGAGTGTGGTATACATAATCAACGACGATGTGCAGAATCTGTTATGAGTGGAGTAGGATTGCCAAATTCTAATATTGTACAACTGTACTATTCGCAACGAATAAATTGGGCTAGGTATTATGCTAGTTTTTATTTAGACAAGCATAACATTAAATATGATAAACCTAAACTGTTAGATTATAACCGCAAGTTTAACTTTAATAAACCGCCAACATATTTCATCACAGATACTATGAATCGAGATCATCGTCCTTCTTAGCAAAATCTTTCTTGCCAATATCGCCTTTGTAGTGTGTAGCTAGGAATGTGCAGGCAGCTACAACAGGAATAACAAGAGTCATCCTGTCCCAGACTATGCCTACTACCAACCCGGGAATTAATATAATACAGAATTGTATTATTGGTTTCATTTACCAGTAGCAAGTGCCTGTGCGATTTCGCCTGCTGTGATGTGGTCGCCTATTGTGTCTTTTTGTTTCATACAGTATTTAGCGTTCTAAATGCTGTTTGCGACCTTCGTACGCTGTCAACCGCTCTCTCGCTGGTTAACTGCTGTTTCGTGTTACCTTTAACTAAATTGTCAATGTGCTGTTGTTTGTTTTCTAAACGCTTAACGCCCACCGCGCCAACCGTCTTCCCGTGCCCTCAGTTGGCGCGGTGTAACCCCATAAATCTGTCGCGATCAGTTTTAGTGGGGATAAATGCCTCATCGTATAAGTATTATTAAGCTATTAATAAATCACATACGAGAGACAGTCAACAGTATCATCGTGTTCTAACGCTACGCTAATCTCACCTAACTGCTAACTCAACAGTCTTCCTAACTGTCTATAATGTTATTGTATATGGATTTACTAAAAAGGTCAACCTTTTTTTTAATCTTTTTTAACAATAACCGCGGATGATTTGTATTCCGTTTCATCACCCTATAATGTTATTGTACGGGAGGTTGCCCAAAAGGTCAACCTTTTTTTTTGGATTTATTTAGATTTTTTTAGATGTCGTAGAGGATAGGGCATATCGCCTTTAGGGGATTCGTGGTATATCTCAGATCCATACCTCTCTTTACGCCTTCGTCTATTGGCACATATTAACGATTTGTTTCGTTGGGGTGTATTTGGATCTTTAAGCCTCTGTTCATTTTTTAACCATTTTAATAACTGCTTAATAGCATTTAAGTATGGTGCTCGCCTTTGTTTTGTTTGGTAACCTTTAGTTAACCCCTCTATGGATTTTGGATTATGATTGGGGTGCGGTTTACCTCTGCGCTTTAGACCATTGCGTTTATTCCCCTCACACATTTTGGCGTATTGTTCAGGGGTGGGCACTCGCCCTGTATTTTGTAGCCGTAAACGCTCTTTAGTTGCGTCACTTCGTTTAGCACCTTTCTGCGAGGGAGGTTTACAGTTGCGTGTATCTTTGGGGCGGATATGTTGGTGCCCCTCTCTATAGTCGTGATACCATCCGTTTAGATTTAACGGATCTTTGAAGTGCTTTTTTATTAATATATTCTCTATGATGAGCGCCGCCCTCTCTTTACACGGAGCATCATCATTCATCTCAGAGATGATTTGAATATCCCATTCATCCATATATGCTCGTATAAATCTCTCTCGTACGAGCGTATGATGTGAGTGAGTATAGTATCCATCCCCAATCATTTTACCCGTAAGTTGGCTGCCTATATAGTACTGCCCCGTAGCACGATAGGTAATACAATATACATAGGGATTCATCTTTTTGGTTGACATATAGAACTATTTCTGTTACATTAATATTATAGGAGGTTGTTATGGATAAACACGACTTCATTGTAGCCCAGCATAACCAGTGTGGTATATGTTGGCAGCATTTTAGATCAACAGAAAGATACGAGGCTCACTATATTAACTGTCGTGCTAAACGTGATAGTGATTTAGAAAAACTTCGTATTTTTAGAAATAAAAGGTTGACCATTTGAAATAATGGTGCTACAATAATATTATAGACAGTTAGATATGACGCTTTTTTATTTAACTGTTTATATTTAGCTCATAGATAGTGCGGCCGCCTATCTTTTGAGTTACCTCGTTAGCTGGGTTTAGCTAGACTGAGGTTGGGATAAGTTAACGAGGGGTGATAATACATCACTGTCGTTAGTAGAAAGATTAGCTCTTTGAAATACTAAACAAAGGTAATGAGAGAGACGATAACGGGGCAGCGATTGAGCTGCCCGTTATTGAGTAGAAGTAAATCTGAAGAAAGGTTATTTACC
>Ga0222715_10003486_pt1 | contig 14008 bp, 7 predicted proteins | sample C33_9DmetaG_FD_165056 | JGI IMG/M metagenome (GOLD analysis project Ga0222715, IMG submission 165056) | Estuarine water microbial communities from San Francisco Bay, California, United States - C33_9D | ecosystem: Environmental > Aquatic > Marine > Unclassified | place: USA: California...
CTGCGCGACGCCGTGAACGACGTCCCCGACCCCATCGAGACCGCCCGTGAGCGGGAAGCCATGGACACCGGTTTGCTCGAGCGCTCTTGGCTGGAAGAGGAGGAGAGCGTTGAGGTTGAGAGCCCGATGGTGTCGTTTTTCAGGAAGAAAGAATGATGGTTTTGGCCTGATTTCAGCCCTTACCTTGAAAACCCGTTCGCCCGACGAGTGTTCGTGCCAACCAACGAAACTTGGATGTCCAAGGTGGAGCAATTGGCTGCCAGCGAGCAGGAAACCTTGCTTGGCACGTCGCTCTCTAGGCGCTTTGCACGCCTCCCGCTTTGGTTGAACCACCCCGCCAACATCGGTGCGTTCTACGGTTTGCTCGTGGCGTTGGCGCTCATCCTCCCCTATGCGTTTGGCGATGAGGGCAACGAAGTATGGGCCGTTCAGTGGCTCTACCACACCTCGCTCTTGCTTGTCGCTTGTGCCTTTTTGGGATTCATTTCGTTGCTCCTCGTCGCCTTTTCCAAGCGGCATCCCGTTACCCCGCCGCGTGCGTTCCTCTACCCGATGCCCTTCCTCGGCTTGGCGTTGCTCACCGTCGACCGAACCGGTCTGCTCGGTATGCCGGCGCTCTTGGTGTGGACCCTTCTCTTGCTTCCCGGGCCGGTCTACGTCCACCTCTCGTGGGCGCCCCGGTGGCGGTTGCTTTGCATGGTTGAGGACGGAAACGATCCCTTTGTTGGTTTGGAGCCGAAAAACGAAGGCACCGGAGACGCCGAAGAAATGGTCGGCGAGGACGCTGAGATGCTCGAAGTTGTTGACGCCTTTGAATCGGAATGAAGGTCAGAGAACGCCGACCTGAGGCCCAACTTTCTCGAACACGGCCAAGACATCGTCAAGGTCTTGACGTGACAAGCCCGCCGACATTTGGGTTCGGATTCGGGCTTTGTCTCGAGCCACCATCGGGAAGACGATGGCGCCTGCCATCACCCCTTCGCTGCCCAGCGCTTGCGTCATGGCCTTCGCCGTGCTGGATTCGCCGCACATCACAGGAATGATGGGCGTGACCGAATCGCCCGTATCGAAACCCATCGATTGCAGTTCTTTGCGGAAATAATTCGTGTTTTCCCACAGCCTTGCGTGATGCTCGGGCTCTTCCATCAACACCTCAATCGCTGCTTTTTGGGCGGCGGCAACGCCGGGGGGTTGAGAGCCGGAGAGCAACCATGAACGGGAATGATTGAGAGCGTGGGTTCGGGTCATTTCCGTTCCGGCAAGAATGCCTCCTTGCACCCCGAGCGCCTTGGAAAACGAACCGGTCTCGAAATCCACCTTGCCTTGGAGCTTGAAGTGGTCGACGATACCGGCACCTCCGTCACCCAAGACACCTTCACCGTGACAGTCGTCAACGTACACCATCGCACCGTGCTCTTCAGCCAGGGCGGTCACCTCGTCGAGCGGTGCGATGTCGCCGTCCATGGAGAAGACGCCGTCGGTGATGATGAGTTTCCGATCCGATCCTTCGTGGGCTTTGAGCACCGCTTCCAGTTCGCCCATGTCGTTGTGAGCGTACACGGCTCGGGAGGCTTTGGTCAGGCGAACGCCGTCGATGATCGAACCGTGGTTGAGTTCGTCGGAGATGATCACGTCTTGAGGACCGGCAACCAGCGTCGGAATGAGACCGACATTGACCGTGTAACCTGCCGAATAGATGAGCGAGGCTTCAACGCCTTTGAATTCGGCGACTTTTTTCTCGGCTTCCAAGTGAATGTCCATCGTTCCTGCGATGGCTCGCACCGACCCGCTGCCGGCTCCGTAGGTGGTGGTGGCGTGTTGCATAGCGGCGACCACTTTGGGATGGGTGGTGAGGTTGAGGTAGTTGTTCGCCGAGAGCATGATCGTGGGTTTACCGTCCATCTGACACCGTGGTTGATTCGGTCCTTCGAGCGTGGGCGGCTCCCACAACAAGGACTTCTCGTTGAGTTCGTCGTAACGCGCTTTCATCCACGACATGTCACCGGGCATGGGGCATCCTCATGTGTCCTTGGTGAAGGGTGTTCAAGGTCTTTTGTCTGCCGAAGCATGGCTCACCAACGCCTCAACGTCCGTTTCGCTCAAGTCAACGAACGCCCCTTCCTCGAGGTTGAACGCCGACATCTTCAAACCACCGATCGCCAGTCGTTCAAGGGCAAGAACCTCGTGGCCGAGCGATGCAAACATCCGACGCACCTGCCTTTTTTTGCCCTCCGTCACGGTGACCAGAGCGACGTTCGTGGCCTCGACGGCCCATTCAGCCGGAAGGGTCCGGTACACCTCGACTTCCCCGTTGACCTCCAACTCAATATCGATGCCCTCTGCCATCCGTGCACCGTCCTCCGGATTGAGCGGAGCGTCCGTTGTCACGCGGTACTGTTTCGACACCTTTTGGTCAGGAGAAGCGATGCGGTGAACCAGGTCGCCGTTTGTCGTCACCAACAAGAGGCCTGTCGTGTCCTCATCGAGGCGACCGACCGAAACGAGGCGTTCAAATTCCGTGGCGGTGAGGTGGGGGCGAAAGACCTCGAACACCGAGCGTTTTCCCAACGCCGCCTCTTGTGAATTGAGGCGGGAGCAGACGACACCTCGGGGTTTGTTGAGCAAAAACGTGCGCTCCACAGAGGGCAAACGAAGCGGCGCACCCCGGTAGGTAACGCCCTTTTTCGTCGCATTGAACTGAAAAACGATGTCCTTGACCACCGAGCCGTTGACCGTGACCTCACCCGACCAAATCGCTTCTTTGACCTCACGTTTGGAGGTGAAATGCCCCGTCTTGGAGAGGAATTGGTGCAATCGCAGTTTCATTGCTTCCGCTCTCGATGCCACCTTGGCGCCACGCACTTAGCCGTTTCTCCGAAAACGCGCCGTGCTGGTGCGCTTTTCAGAAGCGTCCGAATCAGGCATCTGGTTCGTCTTCATCCTTTTCACGGGTGAGGAACACCAGCAAGAAGAGCACGCCAACGATGGTCGTGAAGTATTGAGCAAAGGAGATCGAGAAGCCCGGTTCATCCCAAACGAGGGGATTCAAGCTGTCGTAATCGTCAACATCGCTCACACCGTCGCCGTCATCGTCTTCATCGGCGTTGTCACCCAAGCCGTCACCGTCGGTGTCGACGGTTTCGTTGGCGTCGTACGGGAAGGCGTCGACGGTGTCTCGAACGCCGTCGTTGTCGTCGTCGTCATCGGCCCTGTCGCCAATGCCGTCACCGTCGATGTCCGTGCAGTCGTAGGCATCGTTGGGGAACAAATCGCCGTTCGTGCCCTCAGCGTTATCCCCGCATCCGTCGCCATCGCTGTCCAGCCATTGAGAGGCATCGTTGGGCAAGAAGTCGCCGTTGTCGCCGTAACCATCGCCGTCAGTGTCCACGGATTCATCAGCGTCGTTGGGGAACAGGTCCGTATTGTCTCCCACACCGTCGCCGTCAGCATCGCCGCATTCGCTTGCATCGCTGGGGAAACGGTCGCCGTTGGTGCCCTCGGGGTTATCACCGCAGCCATCGCCGTCGGCGTCAACGGTCTGCGTGGCATCGTTGGGCAGGAAGTCGGAGTTGTCGCCAACCCCATCGCCGTCTGCATCGTCCGATTCAGACGCATCGTTGGGGAACGCGTCGGCGTTGTCGCCAACCCCGTCACCGTCGCTGTCTGCTGATTCGTTGGCATCGTTCGGATAGAGGTCCCCGTTGTCGCCAACGCCGTCACCGTCGCTGTCAGGGCACTCCGTGGAATCGTTGGGGAATTGGTCACCGTTGGTTCCCGTAGCGTTGTCACCGCAACCGTCGCCATCGCTATCAGCGGATTGCGAGGGGTCAAGGGGCAGGAAGTCGCCGTTGTCACCAACACCGTCACCGTCCGTGTCCACCGCCTCGTTGCCGTCGTCGGGGAAGAGGTCGCTGTTGTCACCCACGCCGTCGCCGTCCCGGTCAGAAGATTCGTTAGCGTCGGAGGGGAAAGCATCGCCGTTGTCGCCAACGCCGTCACCGTCCGAATCGACGGTCTCGTTCGCATCGTCGGGGAAGGCATCGCTGTTGTCACCCACGCCGTCGCCGTCTCGGTCCCCGGATTCATTGGGGTCGTTGGGGAAGCGGTCAGCGTTGTCCCCAACACCGTCGCCGTCGGTATCGTCCGTTTCGTTGGAGTCGTAGGGGAAATCATCGTCCACATCGTCCACGCCGTCGTTATCATCGTCGTCGTCCATGATGTCACAAACGTTGTCACCGTCGAAGTCAACGGGCACGGAAAGGTTCCACAAGGGGTTGGAGCCACAGGTTGTTTCGTCACTGTCCGACCAACCATCGTCGTCGTCGTCCGTATCAACAGCGTCGCAGTCGCCGTCGCCGTCGGTGTCGAAGTCCGTCGGAATGGACGTGTTGTCGGTTGAACTGGACCCGCAGGTTTCCTCCAACGTGTCGAGGTAGCCGTCGTTGTCGTCGTCGGTGTCAGCGTTATCACCGGTTCCATCGCCGTCGTTGTCCGACCATTCCGTACCGTCGTAAGGCCAAAGGTCGTTGCTGTCGTCAACGCCGTCGTTGTCGTCGTCCGTATCGGCGTTGTCGCCCGTACCGTCAGCATCCGTGTCTTCCCATTCGTTCGGGTCAAGCGGGAACGGATCCATCGTATCGTTGTACCCGTCGTTGTCGTCGTCAGGGTCCCGGTCGTCGGGCAATCCGTCGTTGTCCGAATCAATGGGCGTGAAGGTGGACATCACTTGCATCGAGAACGACATGGTCGACGTCATGCCGGCCGCCGTCGTGGCGGTCACGGTGTAGTTCCTCGGGAAGAATTCAACGAACGCAGGGGTGCCCCACATGGAGCCGTTCAGCGTCTCAAAGTAGACGCCCGTGGGCGGACTGGGAGAGATGGACCACGAGGATGTCTTGCCCGTGGTGTCGTTGAAATCAATCTCCGTCATGGACTGGTTCACAAGAACTTCAATGTGCGAGTACGGGTTGGACTTCACGATGATCGGGACGGTGAGGTCCTTGACCACGGCAATTTCGATTTGAACTTCGTCCGAACCGTTGGCTGCCGAGGCGTTCAGCGTGTAGGTCGTTGCAGCGAACTCCTGACTGGCATAGCCCGTGATGTCGCCCGTAACGGAATTGAACTGCCAGTTTTGGGGCAGCGGTGGCGTGAAGGTGAAGTTCGTACACCACGTGCAGTACGTCGTTCCGGGAATGGTGAAGGAGGTCGTGTTCACAATTTCAACTGTTGACGATTCAAACTCAACCGCATGGACGTAATCCAACTTGAACGGATAATTCACCGAGTAGTCGCCGTCCCAGCTGATGGGCGGCGAGTCGGAGATGTCCTTTTGCCCGTAGGTGGTGTTCACGTAGAGATCGAGCGTTTGGCTCATGCCGTAATTTGCAGGTGTGGCCGGCGTGTACACCATCAAGCCCACGGGCGTGTCCAAGATCTTGCTAAAGTTCACGAAGGCGGGCGTCCATCCCTGGTTCACACCGAAGTAGATTTCCTTCTCACCGATGCCCATGATGGTCTTGTCCACCCCTGCGCACGAAACGGTCCCGTTCGCATAAAGCACACAGACGGTGCGGTCGGTAATTTCGACGTCCACCACTGCGCCGCCGGTGTCAACCTGCTGATAGGTGCTGGTCCACGAATCCAACCGCTGGCTGGTGTCGAGCATGTGGTAGGTTGGGTAGTAGTTGCTGTAGATGTAGCCCGAGCACCAGAGGCTGTGATTGTCGTCCACGAGACAGGACTGCTCATTGCTGTACGTGCTCATGTTGATGGCGGCACCCATGTTACCAAACGTCCGATGGGGTGCGTAGGAGGGGTTTTGGTCGTCCAAATCGCCGAGGTTTCGCCCGAAACAATACACCGAATCGTCGTCGAGCTGGACACAGCTGGACCGACCCTCCATACCGAGGAACGTGACCGCCGTACGACCCGTTGGCATCTCCAGCAGTTCAACATCGCCGTTTTGGAGAATGCGACTGCCGTTGTCAAATTTGGAAAGTTTCACATGATCGTAGCCAGTTTGACCGGGACCGGGCACCCAAACCGTACACGCAATGCTACCGTTTGACAAAATGGCGCAGAGGTTACGGTAGGACATGGACTCCACCTCCACCGCCGAGGCCCCGCTCGGGAGGGGCATCCACGATATGCCGTTGATGGAAGGGGGCAAACCCCAGTCGGAATTCACCGAACGGCAGGCCACAGAGCCGTTGCTAAGCACGGCGCACTGGCCGGCATTGGATTTGTCCGAGGCCGTAGCGCCGTTGTAAGGGTCCTCCCACGTGATGGTGTAGGGGCTGTTGTACTGAACAGAGGTTGGGCACCGGACCACGGAGGTGGCGTTCATCACGCACCCCAGGGTACCGTAACCGACGGTAGAGATGTCGAAATCACCGGAAACGCGGGATGGAATGGGCGTGCTGAACGTGTCGTCAATGGTGGTGGTGTTTGGCAGGAAATAGCGCTGATTGCTGATGCCGTTGTAGGGGTTTGTCGAGCCGTAGGTGTAGTACCTTCCCCAACAGGACATCCCGTCGTTGCCGTCAGCGCAAACCATACCGTTGTTCGTACCGAGGGTATCAAATCGACGGTCTTCAACCTGAAGCGTGAAGTTGAAGTTGGGCACCGTGCCCTCAAAGGAGAAGGATTCCGAAGCCGTCATCAACGGCATCAAGCGGTTGAGGTTCGCATCGAAGGGGAATCCGTTCGCCACCACCGGGAAGGTGCCGAAGGAACGAAGGCTGGGGCGGACCGTGACGACTTCCTCAAAGATGTTGACCAGGTCACCGCTGTTGTAGTCGGACGGATGATACACTTCCCACGTGTCCACCCACTGTTGCACGACGATGGAGAACGTGGTGTTGATGACGTTGGCTTGAGCCGTACCGGTGAACTGGAAATTGGAGCCCGTCCAGCCATAGTAGTCGTTCAAACTGATGCCTCTCGGGGCTTCGGGTGCAAAGAACGCGTCGCATCGTTGCCCGAGGTCACCTTGAACACAGGTGTCCCTGACGTCAATTGGTTGGTTGACATAGGTGTCGATTTCGTACTCGTAAATCGGGGCGGTGAAGCGGAACGGCGCCGTTGCGTTCAGTTCAATGTCGTAGGATTGCGAAGTGGTGCTCGAATTGTACCAGACCGTGAATCGGTGGAGACCGAGACCGGTGAGCGTGCCGTTGATGTAGTGAGCCGGGAGGTCGTAGCCGTGCCATTCGGCACTGTAGTTGATGGACGAACCGGTGTATTGGGAATACGAGGCGGATTTATTGACCAGGTATCCAGAGCCGTTCGTGGCGCGGTAATTGTACAACAGGTTGTCAGAGGTGATGATTTGGCTGGGACCGTATTCACCCGAACGGGTGGTGGTGAACAGGTCGAGCGTGTTGGCCGGCACATTCACGGCTGCAGGAGTGGGGCCTGGGGCGGTGTAGGGCCACGTGTTGGTTCGGTTTAGGCCCCAACAGGCGATCTCATCCGTGTCCAACAGCGCACAGAGTTGACGAGCGTAGTTGTTCCAAACCGATTTCGCAGCAATCGCCGTGGCGTTCGTGTTGTTGGGCAACGAGGCAAAGGTGACCTCGTGGTACGACGCTGGCGTCGCCGCACCTTGGCCCATTCCACGCATGTAGGCGTAGTTGATATCGCCGTAACAGGCCACGGAGCCGTTGGTGAGAACGGCGCAGACCGTGTTCTGTTCTTGAGCCATGTCAACCACGGACGAGCCTGAGTTGATGGTCGAGAGCAGACTCGTGGTTGAGGGCGTATCGGCCGATGCGTATTCGGTGGCGCCGGTGGTCGGATTGATGGTCGTCCCGAGACAGTACTCCAAGCCCGAAGATGACAAGGCGCAGATGGACTGGTCGAGGTGGACCAGTTCCGTGATGGTCGAACCGGACCACGTTACGGCGACGGAGGCCGTGGTAAAGGCATAATTTGAGTTGCTCGTAAGGATACGAGCGGGGTCTTTGCCCCAGCAGTTGACCTGCCCGGTTTCAAACAAGCCGCAGAAGGTGTCCGTCGTCCCTACGATTTGGGTCACGTTGTCCGAAGGGAGGTTGGAGATGTTGACAAAGGTGCGCGCCGAGACGCCGTTGTCGCCCCAGCAACGGATGTCATTGGCTCCGTTAGCAGCGCAGAAGGCGGAGAAGGTGGACCCTACGGCCGTCCAGTCCAAGCCTGCAGGCTCGTGAACTTCGACCGGAGCTCGGGAGGCGTATACCGAGGAGTAATGCCCATTCAAATGATAATCGGGGCCAAGCGCCTTGTTGTTATCGTAGCCCTGACAAAACACCCGGCCGTCTTCCGTGAGCGAGCATTGAGCATAATAGCCGCTCTCGGTGACCTGGGTGATGTTGGTTCGTGGAGGCACATAGGTGACACCGGTGGGCAGGCCTTCCACTTCGACGGTCACATCAGGGTTGATCCATGCATCACCGACCGGCAACACATGCACAAACTCAGCGCCTTCGGCCACGTCGACCACATGGTCGGCTGGAGCGAGGTAATCGGTCACCGTCACGAGGAAGGTGGAATTGACGGAAACGGTCGAGGTCCCGAAGGTGGTGTTGGCGAACACCTTGACCCAATCCGAACCGACCCCATCGCCCGTGATGGTCACGGCGCCGTTGGTGGCCACAGAGGCGTTGATGGAGCCGTTGGGGCCAAATTCCAACCCATACGTCGCCGATGGTGGGTTCGAGATCGCGTTGATGTTGAGGCTTGACCCGTTGACGACCGTGACGTCGACGTACTTGGCTCCGCCAGCGGTGTAGGCGTTGGGGTAGGAGAGACGAGTGGAAGGGTCAAGGGAATCGGTATCACTGGCCAAGGCTTGAAGCGTAACAGGGTCGTTGGAAAGCCCGTCGTGACATACAAAGTCGCCGTTGATGTTGGAGGGTTGGGTCGAGGTCCCAAACCAGTAGGCCGTCGTGGTGTCCCGTGTGATGTCATGGTCGGCGAGGGTGGACCACGGGAGAATGAAGGTGAGCCAATAATCGGTGGAACCGGCGAAGGCGGAATTGGCCGCCGTGACGTTCCACCAGGAAGCCGTGTTCGAGAAGGTCACGGACGTTGATTCGGTGGAGTCGGTCGGGTCGTCCGGACTGGTCGTCACGGTGTTGTTTTTGATGTAGAGAGTGTCTTGGCCCGCCCCGTTCATGATGACCAGGTGCTCGTAGGTCGACAAGTTTCCGTCCGTGTCAAATTCCAGCCCCCATGCGAAGGATTTCAGGTTGGTTGAGGTTTGGAGAGGGCTCTCGTCAAGGAGCATTCGGATGTAAAGATTGGTGGCGTTGGAGGCCGTTGAAATGGCGGGGTACGTTTCGTTGCCCACGATATCGAGCACGGCGTTGTTCACATCGGCTACGGTGTCCCACATCGTTTGTCCGCCGCAGGTCATGGGCGAGAAGGACAGGGCGGGCGAGGACGGCAGCGTTGCGTTGCTTTGAGCGAGGGGAACCAGACTCGTGAGAAAAATCGTCACCAGAAACATGGCTTTGGCTTTCATACTCTGTGCCAGCAGCACGCACCATAAAACGGTTGTTGGGTTCATGAATCACGGACCAATCATGAACGGTGCGGCGACGAGCCTTAACCACTTATCAAATACGATTGGGAACACGGTAAGCCATGGCCACCCACCAATCAGGCGCCTGGACGAAGGCTTTCAAGGAGGGCTCGTTTGTCAGAAAGCAGAGTGAATTTCGCGACTTCATCGTGGCCGACGGTCTGTTCCCGACGGAGGCCGAACGCTACCACCTCTACGTCTCCCACGCTTGCCCATGGGCCCATCGGACCCTTCTCACACGACTCCTCTTGGGATTGGAAGACTGCATCACGTACGATGTCGTGGATTGGCGAATGGAATCGGACGGTTCGTGGACGTTCAATCCCGCTGAGCCAGGAGCGACCAAGGACTCCCTTCACGACGAGCAAAGTCTGGAAGGCATTTACAACCGGGCCTTTGAGGGTTGGACCCGGAGTGGAAAGGTAGGAACCGTTCCCGTTCTTTGGGACAAAAAGTTGCACACCATCGTCAACAACGAGAGCCGAGAAATCATCCGAATGTTCGCTACGCTGACGGACGCGGGTCTCGGAAACGGGACAACCCTGTGTCCCGAACACCTGAAGGGCGACATCGACGAAATGATCGACGCCAATTACGAATCGGTCAACAACGGCGTTTACAAGTCCGGGTTTGCACGAACCCAGTCGGCCTACGACGCCGCCGTCAACGCTCTTTTCCAACGATTGGACGAACTTGAGGCCCACCTCGAGGGAAGAGACTGGTTGGTCGGAGAGGGCGCCGGTGTGCTCACGGAAGCCGATATCTGCTTGTTTCCAACGCTCGTTCGGTTTGATTTGGTGTATGTTGTCCACTTCAAATGCAATTTGCGACGCATTCTCGACTACCCGAACCTCACCGCTTACATCGACCGAATGCTCGCTCTTCCCGGTGTTCGCGAGACGTGCAACTGGGACCACATCAAAGCGCATTACTTCTGGTCACACGAGAGCCTCAACCCGTACCGCATCGTGCCTGCAGGACCCGCAGAGGGACCTCATGTTGGTTGAAGTTCTCAACGTTCGCCCTCGACGTCCACCACTTGGCCCAAACGTTGTTGTTTGTTGGCTTGAACCGACGCAAACATGCCCATGATGCTCGCCATGCGTTCTTCTCGGTCTTCAGCATGGAGGCGATTGAGGGCCCGCTGATGTTCGAGATGGATGCGAAGCCTCTCCCGCTCGGCGTCGAGGTCAACTCCCTGGTTCATTCGGCCCTGTTCTTCCCTTGAAGGACGGCGAAGCCATTTCCACAATGCACGAGCGCCATTCATAGCGGAGAGGGTCGTTGATGGATTCAATCGCATGTTCAAAGCACCATTGTTATCTTTGTTGAGGACCTCTTTACAAGTTTGGTTCAGGGAACCATCATTATTATAGCGGTCCGACCGGCGAAATTGGGTCATGGTAACCCATCGTCGTGCGCTCCTGCTCACCGCCGTCGTGCTTCAACTCCTCATGGTCGGCGCAACCGCCTCGCCGCTGGCAGAGGGCGTCAACCCGCTTGGTGACGAACGCCGAATGAACGCCGACTTGGTGGAACGTTTGGCCGCTTCCAGCGACAGCGACGTTCATCCGGTGATCTATCAACTCGCCTCCCCTGTGACGGCCCACGACCGCTCCTACATGGAAAGCCTCGGCCTTCAACACCTCGGAGATGCCCCGCTCGTCGACGGTGGATTGGTCGAAGGGACATCGCAAGCCGTTCGCTACCTCTCGTCGTGGGACAGGGTGGCGTACCTTGAGCTCGACAAGCCGCTCGATTTCTTCTACCTCCCCTCTGAATGGGGAGGTGACCCCTTCGATGCAGGCATCATGATGCACGAAACCACCCACATCGTCGGTGCCACCGATGCTTGGACCCGAGTCATTGTCCAGCCCAACGGAGAAGTCCAACGCGAAACCGACCTCTCCTTCACCGAATGGGACGGGGACGGCACCGCCATCGTCGACTTGGATACCGGCGTGGACGCCGGCCATCCCGACTACGATTACCTCGAACCTTGGGCCGGAGAGAAGACCCTGTACTCGGCAAAGTTCGGGCCAACCGGCTGGGTCGAGACCCGCAATTCCGACACCTCCTCCGGTCACGGAACCCACGTTGGCGGCACCATTGCCGGCAACGGGGACGCTTCTTCAGGCCGCCGTGCGGGCGTTGCTAAGGGCGGCCAGTTGGTTGCTTTGGGAACCGGTGATGGCGCCTCTATCTTTGCTGCGGAACAGGGTCTCGAATGGACCTATGCCCACTCGGTCCCGGGCCAGAACCCCTACCACATTCGCGTGGTCTCCAACTCGTGGGGCACCGACGGGGATTACGACCCCAACGGCGTGATCGCCCAACTCACCGACCGCCTGACGTACGAGAACGGCGTGGCCGTGATTTTTGCAGCCTCCAACAGCGGCGGCTCGGGCGCTGAATGCTCGGGCGGATTGCGAACCAACGTATACGCCAACACCCCATCGGCGATCTCCGTCGCCGCCCTCACCCACGACGGAACGGCCGTCACCTCCTTCTCCTCCCGAGGCTGCATGAACCAGCAGCACACGTGGCCGGACGTTGGAGCACCCGGGCGAGACATCTGGGCCACCGCTCCCCGGGGCACGGCCATTGATGCATCCACACGGGCTCAGGGCGACCTGTACTACATGGCCATTTCAGGCACGTCCATGGCCACGCCTCACGTTGGCGGCATGGCCGGTCTCCTGCTCGATGCCGCTCCCTCGCTGGGCGTGGCGGATTACCACCGAGACGACCACGATTTCGGCGACAGCCTTGTGGGCGGCGAGGGAACCGCTGCCTACGGCCAGTTCGAAGATTGGGGCACCGCCAATTTCAGCCGGATTCATGAAGTGGAGCTCATTTTGGAACTCACCGCTCGTTACGAGGCCATGGACAACTCGTGCGAAGCGGGCAACGACGAAGATTCTTGCAACGACATTCCCGCCGAATGCTATCGAAGCGCAACCGGTGGCTGTCACGATTGGCGAGTGGGTCACGGGCTCACGGACGTTGACGCCGCTGTAGCGCTTGCTCGTACGCTTCAATTGATGCGAGACCAAGACAACGACGGCATCGTCGACCATCCGGAGTACAACGTGTGGGATGCGTACGAAATCTACGAGAGCATGATGACAACCACAACCATACCGGTCAATACCGACCGGGTGAGGCACGCTTGGAAGGGCGATTGGAACCACTTCAACAACGGCCAAACCGGGGCCGTGTATTACACCGAGGATTCCCATTACGTGTGGATTCCCAACGGCACGACCCTCTTGCAGGCGACCCTCACCGCTACCGAAGCAGACCTTGACACGGGTCAAGTCGGGACGCTCCAACTTTCCATCGATCTGGGCGACGACGGCAGCAACGACGGGGGGCAAGGCGTCCGGTTGGCCGATTCTTGGTTCTACGAAATCGACGTTGATGAATCGTCATGGGGCAAATGGGCTCATTTCGATACGACCGGGCAAGCCGTGACCTTGTTCGGCATTCTCGACGACCCTGAATTCTTCGAATCGCACATCCCCTACACCGTCGACGTGATGCTCACGCTCGACCTCGTTTCGCCGGTGGACATCGCCTTCGAGCAACGGCCGGACTTCTACTCGGATCTTGACCCTGCACCACCTTCGGAAGACTACGAGGCTTCGATGGACGGCATGTTGACCTTCACCCGCCTCGCCTACGACCAACAAACCGTGGTCGGACTGATTCAACCCAAGGCCACGGGCGACGATGGAAGCAGCGACGGCTTCTTCTCGTCGCTTGGCGACCTGCTCGCCGACCATCCCTTTGCGGTGATGTTCTTCATGCTCCTCATCCTCTTGGGAGCGGGCGGTACCGGTTACGCCCTCCGAGAACGGAAGGACTACGCCGTTGACTTGGTCCTCGATGCTGAACTCACTGAAAATGAGGGTTGATTGTCTCGAGCGATCTTGATTCGAGGATCATTCCTGACGGAAGACCGTCTCCTCTCGAATTCAATTCAAACGAATCTTTAGCTTGTCCTCTTTTCGGATATTACTTTATCAAATACAAAGAAACCATATCACAAGTTGAAATTCAACGCGTGTGAGTCTGAACCTTGGGGGGTTTGGACTCCAACATCGGCAATCGAGGCACTGCAAGCGATTTTACATGGACGCTGGGGAGTCGTCTCTGCTTCCGAGCATCAAGAAATTCTCGTCGCTTTGGCCTCCCTCATCCGCGCCCAGCGGTACGAGATGGCCTTGACCATTCTTGACAACAAACTCGGGGGTACTCTCTTTAGCATGACCGCTTTGTCACGCTGAGGCGTCGTTGGTCTTGACGAGGAATTCCTCTGCCTCCTACGGAACAATAATAATCCCTGCTGACAGGTTTTTAGATGAATAAGGTGAAGTCAATGGTGGATAAAAAGAAACCATCGCTAGGAAGCCGAGTCCTTTCAGGATACCTCTC
>Ga0222715_10003488_pt1 | contig 13991 bp, 10 predicted proteins | sample C33_9DmetaG_FD_165056 | JGI IMG/M metagenome (GOLD analysis project Ga0222715, IMG submission 165056) | Estuarine water microbial communities from San Francisco Bay, California, United States - C33_9D | ecosystem: Environmental > Aquatic > Marine > Unclassified | place: USA: California...
ATTATCAGAGACTTAGAAAGAAATATTTTAAGAGGAAATGAAAAAAGAAATTATTTAAGTCATATTGATGAAATAGATATTTTAAGTGTTACAACAACGCTTGAAGCAGGAGTAGACATAGGGTCTCTACAAAGCGTATGGATGAACAATACACCACCTGAAAGATTTAACTATCAACAAAGAGTTGGTAGGGCAGGAAGAAAAAATCAATTATTTTCATATTCTCTTGTGAACTTTAGAGATAGTCAACACGACAATTATTACTATGAAGAACCAAGAAGTCTAGTTTTTGGACCTATTCCAAAGCCATTTATTACAACCAACCAGGTAGATATCTTTAAGAGAACTATTCTTGTAGATATTTTAGACAATCTAGAATTAGAAAATATCAAAAGCAGCATTCAACAATCACCAGATTCTAGTGGAGATCTTGGTAGCGTTTCGAATTGGAGCACAGGGGATAATGTTAGTAAATTATTGACCGAGAAGCTAAATACTATTAATTTAGAACAGTTTTACAAAAAACACCACGGAAATAAGGAAGCAGATCACGAATATTTAGAATCTTTAAAAAAAGAGTTAAATTCAGAAAGTTTAATTCCTGAAATAACTCAAAAATTATCTGCTTTTGATCCTGATGAAGACGACCTAGCTGCATCATTAGCAAAGTTAGGATATCTACCATTATATGGGCTAGGGGCTAACAGTAGAAGCCTCGTTTTAAACATTAATAAACCACTTGATGAAAATGTTTCAAGAAGTGCTTCTATTGCGATTAATGAGTTTGCTCCTATGTCGGAATATAGAAGAGATAAAAAAATGTTCAAGTCAATCGGTGTAGCTAATTTGTTAGGAAAGAATAGATATACAGACCCAGTGGATTTGTCTAAGTCATCTACATTCTGCAAGATATGTGGTTACATCTCACTACAACCTGACTCTATTGATCATGAAGAATGTCCTTCTTGCTTTTCAGAACCTGGAAACGGATTCTTTCTTGAAAATGTCATAGACCCAAACTATTTTATTGCTAGCCCTACATTTGAAGTACAAAAAGATTCAAAAGATAGAAACTTCAGTAATAATAAATTTGTTGAATCAGGAGATGCAAAAAATATATCACATAATGTATTTCGCAATTTGAATTATGATTTTGGATTTAGAAAACTTTATTCACTAAATAACAATTACGATGAACAATTTCAATTTTTTCGCTCCACAAATAATAGCTCTTTTAGAAATGTTGGAACAGGTACTATTTTAATTGCACAAGAATGGGCTGAAGAAACAGGTGGTTTACAATACTTTAGTACAGATGGAAAAGAGCCAATAAATTTATCACTAATTGAGCAAAAATTAACTAATGTAATACAAATTAGAAAAAATGATGAAAGTCAAAGTATTTCAACTGACTATCTTAATTTAAGCGAAAATTCCCATCCATTATTCAGAAGAAATCGTATTATTCAATCTCGAAAAGCTGCTTGGATAAGTGCTGGTGAAATAATTCACAGCTTTTTAACAAATCAATACTTTAATTGCGATCCAAGTGAAATAGAACGGCTCATAACGTACACAACTCCAAACTCGTCAAATGAAACAATACCTAAACCAACCATTGTCATGTCTGATACTTTAGAAAATGGAAGTGGTTTTACAAAATATCTATCAAATAATTTTGAAAAAATATTCAATTTAAACTCTACTGAAAAAGATTCTATTACTAGTTATATTGAAAAATTGAAAAACCAAGATTGTTGTGATAGTGCTTGTTACAAATGTATAAGAACATATAACAATAGATTTTATTCAGACAGCCTAGATTTAAATTTAGGTATTGAGCTCATTTATACAATGCTAGGTCAAGAACTTGATTTCAAGAGCATCTTTGAAAAAACAGAGCTTAACATCGCTGAATTATTTAGAAATCAATTACAAGATGCAGGTTTAAATATAGAGAGAGTTGAGTTTGAATCTAAAAATTTACCGACCTACCCGTTGCATATTTTTGTTGAAAATAATAATTCAGAACAAGAGAAAAGCTATATATTTTTAATGCATCCACTAGAGAGTAGAACAGTTAGGTTTGATGCAGTTCAAGCACTGCTCACAAAAGAATTTTCCGGTCAATTTAGTTTAGATAATTTATACGTTATAGATCATTTACAAGCAAAATCAAATCCAATAAAAGCCTATATCGATCTTTTAATTTGAAGTTACAAAACAAACTATCACCTTCATCAATTCAGTCAATACTCGAATGCCATAAAAAATCTCTTTGCTGGATTACAGAAAAATATAAAATTGTTCGAATAAATTCTTCTTTTGGAGAATCTTATAAGATAGATGGGATAGTCTTGCATGGTGTATTGGAAAATCTTTTTAACACTAATAATGAGAGTTCAACTGAAAATATTAGAAAAGAAGTTATAAAGTCATATAGTGACAACGGGGTATCAGAACTTTCAATAGATTTAAGCCAGGACAGATTGTATAAAACAATTAATGGAGTACAAAACATACTCAGTAAAGTCAACGAACAGTTCTCTGTTTTTGATTTTGAAACAATACTTAAAGAGTATGAATATATTGAAAATGAAGAGTTCACAGGTATTGCCGACTTATTATTTAGGGGTCCTAAGAAGTCTATAATTGTTGATTATAAATCTGGACATGTTCTTGATAGTGAAGGTCAGATTAAAGAAAATTTTGTAACTCAAATGATGCTTTATGGATTTTTGGAAATAGATGAATATGGCTGTGAAGAGGTTCAGCTTTTTATTCTTGACTCAAAGGGCATTGTTCACAAGGTAGATTCAACCCTAGAAAAAATAAGTAACAACTTAGAATTGATTAGAAACAAATATAAGGACTTTGTTGATGAAAAACATCCTGAATGCTTGATTGATAACTGTGTTCACTGCTACATACCGCATGATTGCAACAACTACTTTCCCCCTTCAAGTACTGAAACACTAAATTCAATAAGTGGTGAATTTATCGAACTTGTTGAAAAAGGTAGCAAAAATAAGATGAACTTAAAAGGGTTAAAAAAACCTTATAAAAATGTAAATATTTCTATTTATTTTGATGAACCTATTTTTTTTAGTTTCGAGAAAAGTAACTTATTGACTATAAATAATTTAAAATTTGTCAGGAAAAATAATGAGAAATTATTTTTTAAAGCTGACAGATTTTGGAATATTAATTTACTTGAAGAAAAATGACAGTTTCTAATCTTAACGGAAGATCTCTTGAATATTTGCTTGTAAAGCTAATCTCTGATAACAATCCAAATATAACCATTCCTGAATCAACAATGAATGCTCAAAATAGAGATGAAGCTAATATTTCAAAACTAAACTCTGAACTCAAAACTTCAATGGAAAGCAGTTGTTTAAAAATTTATGATTGGATAATTAGTGAATTAGAGGAACTTACAGAGGTGATTAGATTCACTGACCATCAAGGAACCTTAGGAAATCCAACTGATATAAAAGTAATTTCAAATTCAAGAGATTTGAATATTTCTTTAAAGCACAACAATGATGCTGTTAAACATCAAAGACCAAGTGCTACTGCACAACAGTTTGGTTATCAGAAACGTTCATCAGAAGACTTATTATTTAGAACTAAATATGAATCAATTCTTGATGATTTTTATGATATATGTATAGATTCTTATCCTGAAGCCAAAAAGTATAATGAAGTCACAGATATGACATACGACTTTCTATACAAACCAATGAATGATTTAGTTGTTTCATTTATAAATGAATTTGGTAATAAACCAAATAATAGAAATCACTACTTTAAATTTATATTCGGTGATGAAAATATTTTTAGAGTTATAGCCAATGGTGGACAGGTAAATATAGTGCCAAATGTTCCAAGTACAGATATTATCTCTATTTCTGCAGAAAGACATTCTTTAGGAGACGAAACTATTGATATGAAAAATTATATAAAGATTATATTTAACGATGAATTTTTTATTATTCAAAGACTTCATACTGCTAGCTCTTTAATAGAGAGTAGAAGTTTAAAGTATGACACAAGAATGCATTAATAAAACAGTCTTACATCAATAGTAAGATTAATTTAATATGACTTTTAAAATTGCTTCCTTTTTTGCTGGTGCTGGTGGTTTAGATTTGGGATTTGAACAAGCAGGGTTTGATATTGTTTATTCAAATGAATTTGATAAAAAAATAACACCTACATTAAAAAAGAATTTTATACACTCACAAATTGATGACAGAGATATTAATAAGGTAAGTAAACAAGATATCCCAATTGTAGACGGAATTATTGGAGGTCCACCATGTCAGAGCTGGAGTATTGCAGGTAAAGGCAGAGGGCTGAATGACTCAAGGGGCCAATCTTTTTTGAAATATATTCAGCTCATTAAAGAACTAAAACCAAAATTTTTCTTAGCGGAGAATGTAAAAGGGATGCTTAATTCAAGAAATAGAGAGTCATTTGAATTTTTAATGAGTGAATTAAAATCAGTGGGTTATAACTTTACCTATAAGCTTATGAATGTGGCTGACTATGGAGTTCCCCAAACAAGGGAGAGAGTAATTTTTGTGGGGTTCTCAAAAGATATAAATCAAAATTTTTTATTTCCAGAACCAACTCACGATTATCAGTCTGGTAATTTTATACCACTCAAAAATGCAATCTGGGATTTAAAAGATAATGCTTTACCAGCTAAAGAAAAAAACCTATCAAATGGTGATATGTGCAAGGTTCTAAATCATGAATACATGATAGGTAGCTTTTCAACTATTTTTATGTCACGAAATAGGGTTAGGTCATGGGATGAACCGTCATTCACGATACAAGCAGGCGGAAGGCATGCACCTATTCACCCTCAAGCACCAAAAATGATAAAAATAGCAAAAGATCAATATAAATTTGATGAAAAACCAAATACCCAAAACAGTGTTTATAGAAGACTTTCAGTTAGAGAAATTGCAAGAATACAAACTTTCCCTAATAATTTTGAATTTATATATAACAATGTTGCTGATGCTTACACAATGATTGGGAATGCTGTACCAGTAAAATTTGCAAATATTATTGCTAAAAAAATTATTGATGTTTTATAAAAATTTATTTCAAAAGATTATTTTTTTATAGATTTTTTAACTTCTTTTAACAACTCTTGCCGTTCTTTAATTGTATTCAAATCTTTTTGGATATTCTCTATAGCTAGTTGAGTTTTTATTAAATCTTTTTGAACATTGTTTATAAGGGTAGTATCTCTCTCTCCAGCTTTTTGAAAATTTGTGCTTGTATCTTCGACTAATTTAGTAAATTCTTTTCGAGACTCAGCCAACTCTTTACGAGTATCTTCAATTAATGTTTTAAATTCATTTTTTGATTCGCCTATAAGCTTGACCCCTTCTTGGATGTTAATTTTATTTTCATCCATTCTTTCATTTATAATATTTGAAAATTCTAGTATCTGACTATTTAGTGCTTCAAAATCACTTTTATATTCTTTAGAAATAGGTTGTAGTAATCCTATAATTATTTTTAACGACTCTATAAATTTTTCTTGTTGATTGTTATAATTGTTTAATTTTTCAAGTTCAGTATTTAATTTTTGATATAAATTATTTAAATCATTTGTTTCATTCATAACTAAATAATATTATTTGTTTTTATCAAAATTCAATTAAATTTTTATTTAATTTTTTTAATTTTTCAAGTAAAAGAAAATTAGAAATATAAACTCCCTTATTCGACTCAAACATTTGGTTTGGGAAATTTTTAATAAACTTATTCAATAATTCTTGAAATTCTAAATTACTATTAATTTCTTGAAAGCTAAATTTATCGATTAACCAGTACAAAGTTGTTGAAATTACCGCTAAATTATCTTCATAATTTGGGATAACCAAATTTTTAATTTCTGAAATGAATTTATCAAAACCTTGATCAACTGATTCTTTAAAAAAATTAAGGTGATCTATTATCTCATTTTCAATATTCTCAAAATTTGAATAAGCAATTACATATAAATAAGCATGGAACCACCCTTTAAACTCTTTTGCTCTGATTCTGAATTTATTTAAATCATATTTTGCATTTTCTATACTCTTAACTTTTTTAGTCGCATTTACCCAGTCTTCCTTTAATGAAGTACTATTTGTTGTAAGCTGTCTTAAAATAGCAGAAAATTCTGTGTCAGCATCTGCAAAATAATTTGTAAAATCTTTTTGTAATTGTTGGTTATTCGTAAAATTTCTTGCTAATTCATATATTTGCAAATGTTTTACTCTTCTTTCAAAAGCTACAGATTTATACGTTGCATTTAGTAAATATGCATAAGCTGCAATTAAAATTCCGTCGATTCCTGTGGCATGATTTTCTATAAACTGATAAGCGTCAAGTTCAATATCATTGAAATCTTCTTTTTCTTCAAGCACACAATGAATTTCCCACTCTGCAACTATTGTATAAATCCATAAGCCATATTTAGTATTTGTATCATATTTATCTAAAGAATTTAATTCATCTACGTTAATTATTTCTTGTAATCTTTTTTCAATAAAAGGGAGTAAATTTTTTCTTTGTTTTTCACTAATTTCTTGATTTCTGTAATCATCATTTTCTAAATGTTGTTTTTTATACCATTTAATTTGTTCTTTCAAAAATTTGATAAATCCAAAATTACATTTTTCATTATTAAGAATTTGTATAATCGTATTTTTGTCTGCAGCTGGAAGATTTAGTTCTTTTATCATTTCTTTTATGTCAGAAGTTACTTGAATCAATGTTGAAATTAATTTTGGAGATTCTGATTTTGCATTTTCACTTATTGTTTTTAAAGTTACAGTAAGTTCATCTAGTTCATCTTTTCTATCATCTATCGGAAAAAAGTTATTTAATTGAATTAAGAAAGTGTCAATAACATGAAAAGAGCTTTTCTCTTCAATATTTTTACCCAATATTTTTAATTTATCTGTAAAACCTTTCGTAGAAGTGGGCATTCTTCTATCCAACCATAATGTTAAATTTTTAAATTTTAAAAAGTTTTCCATATTGTTTAGAAATAGATTGTACTTTCTTTGACTATAATCTTTTTGCCACTCTTTTAGAAAACCTAGAACTTTTAAACGATAGATAACTTTATCATCTTTATCATCACCAAATACAGCATCATTACCTGAATTAAATCTATATATAACCTGTTTTTCATTTGCAAAATTCTGAAAATTTTCTTTATTTTTTGACAAAAAATTTAAAAAGTACATTATTTCAATGTACAGACCTTTCCACTGCTGATGATAAAAATACATATGTGAATTAATATCATCAGCTTTCTCAATCTCATTATTTTTTTCGTCATAAACTTTTTTAGCCTCGCTATGAGTATCAGTTCTTAATAACTCTTCTGACAATAATTTATTTTTTTCACTAAATATTGTCCAGCAGTATGATTTATTTTCGTCTCTCCCAGCTCTTCCGGCTTCTTGGTACCAAGATTCGATAGAGTTAGATATACCATAGTGAACAACACATCTGACATTGGGAAAATCTATACCCATTCCAAAAGCTTTTGTAGCTATTATTATTTTTTTTCTTCCATGTTTGAAATCTTCAGGTATAGATTCTTTATATATTTCAGAATCTCCTAAAGAGGGTTCCCAGTATTTTCCATAATCACCAACTCCCCACATTAGACCTATTAAATCTGAGTTAATTTCTTGTGTTTCAAAAAATTCGCGCAGTTTTTTATAAAGTTCAATCATTTTTTTACCTTTAGTAGTTACAAAAATGATGACTAAATTATTTTCATGCTCATATCTTTTATTATTGAAAAATGATTTTAAATTTACATCATTGGTGAGGACAGGTAGTTCATTCATTAAAAACTCTTTAAGAATTTCAAATTTATCTTTACCCTCAATATTTTTATATACATCAAAACTAAGTTCATTTCTATTGAAATTGCTTGCTCTAAGCTCATCATATAAATTAAGATTCGTTTCGTTTAAAATGTCATCTCTGACAGTAATAGAAGCAGTACCTGTTAAAGCTAATATAGGTAATTTAAATTTACTTTTTTCTTTGTTACTTATCCTATTTAGCCTATCTCCAAGTCCTAAATAAGATGTCCTAAAATCCTGACCCCATTCTGATATACAATGCGCCTCATCAATTACACCAACGCTTAAATGCTGATTGTTTAGTGAAGCCCTAAGATGATCTTCAAATGCCGGTGTTAAAAGTCTTTCTGGTGCACAAAGAATTAAAAAGCTACTTCCATCAGAAATGGAATCTAAAACAATTTGTCTTTCTTCTCGCCCAACTTCACTTGTTATCGATGCTACTTTATCTATACCAATGTAGTTGAGATTTTTATGTTGATTATTGATTAAAGCTACTGTTGGAGAAATAACCAATACTGGGCCAGGTAAAATCAATGAAGCTAATTGGTAGATAAGACTTTTTCCAGATCCAGTTGGCAACAACACTAAGGTATTATTACCTTCAAGAGTTCTCAATACAGATTCATATTGAAGTTCACGAAAACCTACTTTTCCAAAAACAAACTTCATAACATTAGTCAATTCGGTTTCTAGATTTCGATTTGGTTCAATATATTGAGATAAATTCTTAAAGCTTCTATCGTCTTTTATCTTAAAAGGAAGAGCAACTCTTCTTACAAAGAAATTTGATGATGAATCTCTTAACTCATAATTTTCTAGATAAGATTTGTCACTATCTAAATAAATTAGATTTTGTGTACTTACTTTATTTTCAGTAGGTTTCTCATTTACATACTCTTTTTTATCTTTGTTGAAAATGTAAGTCTTGAAGTTCTCATTTAAATTATTTATGAATTGTATTTTTGTCGGCATTAATTCAGTACAATTCCAAATATTCATAATTGAATAGACAAAATTTAAAAAAACTTCCATTCCTGTCAATGGATAGTTATTATTAACTAGTTTTAACTTCCAAGTTTTTTTACAATATAAATTTTTATCTTGTAATAATTCAAAAAATAAGTTTTGAAAAGCTCCAATACTCCATAGTTCCAAAGCAAGTAATGATTGCATTTCTACACTTTTAGAATCATATTCATCAATTTCTTTATCAATTTTTGGATGTTCAAATATTTCCATAATTTTTTGCCAATGTTTGCCTTGCATATTCCTAACTTCAAATGCTGGAATGCCAATAACCTCAACAATATCTTCACGTAAATCTTCGATATCACTTCGAAAAGATTTACTTGATAATGGATCTTCTGGGTTTTCACCAGATAGAAAGTGTTGCTTTCCTAATATTTCTATAATTATTGGCTTTCTCCATGGTGGGCTAAATAAGAAATCTACACCTTCTCTACCATCTGCTGAACCAGGTATTTTATTAAAAAACTCTCTTTTTGGTTGTGGATGAAGCCATCTACTAGAATTTTGAAAATTATTTCTACAATAGTTAAAAAACATTTCTTCTTCTTTTGAGTCAAAAATACATTTAGGTTTACCCCATGTATCTTTTGGAATCTTAAGTTCTACTTTCTCATTGCGAACTTGATAGGTTTTTAAAATAGAATTTGCAAAAACTATTGTTGTAGGTTTTAAATCTCCTGGTAGAGGTGAATTTAAAAATTCAATTTTATATTTCTTTAATAACATTGTTTCAATTTCAGGACTTATAAAAGTTCCATCACCACGTTGAAGTATTTTTTTAAATGACTGCAATCCAGATTTTTGATTATCCGTTAAATTTTTATTTTTTGAATTTTCATTAATTGAAATTGAGTATTGTGAAAAATTTCTTAAGTATTCATTTTTAGAAAATAAATTTTCAAAGTACTTTGAGTTTAGTTTAAGACCACCTGGAACATAATATGTTTCAAGACCAGGTACTTTTAAATAATTGAGTTCATCCTTATACGTGTGACGGTAGTAACTATTGACTATATAATTTATTTCACTCATTTTTTATGTTAACTAAGGGAATTTCACCAGTTAAATTATCAAGATTTTTTTGATATTCCGATTCTTTTTCTCTGATAACTGCACCATTTGGATTAGATATCATTCTATCAAACTGAGGGATATCTTGTTCTTTGTACCATGTTGGCGGTTTACCTCTTCTAGGTTCAGCTTCTTTTGGTTCTGATTTAGTTTCTTTTATCCAACCTTCAACATTAGTTAACTTTTCTCTAAAGTTTGCTGCATCAAGTTCAACTTCCCAAATAATTTCATAAATATCTTGAATCTGTCCAAGGGTAAAGTATTCAGGTAAAAACCTAGTTGCAAGACCACTATATTCCAGAGAGATTCTGAGTCTATTTGAAGAATCAAGTAACATATCGAAGTGATCAAATGCCATATCCTCTGGGATATATCTAGTTAAATATTTTCTTGGAATTTTAAACCACTTAATATCATTGCTTTCTTCGTGTAAAACAAACCTCTGATTATCGGTGTATATAGCAGTAAAAGATGTAGTTATGACACGAGCTTTTTCGCCAGTTTTTTCATCTATAACTCTTTGGTCTCTTTTGATATCGCTGTAGGTTCTAAACTGGCTTAAATAATTAGGAGTTAATCCAGTCTCTGAAATAAAAATTCTTTTAGCTGCTTCTTCAATAGTTTCATCTGCCTGAACAAATCCTCCTGGAAGTGACCATTTATTTTTGTACGGTGCAATATCACGCTTTGTTAAAAGTACGTTAAGCATACGTTCATGCCAGTCAATTCTGAAACAAACAATATTAACTGCATTTAAAGATTTTGGAAATCTTTCTCTCTCACCCATAAGAACAATTATAGAACATCTTATTATTAGTAAAAATCACAAAAAAAACTAAATATTATTTGTCATAAATACCAAAAAGGTATATAATTTTAGTCAAAATCACTAAAAACAGGGGCTGCGATAGTGAAAACACGAACTAAACATAGACCAATGGTTTGTTGGTCTATTGTTAATGGATCTACATGTTTGTGTATTCAATGTTGGAGTTGTAAGAGGAAAATGAAGTATCGCACTAAACAGTTAGCTGAAATTAAAGCTAGTAAAGCTAGAAAAAGAACTAATAGTTTAATTAAAGAATACGCTTGTACTTATTGCGGTTATTTTCATATCGGACATGTGGGGAGAAGATAATGCGTAATGTCAATGATTGTAAATGCTCAATGAATAATTTAAGAAACCATCATGGTGTTGTTTGTACGACATGTAATACGAACACAATAGTACCTCTTTTAGTTCCGAATGAAATCACAGCATATAGAGTATGGAAGTTTAATCATCGTGATGGTTTTTCTATAAGAACAAATGGTCGTTTAGGTTGGTATGATTTTAACCAAGTAGTACCCCCAGTTTTTGCAGAAGAAATTGATTTTATGAAACCCTGGAGTGGATCAGCTAACTGTAATATTTATGATCACAAAGGTCCGAATCCGTATTGCAGCTGTGGTTATTACTCAATAAAAAACTTTGCTAACAATACTAATGGTTCGTTTGGTCATGATAGTTCAAGAATGATAGCGGATTACCTCAATAGAGCATTTACACGCATTGAGAGTTTAAGAGATGAAGAGAAAAAAAGAATTACAGAACTACTTTTTTATAGTCCAGTTGCTAAAACAACTGAAATAATTAATTTAAACTTGACTGCTGAGGTCTCTTTAACGGGAAATATAATTGAATGTGAGTTTGGTTACAGATCTCAATACATTGAACCAAAAAAGTTCTTTCTGTTATTAGATTTTGATACTTTATACAATCTTGTAAATTTTCTAGGAAATCAATTAGGCAAAGATAATGCTGAAAAAATGTATGTCACGTATCAGTGGATAGTATTTTTAGATAATTATTTCACCAACATTTTAAAGCTTTATGGCTATGAGTTTGAATTGAGGTTTAACACAGTTGGTTACAGTACTGATGAATTTGAACCATTAACTGGAGACCAATCAAAAAATTCAACCTACTATCCATTAAGAGACCACCCTTTTTATCCAAAGTTTAGAAATATTGCATATGTTTTAGAAGAAACTAATAAAATTATGCGACATCAACTTCCATCTCTAGGTGAAATTAAAAATGAATTTGATAAAAAAGATGAGGGGAATTTAGTTGATTTAACCAGAAGAAGATACACAGCATTAAATAAAAGATATAACCAATTAGCCAATGGTCGAATAGTTAGTTTAACGAATATACACTACAGAGAGACAATAGCTGAATTTTTTCCAACTTATGCAAGCTCATTAATTGCATTTGCACATTTTAATGTCATGCTTAGCGAAAAACCTAATAACAAAAATCATCTCTTGGCATATCCAAATCTTGCAAAGATGTTTGGTTTTAGGTATCACTCATTTTTAGAATCTAAGTACTCAGCTGAGCAGATGGCAGTAGAAACTACTTTTACAGAAGAGCATCCGCAGCATTACTTTAAGGGTCTATACCCTTATTACTTAAAACAAACAAATCAAAATACTCCTGCATCAGAGTCTGAAGATCTTTTTGATGAATGGAGTTTTTAAAGAAAAGGAGAAAACATGAAAATAGGAGAACCATTAAGAATAATTGAAGCAGTTCCAGTTCCAGAAACAGAACCTTCAGTTGTTCCAGAAAAAGAGAAGGTTGAGGAAAACGTATAAATGTCAGTAGTCAGTTTACTTGGAGATAGCATCATAGACAATAAAACCTATGTGCGAAATGGCGAGTTGTCCGTTAAAGAACATCTTGAAGAAATGTCAGAATCAATGTTTAATCAAATTGCAGTTGATGGACATACAACTAAGGATGTTTTGAATTTACAACTTGATCAATTACCTAAAATATGCACACATAAAGTCTTATCAATAGGAGGAAATGATCTACTTGAACAAGTATCTTTTTTGAAAAACAAAGAAGTTCTAACAGCAAAAGAAGTTATGGAGCAAGCTGTTTGTAAACTGGCACCAATTAAAAAGAGATATCGAACCATTGTCGAAAAACTGTCACAACAAAACTCTAAATTATTATTGTGCACAGTTTACGAAGGCAATTTAAGCGATGACTTATTTTTTAGAGATATTGCATTTGCCTCTCAGGCAATGGTCTCGATGCTCAATGATGTTATATATTCAACAGCTGCAACCTTTAAAGTCGATGTTTTGGAGTTGAGAAATATATTTACAACCCCTGAAGATTACGCAAATCCAATAGAGCCATCACACATTGGTGGAAAAAAACTAGCTAAAGGAATTTTAGGTTGGGTGAAAGGTGTCTGAGAAAGTAGGATTATTTTTATTTTCTTGGATTCTTTCTTGGGGTTTAACAGCAGTTAAGCAATTAAGTATCACATATGATTATGTTGTTAACGATAATGTAATAGTTTCAACGGATAATCCAAACACTAACCTAGTTGATAATAACAATTCTATTTACTCGCCTGATCTACAAATAAGTAATGAGGACAATCTACAAACTGAAGAACAAAGCACTAATTGTGATGATGATGAGTTTTGGTCAGCAACTAGCGCAAAGTTAATAAAAGGCGGAGATCAAATCTATCTAGCTTTTCCAAACGATCCTATTAAAAATAAAATTGTAAATTTAAATCTTAATTTTATACCTAACACGATAAGCTATAGATCGTTTAATACTTCATTTCATATGCATGGAGTTAAATCTTTTAATGTATCAGTTAGAGATGAATTTTCAACCATCGATGTTAAATTAATCGGTGGTTTAGCAAGCAACCCTATTGATAGCTGGGAGGTACAGCTTGAAGCAGTTGGTTCAAATAACAAAGTTTGTTTTACTAAAAATGTTTTGTCTTTAGCTCCAACTAGCTTATCAAATTATGCGAATCTCGAATCATATTATGTTTCCGGAGTTATTAGCCCTGCTGATGAAAACTATTTTGATATCAATTTTTTCGGTAAGAATGAAATAGATAATGAAATGCAATATTTAGATTATTTTAAGAACAATCAAAAACTTAAAAATTTAAA
>Ga0222715_10003491_pt1 | contig 13987 bp, 20 predicted proteins | sample C33_9DmetaG_FD_165056 | JGI IMG/M metagenome (GOLD analysis project Ga0222715, IMG submission 165056) | Estuarine water microbial communities from San Francisco Bay, California, United States - C33_9D | ecosystem: Environmental > Aquatic > Marine > Unclassified | place: USA: California...
CCTCTGTTTCTAAGTTTTGTTATTGCCATTTATAAATCCTATTACGGTAATGTTATTGCTATTGGTCTTTGTTGAGGATACTGTTTTTCATAACTGTCCTCAGGTAAAGCATCCCAAATTGCTTGTTGTGCAGTTATTTCTGCATCTACAAGTGCTTGAGCTTCTGCTTTAGTTTTTGAAACACCGTTAACTTTTGTTAACCAGTTTCGACCAGTGGCATTGTCATTTACAATCCAAACATTTCTAGGAAAACCTTTAGCGTTTAACGGCTGTTCGTTTTCTTGTTCGGCATGAGTTATAAAACCTTTGCCTGTGTTTGTTGCTGTACAATATATATTTGCCATATTTGCTCCTTTGTTAATTTAAATTGACTACTGCGTTACCAGGACCTTCGTATGCTTGAACACCAGCTGTCCCAGAATTAAATCCGTAAATAATTCCTCTGTTTGCTGGAGTATTTCCAACACTACCAAAAGAATTACCACCACCACTACTATATGTAGAAGATGCATCTGTTGACCAAGAAGTACCATTAAAAATTTCTGTAGTATTATTTTGACCTGGTCCTAAATCACCAGCAATTTTAAATATTTGACCACCACTTGCACTGCCACCATAACTTCCGTATGCACCTGTAGTTGCAACACTTGAACTATTTTCTATTGACCAACTTGATCCGTTCCAACTAGCAGCATTAGCTGTAGTGTAAGGACTATTAGGATAAGTACTACCACTAAAAATTAAAGCATCACCTCCTGGTCCACTACCAGTAGCATCTTGAGCAGAATAAGGTGCATTTGCTTCTAATGTCCAAGAAGTACCATTATAGCTTTGTGATTGTGCTGTTTTAGCTCCAGAAGGTGCTTGCCACCCAGTAGCTACAAAAGAATTAGTTTGTGATGTAGAAGATATTTTATCTACACTTGAAGTGTAATAAGCCATAGTAGCTGTTGAACCCCAAGCAGAGCCATCCCATTCATAAGAGATTGTTGTTGCAGAATAACCTGAGCCTCCTAAAGAAGCATTTGGTCCACCAGGATTTCCGTGTCCACCTCCAGCAACTGATGCTGATTGTGTTCCACCAAGACAAGAACCTGAGTTTGGATAAGGAAAATTTGTTTCTTGCGACCAAGTGCTTCCATTAAAATGTTGATGATCGTAACCTCTAGCTCCGTTATCACCAGCTGATAGAGGACTACCATATCTACAAATAACCATTCCAGCTTCTGATGGTCCTGTTGATCCACCACCATAAGCAGAATAAGGATTATTACTTAAATTTGAAAAAGTACCAGCTACTGGCAACCAGCCTTTTAATTGATTAGAAGTAAGATCGGTTCTTAGCCACATATTACCAAGACTTAAACTTGGTGCTGGTGGATCAGATGTGACAGCTGGAACACCTAAAGTTACACTAGGATTAATCTGTGCTGTTGTAATTGCTCCTGGAGCAATGTTACTAGCAGCAACTGTGCCTGGTGCAATTTGTGAAGTTGTAATTGTAGCTGGTGCAATATTACTTGCTGCTATTGTTGCTGGAGCTATGTCGCTAGACGCAACAGTAGCTGGAGCAATCTTAGCAGATGTAACTGCATCACTTGCTATTTTACTTTCAGTAATAATTCCATCAGATATATCTGCACTTGTTAAAGGTGCATCTGTTGGTTTTCTTCCTACATATCCCATAAATCTCCTATGAACTTATATCGTCAACTGTTGATACCCAAGCATCACATGAACTTGCTGTATCAGAAATAACTTTTAATGCGTCTCCTGATTGAACAACAAATTTAGCTCCGCCATCTAAAACTTGCAAAGAACCACCTGCTGGTATTGGAACATCTTTAACTAAATAGATGTCATTTACACTATCATTAATATAACAAGAAACATTTATTGTTCCTACAGTTATATTAGACAATGATATACCAACAACTGTATCGTAAGAATTAGCAGTAAATAATGTAGCTGCTGAAGTTCCTACTGCATTGCTTGTGTATCTTCTAAAATTTTGTGCCATTTTATCTCCTATATATTATAATGCTATTGCCATTGCAATTGCAAATCCGTTAGTTGCTTTACTATCAATTTGTGTTTGAATAGCAGATGTTACGCCATTTACATAACTTAATTCAGTATTACTAACGTCTCCATTACCAATTTTACTAGCATTAATAGAATTGACAGCTAATGTAATTGTGCCTGAAGATGTTATTGGCGAACCTGTTATAGTAAATTCTGATGAACCTGAATCAGTTACTGCAACAGATGTAACTGTACCAGTAAATGAAGGTTGTACTTGAGAAAAAGTAATTGTATCTGTTTCTAATGTTGCACTAGTATCAGTAGTACATAAAAATATTTTATCTGCATTTGTTGAACCTTCTTGAACAATAACTAATTGTCCTGCAAGTTCTGTAATTGAATCATAATCAGTATCTCTACTAGCAGTTCCACTAGCAACTACTTTATAAATACCATTTTGTGATCCTGTAGATTGATCTTTAACTAATACTTTATCACCTGTTACTAATGTAACACCATCAATAGTATCACCATTTTCTAATCCAGAAGATAATGTAACATTTGTTGTTGTTGCAACTTTACAAATAATTCTAGTTTTTAATCCTGCAACTAAATTATCTACATATGTTTTTGTAGATACATCAGATCCTGAAGAAGGACTTGGTATACCTGTAATTGTACCACCAGTAATAGTAACATTACTTGCAGCTTGTGTAGCAATTGTGCCTAAACCTAATGTAGTTCTTTGTGCAGCAGAATCAGCATCATCTAATAATGCTTTACCAGCAGCTGTTAAATCGTATGTAGATGCTGTACCACTTCCAGTAAATTGAATACCTTTATTAGCAGCAGAAGTTAAACTAGCTATAGCAGCTAACTCAGCATCATAAGCTTGAACATCAGTTCCAATAGCTAAACCTAAATTTGTTCTTGCAGTTGAAACAGATGCTACATCAGATAAATTATTTACTTTAACTAATTTTGCATTTAATTGTGTTTGTGCATCAGAACTTAAATTACCAATATAACCAAATTCAGTATTTGAAACTGTACCATCATGAATTTTACTTGCATCTATAGCAGCATTTGCATTAATATCAGCATTAACAATTGTACCGTCTACAATTTTTGCAGAAGTTATACTTGAGTCAGCAAGTTTAGCAGTTGTAATTTGAGAATCTGCAATATGAGCTGTGTCAATAGATCCGTCAACATAATGTTCAGAATCTATAGAGTCATCTGCAATTTTAGAGCCATTAACAGCATCAGCTGCTAATTTAATTGTTGTAACAGAACCATCAGCTAAAGTAGCTGTAGCAATAATACCTTCAGGTATTGAAGAATTTGTTTTTGATAATGCACCAATGTAAATTGTTAAAGATTCATTTTGTAAACTTCCAGAATCCCAAGTAACATTTACTGTAGTATTTGTAGAAAAAGTAGCAGAACTAATTGTTCCATAAATTGTACCTGTAGAAGAACCTACAGCTTTAACTCTACGACCTGTATGATAAATAGCTGATACATCTACAGTAGAAACAGTAAATGAAGTTGCACTAGCATATGTTAATGTAAAAGAACCATCACCGTCACCATAGATAACCCATTGAGAATCATTATACCATTCTCTTGTATTAACCATTAATGCACGTATTGCATTATTAAGTTGTGAAGGTAACATCCCTTCAGCAACACTAATACCATTTAATGTTGTGTTATCTAAATTAGTTATTGAATAATCTTTTATTCCTGCCATTTTATTCTCCTATAAACCAAGCAAATGCTTTGTTATTTTCTGTATTTTTTTCATTAATTAATGTATTTATTGCTTCTTCAATTTGTCTTTGAAAAAATTCTTGTGTTTCAAAACTATATCTTACATTATCTATATCTGTTTTATCTGTCATCTTAATCCTGATTTAACAGCTGTTATATCAATTCCTTGACCGTGATTAAATATGGTTCCACTAGGAACTTTGACATTAGCTCTAAAATATCTACCAGATTGTCTTACAGGATTTATACCTGTGTTGTTCATACTAACTGAACTAGACTCAATAACATTATCAGCTAGACGATTTCTTGTTTTAATTGTTACTGTTGCTTGTGCATCTATAATAGGTCTTACGCCTGTAATAGAAGCTCTTGATCCTGGAAAAATTTCAATTTCAGAAGTTTCTATTTCGGATTCATTAGCTGTTCCAGAAAAAATAGCAGCTTTGTAATTATTATCAATAGCTCCTAAATATCTTTGTCCGCCAGACCAAAAATCAGTATCTAATGCAATATTAATATTTTCTAAGTTTTGAGATATAATATCCATTAACTCTACTGTATAAGCACCTACAAATTGACTAAAAATAAAACTAGCACTACAATCAGCTGTAGACCATTTTTGTGTTGCATAATTATAAATTATAATTTTATCACAAATACCAGTAGTATTACTAGTGTTACTAGCTGATGGATATAACCATAAAGCTAATTGATTGAACGGGTCAACAGCAGATACTATTCTATCAGTAAATGCTTTGTTTAAATCTAAGTCAAAAAATCTATTAACTTTTTCTGCACCAATAGGAACTATGTTATCACCTTGAATTTCATAGAATCCGTCATCAGCATAGAAGAAAACTCGTCTATTATCTTGGCAAACTGTTTGTCCATAAACAGCTCCTCTATTAGGAGATATTACAGATAATCTAAATACTGTAGCACCACCAACATAGTCCATACGAATAATTTGGTTTTGTCTAAAGACATATCCATATTCGCCTGATGTAATAGCTGTAATCTGTCCACCAGAACCTGGTAAATCTTGTAAGTCTGATTGTTTAGTACCAGCAGCCCAAGTACCTAAATCATTAATACCTGACCATTGAATTCTATTAGTAAAACTTGCGTGGTTTCCTGTAACAAAAAAATCCCTAATAACACCTGATGTTCTAAAGATAGGTACAGTTCCTGATGTTGCGATAGAAGATAGGTCTGCAAAGTTAGTTGAAGTACCCATCAAATAATATTGAGGAGCATCAATTCCATTACTAGCAACTATATAATTACCAAATTGTGTAAATGTAAAAAAATCTGTTGCATCACCTGTTAATCCAGATTTTCTAGAAGTAAATGTACCGCCATCTAATTGGTAAATATTTGTTGTATTAGAAACAAAGTTATAAACTGTATTGTTATTATCTCTAAATGAACCACCACCAGTTGAGTTAGATCCAATATTATTAGAACTATAATTTACTAAAGATGGAAATCTTTTATAAGATGCCATAGCGTGGTAAACATTGTTAGCTACGTTAGCACCTGGATTCAAATGTTTAGGTTGATCAGGTAGCCATTCTCCAAAAGGTATTTGCATTATTTTCTCCTATAAAATGATAAATCTGTGCCAACATCAGTACGTTGAACTACAGGTGAACCACCATAAGAATCTTGTTGATCATTATTTTCACATCTTTCTAACGCAGCAGAATACATACCTAACCATTGTTGTGTTTGGTTAGGATCGATTCCACCAAGAAAATTACTGGCGTGGTAAAGACTACCATAGAGATAGATGCCAGGATGAGTAGCAAGAATATAATTAGAGGTATTACTATCAGACAAAGCAGTAAAAGCTTTGTAATATTGTAAGTAACCTGTATAGCTCGTATCTGGTTGAGGTGCAAACCTAAAACTTTCAGTTCCATTGTCAGACTCTATTGTATATGTTCGAGGCATACCAGAAGTTGATCCACCCTTAATCGATATAAGATTAGCAGGATTAATATAATTTAAATGGTACTTAGTGCTGCCAGATAAAATATAAAAAGATCTAACTCCGATAAAACCAGTAGGTACAGTTACAGTCTCAGCATTGACAGTAACAGTATCAACTTGTTCCATCTGTCTTATTCTTAGTTTAGCATTAAAATCTGCTTCTGTTAGAGCTATAAAGTCTTCAGCTATTTCAGTTGTAAGATCAGATCTATTTAACCAATTAGCTATTGAAGATTTAAGTCCTGAATATGTTGTTAAAGCCATTACATTCTTCCTGGTGCGGTTCTAAAATAACGAAAGTCGCTACTATTAAGTTTTAGTCTTAAAATTTTTTGTCGTTCTTCTTTTGAAATAGCAAACCAATTATTAGTACCATTATATTCTTTTGCCCAAAGAGTTAGTACTAAACTTGGAATACTAGCTACACGCTTCAAATCTTTTGAATGAGAATATCCATCATTAAGCGTATATAACTGTTTATTTTTTTTAAGAATAGGACTAACATCTTGTGTTGTTTTAACGGTCATTTTACCATCAGACTCAAAATAGTATGATGTACCGTCAGTATCCTTATTTCTTAATACACTCATTATTCAGATAATTCAGATATATATACATTAGCAGAACCGATAACAGCAACCTTCTCGCCTGGTGATATTTTGAAATATTCAACATCAGCAGCAGGTATATAAATATCGCTTGTAGTTGCAGTTGGATTTACACCAATGGCAATATGACAAGCAGCATCAGATACAACTCTAATATAAAATCTATTGTCAGCAATAGATGAAGATTGTACTGAAGTTCCTGAGGAAGTTACTTTTAAAGTTCTAACTGGTTTCATTGCAATATGCATTTAATTCTCCTTTGAAGTTTAATAAGGGGGGATTGCTCCCCCCATATGTATTAATTATTACGCAGTTGTAAGATCGAATACACCGCCTGAAGCACCTTCATTTCTAGAGATTAGAGAAAGTTCAACAAGTAATTGTCTTTTCTCAGAATCACCAGTTTTTGATAATTCATGCATAGTGAAGTCTCTTAAGAATCCTACAGACCAGTAGTCCATATCTAGGACTAAAGCGTCTCTATCTCTAGAGAATCTGTTTGGTACTACTTCCAAATCACCGAAGTCAGAAGAATATACATCAATAGAAGTGTATAAAGTTTTGTCTTCAGAAGCATCAAATCTAGTAGATCCACCTGTGAATCCAGAAATTTTTTGCTTATTGAAAGGACCTACCATAACGATTGATGGATTACCACCAGCGTTCCAAACATTTTTGATAACGCTTTTTAGCATATCCTCAGTCATAGCTCTTTGAGTACCATCAGTTCTAGCATCAGTACCATCACCTGTTGGTGAAGCACCATCCGCAGCATTGAAGTCATCATTAGTTTTAATCCAAGAACCAATTGAACCAAATTTTCTAGCAGTTGAAGCATTACCTGCAACTCTAGCTTGGTTAGCTAATAAAGTAGACTCAATGTCTCTTTTTAGTTCTTTAGATTTTTTAGCAATTTGGTAAGCTAATTCAGAAGCTCTACCAGCTTTGTCAACTGCTTCTTGTGTACCTGTAATTACAACAGTTTTATCCATAATCTGTGTGTAGTTACCAAGTCTTGAAGTAGCAGATGATGCATCTAAAGTAGCTTCATCACCTTCAATAACAGCGTTAGCTGTACTAGCTGCTGCTAAAGAGTCTGTTTGCCACTCGTGCAAAGTGTTTTTTACTTGTTCTCTCGCAGCTGAACTCATGAAAGGAGTTTCAGTTGGAGAAATAGAATAAATCACATCTTGCAAATCTTCTCTAATACCTATTGCATCATAAGTATCAAAGGCGTTTGTTGGTTGTGCCATATTATTTTTCCTTTATTTATTTTGAGATTATTTCAAGAATAGCAGAATGAGCATCTTGGATTTTTCCAGATTTTCTCAATCTACCAAGTTTTTGTTTTACAGCACCACGTTTAGAATCGTCTCCTTTAGAGATTCCTGATTTAATAACTTTAGGAGCAGTTACAACTTTTTTAGATGTAACAGGCTTTTGTCCTTTTAAGTTTCTAAATTCCATTGCATCTTTAGTAACCATAAGAAACCTATGATCAGCTAACATTCCAATCTCAGCGTCAGTAAATCCATAACCACTTAAAGTATTCTTTAAGTTTGTTTTGAATGAAGATGCTTTGTTTGGATCTGCATATTCTGGAATTTTAGTAGCAGCTAATTTTTTTTGTTCATTTAAGTATTCGTTATACTGTTGCATTCTAACGCTCTCAGCTCTTTGTTTGAGATTGTTAAGTTGTTCCTTTTGCTGTCGCATTTGGAAATCAACTTTTGCCGCAGCAGTTGGATCTTCTTCATATAATTTCTGAAGATCAACGTCACTTGTTTGTTGACTGATATAACTATTAGCTGAACCTATTAAATCATTGAGTTCTTTCAAACGTGATTCGTAAGTTTGACTTAAACTTTGCTTTTGTTCTTCAAGAGTTTTTCTATCTTGAGATAAAGCATGAGTTTTTTGTCTATAATCAGAGTCTCTTGAATAACCTGCTTTAAGTTCATCCAGGCTGACCTCTAGCTCTTGACCTTGTACTTTGACTCGGTGGAGCGAAGGTTCTGGACTTTCTTGAATTTCGGTTGTTTCAGTCTCTTGTGAATTTTCAGAACTTGGAGCTTCTTTTGTAACTTCCTCAGTCTCGGTTTGGTTACTTTCTTCAGCAACAACAGGTTCTTGTTTAACTTCTTCAGTTTTAACCTGAGGCTGTTCTGATTGTTCTACTGGCTTTTCATTGTTTTCTGATTGTCCTTGTGCAGGATTCAGTAATCCAACTAATTTATCAGCAGCACTTTTAACAGATTTATCTGTTTGCATATACTCTCCTTGAGTTATCGCTTCCTTAAGTGGATTGGCGAGAAGACTTATTTAGTTAAGTCTTGTAGTTGATCTAGCTCTTGTTGAGCTAGTTTTCCTGTAGTCATAACAGACTCCAAATGACCTTTTATTTTGTCGATCATGTTGTAAGCCATCCAAAGAACTTGTCTTTGTGTATGATCAGAATATGAAGTGTTAAATATCTCCTCTTGATAACGTGAGGTTAGATAACTAAACGCTTCCTTCATCAGGGGTTCCTCCAGCAGAAGCTGGGCTTTCTTTCCCTGAGAAACCTGTTTGTTGAGATCTTCTTTCATTAAAGAATTTTTGTTGACCTTTCATTATCTCTTTAAATATATCACCAGATTGTTTAACCTGAGTTTGTTCTACCATAGATTTGTTACGTAGTTCAAGCTCATTTATCTTAGTACCATATTTTAATTCCATTTCTTTAACTTGTAATTCAAAGTTTAATAATGCTTGTCTCATTTCTGCTTCTAGCTTTTTCATAGCTACTTGAGAATTTAAGACAGCTCTTTCATTTTCACCTTGTACTTGAGCTAAAGATACTTTTTCGAATTCTGTAGGAGGAGGAGGAGGTAATGGTGGCATTTGTGCAGCACCAACTTCTGGATCCATAAAGAATGGTTCAGCGTTACCTAATCCTGCGTTTTCAATTAATTTTTGTAATGTAGCATAAATGTTTTTAAGATTAACTACTGGACCGTGAACATTACCTTGTAATTGAATAGCTTGTAATTGTCTTTGTAAAATAGAATTTAATAGGATTAATTGTTGTTCTTTAGAACCTGTACCTAAACCTACTTTAACAGATAAGTTAACTCTATCTCTCCATTCATATGGAGTCATAGGTACAAACTCACCTCTAATTCTAACTAATTTTTCTTTTTGTTGATACTTGCAAAGAAGTTCAAATATTTTAATTCCTAAATCTTTAACACCTGTTTCAGCAAATGTTCTAGCAATCAACTCCATTCTCATTTGAGATTGAGTTAATACTTGATTCATACCTGTTGCTGTATCAGTGTTAAGTGAATCAGATTGTAAACCTTGTGCAGCTTTAGTTACACCAGATCTAGATTCTCTAACAGCATCTAAGTAAGCCAATAAACCAGAAGCTTGTTCTGTAATTGGTTGAGCTGTCATAACCTGCATAACATTTGCAGGTGGTTGTTTAGTTCTAACAATACCGCCAGGTCTATTAGTTAATAAATCATCAATAGCAACTTGTCCGTCTTGGACAGCAATTCTGTTATTATTAGTTAGATACATATTATCTAACATTTGTCTCATCACAGTAGATTTAATTAATTGTATGTCTTCAATTAACTCAGAAACAGATCTACCATAAAATCTGTGAGGCATAATAATTGGAGTCATTGAAACAAATGGAATTGAATCAATTTCATCCATAGCTAAAATTTTGTAAGCACCTGTACCAGCTAAACAAACTTTATATAATTCTGATTTGCCATCTTCGTTAGCATCCATTCTTACATAACATTCGTGAATTAAAACTTCATCAGAAGATTCATCACCTCTATCTTGTGGAGCTGAAAAATCAACTTCTTGGTATCTAACTTGTCTGTCTTCTAAATAATATTCTGAATCTCCAGTAGGTAATTTGTAAACAGTATCCTTATCATAACCCATTTCTACTAACTGAGTTCTAGTCATATAAGTTCTATGACATACAAAGTTGGCACTATCTATGGATTTAGCTCTACGCTCAATTAAAAATTCTTCAGGTGGAACAGGTTCTATTTTAACTTGTCCGTAACTTTGTGTTTTGTAAACAACAATATCGTGATAAGTGATAGTATCAATAACTTTATCATTATTATCTTTTAATTCTTCTTCGTATTCTGAATGTTGACCAACTGAAATTTCAGGATCAGCAATTAATAAATTGTATTCGTCATCAGTTAACTTGTGATATTCTTCTCTAGAAGTTTTTTCAGAATCATCCCAATAAATTTTTAATATTCCATTCTTTTGGATTAATGCATCTTTGAATGCAGTATACAACGCAGTAAAACCCCTGTTCTCTTTATAGAAAACATGGTTTATATAATCAGAAGCTTGTTTAGCAACTTTCTCATCTTCTGGTCCAACAGGTTCGCAATGAAATACATTATCACCTGCTGTAAAAATTTTCATTAATGATGGCATTAAAGATTCAACTGTATCAGATACATCTGTACTGATTACTTGAGATCTACCTTCTTGTTCATTACCAAAAGGTTTTCCTAAATAGTATTCTAAAGACTTACGTCTTCTTGAAACAATCTCTCCACCAATGTAACCTGATGAAGCTCTTATCTCACTATTTAATAATGCTAAAATTTCGTTATCTGTCATACTATGTATTTATAATCTACGTTAATAGGTTTATTCCATTCTGTTGTATCAATTGGGTCGTGTACGCAACCATACCTAAAGGAGTCAGCGGCATGTGAACACCAATCATGCAGGGGTTTATTTTTAAAAACTTGATTTTTTTCATCCCACTGTTTTCTATATTGTCTTAAAGCATCTAAACCTAATTTACATTTTTCTCTATCAAAGTAACAATGTGGTAAAGTATTTCTTACAGCTTCAATACCGTGATCTACTTCTAGCTTAGGTGCTATCTCAAAGTCAATACCAAGTTCTTGTGATACTTCTAATCTGGATTTACCAGTTCCAAGTTCTCTAGCTTGAATATCGTGAGGAGCAATATGACGTTCGTAAGCATAACCTTTATCTTCTAAAACGTCTGCATAATGCATTAAGGATTCACCTGAGTTTTCATAGTAATCTATTAAATGAATTTCTTCTCCAACTCTTTGTGCAAACCATATTGCAGTACTATCACCTATTCCTAAATCCCACCAGGTTTCAACACCCACGTGTTCATCTATAGGAACAGTTGTAATTCTTTTTTCGTTATCTGCTTTAGTAATTAACTTACCATAGTAAGATCCACTAACAGCAGCAGTGAATGAACATTCAAACTCTTGTTGATACTGTTCATCTGTCATTATATCCTGAGCTTGTCTTAACTCATCATCAGGAATAACTTTAGTTTCACTAGCTCGATATAACTGACCAAACCAATCTTTATGACCTCGTAATGCAAAATCATAAACTTCCCAGAATTGATTATGACCCATTGGCGTGCCAATAAACATAACCCAACCTAAATGATCTGAGATAGCTGGTCTAATAATTTCTGTCCAAACTCTTGGAGCCATTAATGCGTATTCGTCTAAGACGACACCATGAAAACCCATACCTCGTAATGAGTCAGGATGATCAGCTCCAAAGATCTGAATAGTTGATCCGTTAAATAAATCTATTTTTAATTCTGTTTCGTTCTTAGTTCCACCAAGATACATCAATGGTTTGGTATAATATTTTAAATATTCCCAAGCAATAGATTTACCTTGTCGGTATGTTGGTGCAACGAACGCACATTTAGCCATTGGTTTTGAAACCGCAGTCTTAATGAGTTCATTAATTGAAAGTACGCTTTTTCCAAAACGTCTATGACAAACTAATACATTAAATCGTTTAAGACTGTTATGTACTTCTCTTTGTAATGGTCTGGGACTATAAGGAATGTTAATGTTTTTTTCTTCTTGCTTGACTTCTTCCTTACTCGTCTCCCCATTTGATGTTGATTTTAATTGGTCCATCAGATCCAAGTTTAGTAGTTGTCGTAGCTAATTTTGCGTGAACGTAAGGTGCAGCTTTCTCCGCAGCCATCATCTTTCTTTCAGGTGATGACATAGGATTGTTTAATATTGCTAGCATATAGTCTAAAGGAGAATGGTTATATTTAACTGCTAGTTCATCTAGCATTTTCCATTTAGCTTTAGTCGTAGATCCTTTAGGTCTACCTGCTCCTTCTCGTTTTCCGCCTCGTGTTGTCATATTAATATCTTTGTCTCTTATCAGGTTGAGATAAGATCATATCTCTTAGATCTCTATCTTCACCTACTTTAGGTGCTTTAGCATATCTTCTTGACCCAGCACCTGCTACGTATGCAGCTCCTCCTAGTGCTAATGCACCAGCAGATAATCTAATACCTTTTTTAATTACGTACTTAGCTTTAGACATAAAAGTTTTAGGTTTAGTAACTGCCTTTTTTTTAAAAGGAGTATTTTGAACAGCTTGTTTTAAAGCTGGTGTCTTTGGTGCTTTATATACTATTAATTCTTTTGCCATTATTTTTTTTTCCCTTTGGCTGCTAATTTTTGGAATTTAGCTTTGCCATATTTTTTTCTTCCAATTGCAGCAGCTAAGGCTTTAGGATCTCTAACGCCTTGCTTTTTTAATTTAGAAGTTAATTGTTTAAATCTTTTGCCTGTACCTAATTTTGGTTTTTTTTTCATATTAGTACTTAGCTTTCATTTTTTTACCAGATTTTTTAGCGTATTTTTTTGCAGCTGCTTTACCTTTTTTTGTGTAAGCAAACTTCTTTTTTCCTACCATTGGCATATTATTTTCCTTTTTTTTATTGATTGTTATTAATGTTTCCCCTGTTAACTTAGCTATCCTTTTGGTTAGCATTACTTTTTAAAGTTTTTAACAAGATCATTAATACAATCTATACAGTTATTAATATATCTTTTCAATAGTCTCCAAGCTTTTCTAATCATCTTAATAAACCTGCCATTCTAACGTCTCGTTGTGTTGCCATTGGAGACGCTTGTTGTTGCTGTTGTTGAGGCATAGCTTGTTGTTGTTCTGCTAACAAACCTCTTTGTCTCTCAACTTCAGGCATTAGTTTAGCTTTGATAATAACCTGTAGTTCTTGAGCCTCATCTTGCGATAGGTTCATTATATCTTCAGCTAATTCTTCTAATCTAGATGCCATCAAATAATTCCTTTGTAGTTACAATAACTTGTCTTCTTTCACCTGTTTTTTTATTAATTTGTCTTGATCTAAAAGCTGAATATTTTTTTGGTGCTTTTGGATTTTGTTGAATAATATGCTCTAAAGTATTAAATTTAACAAATGTTGATGTTAAATTTTGTTTACTTTTAGAAGGTTTAAATCCTTTAAAAGCAGACTTTAGTTCATTTTTAATTTTTCTGTCAGGTTTTTTTGATAAAAAAACAGTAGTATTATTCCCAAATGTATAGGAATATCTACCATCACCCATTTTTTCTAATCTAGATGCCATTTAATAAATATATCCTGCTTTTTTTAAAGATTTATATCTAGGATCTGATTTAGGTAATTTTTTAAATTGAGATATTAATTTCTCTTTATTTGTTTTACCACTTTTAGTATTACTAT
>Ga0222715_10003492_pt1 | contig 13986 bp, 19 predicted proteins | sample C33_9DmetaG_FD_165056 | JGI IMG/M metagenome (GOLD analysis project Ga0222715, IMG submission 165056) | Estuarine water microbial communities from San Francisco Bay, California, United States - C33_9D | ecosystem: Environmental > Aquatic > Marine > Unclassified | place: USA: California...
TTAAAGATTTAGGAGAGCATCCTGAGGACAAAAAACCAGTAAGGATTATGAAGGGACAATATGGACCTTATATTAAGTACAAATCTCTTAATGCAACTATTCCTGAGGAAAAAGACCCTACAGAACTCACAATGGAAGAGGCATTAATATTAATTGAGAAAAGAAAAGAATACGATAAAACTAAGAAAAACAAAAAAACGCGAAAAAAAATAAAATGATTAAAATATTAGTATTATTAGTAAGTTTTTTTATGGCTATAAACTCTTTACAAGCAGAAGAGATGGATTGTAGTCAATTTGATAAATTAAGTGCAAAATATGTAGAGTGTTCAGCTTTACAACTTAAACAAAAATCTAATGATTTAAAGAACACTACTGTAAAAAAAATAGATGAAAGTAAAAAAAAATTTGAAGGTTCTAAATTAAAAGAAAGTCTTATAAAATTTAAAAATAGTAAAACACTATCAGAATTTATGGAAAAAAATTAAATGAGTAAAATAGATGATAAATTAAAAGAACTAAATATTATATTGCCAAATGCCAATAATCCTGTTGGATCCTATTTGGCCACAAAAACAACTGGTAAATTACTATATATCTCAGGTCAAATATCAATTGGTGAAAATGGAGAATTGATAAAAGGAAAACTTGGTAAAGATTTAAATACAGATGAAGGATATTTGGCTGCTAAGAGGTGTGCATTAAGTATCATTGCCCAAGCCAAAAAGGCATGTGATGGTGATCTTACATTAATAAAATCATGCGTAAAGCTTACAGGGTTTGTAAACTCAACACCTGAATTTATAGAACAACCAAAAGTTATTAATGGTGCCTCTGATTTAATTGTTTCAGTATTTGGTGATATTGGCAAACATACTAGAGCAGCTGTGAGCACTAATAGTCTTCCTTTAGGTGTTGCAGTTGAAGTTGATGCAGTATTTGAAATAATTTAATATTTATTTACCAATACTAAAATAGCTAATTCTATCATTTTTCATCTTTATAGTTGAGTATATATTTCGCATATCAAATATTTTAGTTTTCTTTTTGTTAATAAGTTTATTAAAGTTAATAGATTTAAAATTATTCCACTCTGTGTGTATAATTATTAAATCAGCATTATCAATCGCTCTTTCTATAGTTTTTTCATAAGAAACATTTTTAAACTTTTTAAATATTTCCTTATAACCAGTTGGGTCGTAATATTTGATGCTAGCTCCTTTTTTTACTAATTCAGGAATCATTGTTAAACATGACGAATCTCTCATGTCATCAGTATTTGCTTTAAAGGTAACACCTAAAAATGTAATTTTTTTATTTTTGATTTTATTTTTTAATATAAGATTAACACGGTTAATTAAAAACTTATTTCTATTTTCATTTGATTTAATTACACTTTTGATAATAGATAAATTGGTTTTATACTCATTAGCTGTAGCAACTATTGCTTTTGTATCTTTTGGAAAACATGATCCACCATACGCTGGACCAGCTCTTAAAAAACGACTGCCAATTCTTTTATCTAAACCCATAGCTATAGCTACATCTTCAACATTCACATTAATTTTTTCACATAAGTTAGCTATTTCATTAATAAAAGTAATTTTTGTAGCTAAGAATGCATTTGATGCATATTTTATTAATTCAGCTGATCTTCTTGCTGTTTGAATGTATTGAGCACCTTTCGAAATCAAAGGTGAGTATAATTCCTTAAGAACTTTATTGGTTCTTTTATCATCAGTACCAATTACAATTCGATCTGGGTAGGTAAAATCTCTTATAGCCTCTCCTTCTCTTAAAAATTCTGGATTTGATGCTACACAAAAAAGATTTTTATTAACCTTTTTTGAAATTAAATTTTCAATTAAATCACCAGTAGTGACTGGAACTGTAGATTTAGTAATTATAATTTTAAATTTATTAATTGATAATGAGATTTCTTTTGCAACATTATAAACATAACTTAAATCTGCTGAAGAACCATTTTTTCTAGTTGGTGTGCCCACACAAATAAAAATAATGTCTGACTTTTTTACTGATTCTTTGAGATTTGATGAAAATATTAGTCTATTTTGTTTTGTATTTCTAATTACTAATTCCTCTAAACCTGGTTCATAAATTGGTATTATACCTTTTTTTAAATTATCAATTTTTTTTGTATCATTATCGACACAGATAACATCATTTCCTAAATCAGAAAAACAAGCTCCGCTAACTAAACCAACGTATCCAGAACCAATCATGCATAGTTTCATAATTTACTTATCTCTTTTGAAGAATTGATATATCCGTTCATTGTTCCACAGTCCAAATATTTACCTGTAAAAGAATAGGCTATAAACTTTTCTTTATTTTCTATTAATTTTTGAATTGCATCAGTTATATGAATTTCACCACCCCTACCAGCTTTTTGATTTCTTAAAATACTGAAAATTTTTTTTGGTAAAATATATCTACCAATAACAGCTTTGTTTGAAGGTGCCTCTTTTATTGATGGTTTTTCAATAACATTATTTATGTAGTGAGTGCTAGTATTAATTTTTTTGGATAAGGAAAAAATACCCCATCTTGTAACATCTTTCTTTTTAACATTTATTGAAGCCATGACAGAGCTATTAAATTTTGAATGAATTTTAATCATTTCTTTTGAACAATTTTTTTTTATAATCAAATCATCAGGCAGCATCAATAAAAAATGTTTATCTTTTATTAGTCTTGAAGTTTTTAAAACAGCATCACCTGTTCCAAGAGGAATATTTTGGTATATAAATTTTATTTTTTTTCGATATTTTAATATTTTTTGATATTCATTAATTATTCTTTTATCTTTTTTTTGTTTTATTATTTTTAGATAAAAATTATCATTATAGAAATATTTTTTAATCAATTCTTTTTTATTAGAAATTATAAAAATAATTTCTTTTACACCCGCCTCAATACACTCGTCTAAAATATATTCAATTCCAGGCTTGCCATTTATGGGTAGAAGCTCTTTTGGAAATACGCTAGTTAAAGGCAATAGTCTTGTGCCAAGTCCAGCTAAAGGAATAATTGCTTGTTTAATCATTTAAATCTTTTACTTATAAAATATTATAAAACAAATGAAAATTTTACATAATAATGAAGAGTTAAATAAGGCACTTATAGGACAAAGTAATATAAATTTTGTGCCTACCATGGGTGGTCTTCACCAGGGTCACATTTCTCTTATTAATAAATCACAAAATAAATCTGGTATTACCGTCGTAAGTATCTTTATCAATCCAAAACAATTTAATGATAAAAAAGATTTTAAAAAATATCCAAGAAATATTCAAAAAGATTTAAAAATATTAAAAAAATTAAGAGTAAATTATCTATATTTACCTAAATATAGTGATGTTTACTATCCTAAACAAAATCAAATTATTAAACTTAACAAAAATGAAAAAATTTTATGTGCGAAATTTCGCAAGGGCCATTTTGAAGGTGTTCTTGATGTTATGGATAGATTAACTGAAATAATTAAACCAAAAAAAATTTTTATGGGTGAAAAAGATTTTCAGCAGTTTTATTTAGTAAAAAAATTTATTGAAAAAAAATTTCATACTAAGGTAATCGGCTGTAAAACTATAAGAGAAAAGAATTATTTAGCCATGTCAACACGAAATCAGTTATTATCTAAAAATCAGTTTGATAATGCTGGCAAAATAGCACTAAATTTAAAAAAATTTAAAAATACATTAAAAAATAAGGTTAATTTACAAAAACTAATATTAGATAAATGTAAAATTTTAAAAAAAAAATTTAAAATTAAAATTGAATATTTAGAGTTAAGAAACATATTTAATCTAAGACTAAGCAAATCAATAAAAAACTCTAAATTATTTATAGCTTATAAAATAGGAACTGTGAGATTAATTGATAATTTTTAACACTAGAAAAAGTAAGCACCCACACCTAAAAATGATACGAACCCTATTACATCAGTAATAGTAGTTACAAATACACTGGATGCAATGGCAGGATCTATATTCATTTTTTTTAAAGTTACTGGAACTAATATTCCAAAAAGCCCTGCAACAATCATTGTAACTACCATCGAAATTGAAATAATTAATGAAAGCTGAATATCATTAAACCACAATTGAACAACTAAAGAGCTTATTACCGCAAATATAATTCCATTTAAAACTCCAATATTAAATTCTTTTAAAATATTTTGGTTAAAATTATTTTTTGTCAGATCATTTGTGGCTAATGTTCTTACAGTAACTGCTAATGTTTGCATTCCTGCATTACCACCCATTGAAGCAACAATAGGCATTAAAAATGCTAAAACTACCATTTGCTCAATTGTTGCTCCAAACAAACTTATGCACCACGTCGCTAAAAATGCTGTAAATAAATTTAACAATAACCAGTTAAACCTTCTTTTAGTTTTTGTCATAACTCCGTCAGTAATATTTTCATCACCAACCCCTGCTAATCTTAAAGCATCTTCTTCAGCTTCTTCTTTTAAAACCGTTAAAACATCATCATATGTTATCATTCCAACTAACTTATTATTCTTATCAACTACACAAGCTGAATTTAGGCTGTAGTTTTCAAATAAGTGACCAACTTCCTCTCTATCCATTTCTACTGGAATCAACAAAGGAGAACTTGACATAATCGATAACATTTTTGATTCTCTTGCTGTTCTTAATACTTTTGATGATGGCACTGTACCTATAGGTTTAAAATCTTCATCAACAATAAAAATCTCTAAAAATTCTTCTGGTAAATCTTTATTTTCTCTTAAATAATCGATTGTTTGTCCCACAGACCAGTTGCTCGGAATAGCGGTAAACTCTCTCTGCATTATACGAGCAGCACTATCCTCTGGGTAACTCAGTCCTTCTAGTAGTGCAAAACGATCTTTGGGAGGTAATGAGCTTAAAATTAAATTTTTATCCTTTTCATCAACATTTTCTAAAATTTTAATCGCATCATCTGACTCTAAATTTTTTAATATTCTAATAATAGCTTCTGAAGATAGATATTTGATGATTTCTGATTGTACTGATTCATTTAGTTCAATAAAAACTTCTGGATCTATTTTAAAACCGTTAAGTTTAATTAAGTTTTCTCTATCGTTAAAACTTAAGTGCTCTATTATGTCCGCTGCATCTGCTGGATGCATTTCTTTAAATGAGTTAGAAATAAATAAAGCATCATTATTTTCAATTTTATCAGTTACAACTTTTATATATTCTTTATTAAATTCAAAATTGACTTTTTTATCTTTGATTTTCTTTATTAAAGTCATAAATTTACCTATTATTTGTTCGCAACTATTAATACATAATTTAAAGATTACAATTTTTAAATGAATATAGAGATTAAAAAGTCAAAAAACCCAGTAAATTATCAAGACGCTATAAAGGATCTTGAACATAGATTAAGCTTAGTTTTTCAAAATAAAGAGAAGGAACTTATATGGACTTTAGAGCATAATGAAATTTATACTGGTGGCACATCCTATAAAGAAAATGAAATTTTAAATAATTCAATCAACTTTGTTAAAACGAATAGAGGTGGTAAAATTACCTATCATGGCCCCGGTCAACTTATTTGTTATTTTGTTATTGATCTGAGAAATAGAAAAAAAGATATTAGAAATTTTGTTTGTATTATTGAAAAAACAATAATCCAAACTTTAGAACAGTTTAATATTAAATCTTTTGCAGATCGAAAAAACATAGGAATTTGGTTTGACAATAAAAAAGAGACTCAAAAAGTTGCAGCAATAGGTATACGTGTAAGCAAATGGATAGCTTATCATGGTTTTTCAATCAATATTGATAATGATTTAAATAAATATAAAAATATTATTTCCTGTGGAATTAGAGATAAAGGAGTTACCAATCTTAAATCAATAATCAATCAAGATTATAATAATTTAGAACAAAAAATTATAGATAATTTTATTGTTAATTTGAAAAGTTAAGTCTTTTAGTTATTAAAAGTTTTTTGAAATAATCTGGAAGTAAAGCAGTATAAGTATATTTTTTATCATTAATCATAAATTTAATTTGATAGGAATGTAGCATTAAATTTTTATTCAATCCTTTTTCAGAGTTTATAGATCTATACTTTTGATCACCATAAATTGAATGACCGATTTCAAATAATTGTTTTCTTAATTGGTGCTTTCTTCCTGTAATAGGTTTCATTTCTACTAGAGACGAGTTTGAATTTTTATCTAATACTGTGTAGATTGTTTTTGCATTTTCAACAATTTTTTTTTCATTATCATATCTAATTAAATCATTATTCCATTCTCCCTTATCTTTATCTATTTCTCCATGACAGATTGCTAAATAAGTTTTGTGTACTTTTCTTAGTCTAAATAAAGAAGTAAGCAATTGCGCAGTTTCACGATTTTTAGCAATCAAAAAAACACCTGAGGTATCTTTATCTAATCTATGGACAGAATAAGGTTTGGTGTCTTTAAAAATTTCACTTCTATTAAAAATATCTATTAAGTTTTTTTTTGATTTAGTGCCACCCTGAACTGAAATTCCAGCTCTTTTATTTAATACAATAAAATCATCATTATTATCAATAATTAATTCTTCATTTGCTTTAATGACATCTTTTGGAGGTTCAAATTTAATTTTTTTTTGTAAAATTGTCTCTTTAAACTCAAAATCAAATAAATCAATTTGATCATTAGTTTTAACTTTTGTGGAACTTTTAACTTTTTTTTTATTTAATTTAATTTTTCCAGATCTTAGATTTTTTTCAATTAAACCTTGCGGAATGTTTCCTAAAACATTTCTAATCCAACGATCTAAACGCATATCGTTAAACGTTGATTCAACGGTATAAGTCTTTTTCATGATAATGATTTAAATTTAAAATTAAGCAGTAGCTAATTTTTTTTCTTCTTTTGGAGTATTTTCTTTATTAGTATCTTTTTTCTTTTTATCAATTCTTTTAGCCTCAACATCTCTATCAACAAATTCAATTATTGCCATAGGAGCATTATCTCCATATCTAAATCCAGCTTTAATTATTCTTGTATAGCCACCTTTTCTATTTTCATATCTTTTTGAAAGAGTTTTTTTTACTTTATTTGCTGATGTAATATCCTGAAGTTGAGAAACTAACATTTTAGTTGTATGTAAAGTTTCTTTTTTACCTAATGTAATAATCTTATCTGCTTGAGGTTTTAAAAATTTAGCTTTTGGCAAAGTTGTTTTAATCTGCTCGTATTTGATTAAAGAGTTAAGCATGTTCTTTAGCATAGCTTTTCTATGCTCAGAAGTTCTATTTAACTTCTTATTTGCCATTCCGTGTCTCATTAGATAGCTTCCTCTAATTTTTTAGACATTTCAGCAATATTTTCTGGTGGCCAATTTGGAATTTCCATGCCTAAATACAAAGACATTCCAGTTAAAACTTCTTTTATTTCATTAAGTGACTTACGACCAAAATTTGGTGTTCTTAACATTTCCCCTTCGGATTTTTGTACTAAATCCCCTATATAGATGATGTTATCATTTTTAAGACAATTCATAGATCTTACTGAAAGTTCCAATTCATCAACTTTTCTTAATAAATTTTTATTAAACTCAGGCTCTGAAGACACTTCTTTTACAGGTGCCTCTACTGGTTCATCAAAATTGATGAACATCTTTAATTGATCCTGAAATATTCTCGCAGAGTAAGCTACAGCATCCTCTGCAGATATCGATCCATTTGTTTCAACTTCCATTGTTAATTTATCGTAATCTAGTGCCTTACCTTCCCTTGCAGTACTTACTGAATAAGAAACCTTTTTTACTGGACTGTAAAGTGAGTCAATTGCGATAAGACCCAAAGGTGGTTCTTCAGGTTTATTTAATTCGGCTGGAACATATCCTTTTCCTGTATTAACGTTCATTTCCATATGAAAATGAGTATTTTCATCTAAATTACAAATAACTAAATCTGGATTTAAAATTTCTACATCTGTTACTGGTAAAATATCAGAAGCTTTTATTTCTCCAGGTCCTTTAGCATCTAAAATTAATTTTTTTGTACCTTCACTTGCAGATTTTAAAGCTAAAGATTTAACATTTAAAACAATATCTGTAACGTCTTCTCTAACACCTTTGATAGATGTGAATTCATGTAAAACACCATCAATTTGGATTGAAGTTACAGCAGCACCTCTAATTGAAGACAATAATATTCTTCTTAACGAATTTCCAAGTGTTAAACCATAACCTTTTTCTAAAGGCTCAGCTATAATAGTTGCATGAGTTAAGTCATCACTTATTTTAACATCAAGTCTTGATGGTTTGATTAGCGATTTCCAATTTTTTATATTAACGTTTTCAGTTTCCATTAAACTCTCCTTTTTTTTGGTGGTCTAACCCCGTTATGAGGCATTGGTGTAGTATCTTTTATAGATAAAATTTTAAATCCTCTTGCTTGTAAAGCTCTTAATGCAGTTTCACGTCCTGATCCTGGACCTTTAACTTCTACAGATAAAGTTTTCATTCCATACTCAAGTGCTTTTGACGCTGCTGAGTCTGCTGCTATCTGAGCTGCATATGGAGTAGATTTTCTTGACCCTTTAAAACCTTTTTGACCAGCAGAAGCCCATGAAATAACATTACCATTTGTATCCGCTATAGAAATTATAGTGTTATTAAAAGTTGATTGCACATAAGCAATCCCATTTAAAATATTTTTCTTTATTTTTTTCTTCTTAGAGTATGAGCTTTTATTAACTTTTTTAGAAGATTTTTCTACTTTTTGGTCTTTATTTTCAACCTTATCAACTTTAGCCATAATAATTATTTTTTAAGTGGTGTTAATTTTTTTCCTGCAATAGCAATAGCTTTACCTTTTCTAGTTCTAGCATTACATCTTGTTCTTTGTCCTCTTACAGGTAATTTTTTTCTATGCCTGGTGCCACGATAACAAGCAAGATCGATTAAACGTTTTATACTTAAAGAGTAATCTCTTCTTAAATCACCTTCTACTTTAAAATTTTGATCAATATATTCTCTTATCTTTAAAATTTCTTCATCGGTAAGTTGATTTACTCTTTTTTCTTTTGGAATTTCTAGTGATGAGCAAATTTGTTGAGAAAATTTATTCCCAATTCCATAAATATAGGTTAGTCCAATATGAACTAGCTTGTTTTGTGGAATGTTGATACCTGCGATACGAGCCATATATATGTGATAAATTTTAGCCTTTTATATAAGAAGTTCTTTTAATGTCAACGGATTAAACATTTAGAATTCCATCGATTTTAGCAGTAATTTCATCAATTTTTTGAGTTCCATCAATCTCATAAAATCTTAAGTTCTTGGACAGGTAATCTAAGACTGGTTGGGTAGTTTTTTTATAGATATCATATCTAGACATAACCGTAGTTAAATTATCATCTTTCCTTTTTATAAAATGCTGATTACCACAGGGATGAAGTTCAATTTCTCTAGAGTTGAAAAATTCATTCAATGTCATATTGCATTTTTCACAAGTAACTCTACCAATAATTCTTTTTTCTATTATTTCTCTTGGTACAGAAAGACTTATTACTAACTCAGCTTTTTGATTAAATTCATTTAAAAGTTCATCTAAATTTATTGCTTGGTCTATAGTTCTTGGATATCCATCAAAAATGATTCTATCTCTATACTTTAAATTAGAAATAGTCTCCCTTAGAAGTTGATTTACAATTTCATCAGAAACAAAATTTCCTTTTGAAATTAAAGACTCAATCTTTAATCCTAAGTCACTTTTTTTTTTTGTTTCTTTTCTTAACAAATCTCCTGTTGAAAGTTGAAAATAATTATGTTTTTTAACTATTAATTGAGCTTGAGTTCCCTTGCCAGCACCTGGGGGACCAAACAGAATTATATTCACAATTATTTACCGAATTTTGTTTTTTTTATTAATTGCTCGTATTGAGAGCTCATTAATCTAGTTTGTATTTGTGTTACTGTATCAATGGCCACAACTACAACAATTAATATAGAAGTTCCACCTAGATAAAATGGTATTGGGTAGTTTGCAATTAAAAACTCTGGCATCAAACAAACTAAAGTTAAGTACAGTGCTCCAATAGTTGTTAATTTTGTTAAAATATTTTCAATATATAAAGCAGTACTTTCTCCAGGTCGTATACCTGGAATAAAACCACCATATTTTCTTAAATTATCTGCTGTCTCTGTTGGATTAAAAGTTATTGAGGTATAAAAAAATGTAAAGAAAATTATCCCAGACGCATACAGCAACATGTACAGCGGCTGCCCTTGAGTAAAATATGAACTAATATCTAAAAAAGTTTCATTATCAGAAAAATTAAAATTTGAAAAAGTTACAGGCAATAATAATAATGCAGATGCAAAAATTGCAGGAATTACACCTGCTTGATTTATTTTTAATGGTAGATGTGATGACTCTCCACCATACATTTTATTACCCATTTGTCTTTTTGGATAATTAATAAGAATTTTTCTTAAAGCTCTTTCCATAAAAACAATAAAAAGTATTGTTAAAATTAATAGTACAAAGATAGTTAATATCATAAATGTAGAAACAGCGCCTGTTCTGCCTAATTCAAAAGTTGTTACTAATGCTCTAGGAATTTCAGCAACAATACCTGCAAAAATAATTAAAGAAATACCATTTCCAATTCCTCTTTGAGTAATTTGTTCACCTAACCACATTAAGAATAAAGTTCCCGCAACAATAGTTGTTACGGTAGAAATTTTAAAAAACATTCCTGGATTTATTACTAAATCGGCAGAAGACTCTAAACCAACCGCTAATCCATATCCTTGGATTGTTGCTAATAAAACTGTTCCGTATCTAGTAATTTGAGTAATTTTCGCCCTACCAGTTTCTCCTTGTGCTTTTAAATTTTTAAAATAGTCAGATACACCCGTTAACAATTGAACAATAATAGATGATGATATGTATGGCATAATCCCTAATGCAAATATAGCCATTCTACTGACAGCTCCACCAGCAAATACGTTAAACATTCCCAACAATCCCTTTTGATTACCTTCCATCATAATCTTAAGTTGTTCTGGGTCTATGCCTGGTAAAGGAACAAAAGTTCCAAATCTATAAACAGCTAATATGAATATTGTAAATAATATTCTATTTTTAAGATCATTTGCTGATGATGATGCACTCATTATAAATCAATTATTTCTTTAATTGTATAGAGCCACCAATTTTTTCAAGTTTCTCTATAGCTGATTTAGAAGCTAAATCTGCCACAATATTGATTTTATCTTTTATCTCTCCAGTTCCTAAAATTTTGAGCTTTACTGCATTTTTGTTAATTAACTTATTCTTTTTCAATAACTCGGAATTGATTATGTCTGTTACATTAATATTTTTATTATCTAAGTAAGATTGAATTTTTTCTAAATTCAAAATTGCAATATTTTCTTTGGAGATTGGATTAAAGCCTCTTTTAGGTAATCTTCTGTACAAAGGCATTTGACCACCTTCAAAGCTTTTAATAGCGACCCCTGATCTTGATTTTTGACCTTTAACACCTCTGCCGCATGTTTTACCTTTGCCAGAGCCAATACCTCTTCCAACTCTCATTTTGGATTTGTTAATTTTTTCTCTATTATTTAAAGTAATCATTATCCTCTTTTTTCAATTATTTCAGAAATCTTTTTATTTCTGATTGCTGAAATTTGTTTTGGTGAGTTTTGTTTTAATAAAGCTTTCATTGTTGCTCTAATAACATTATGAGCATTTGATGTTCCCATTGATTTAGCAACAATATCTTTTACTCCTAAAACTTCACATACTGCTCTAACAGGTCCACCAGCAATTATACCAGTTCCTTTGCTTGCCGCTCTTAATACTATTCTGCCTGATCCATCTTTTGCTTTTACATCATGATGAATTGTTCTGCCTTCTCTTAAAGGAATTTGAATTAACTTTCTTCTAGCCATCTCATTAGCCTTTTTGATAGCATCAGGTACTTGTTTTGCTTTAGCATGTGCTATACCAATTTTTCCAGCTTGGTTTCCTACTACAACTAATGCTGAAAAACCAAATCTTCTTCCACCTTTTACAACTTTAGTAATTCTGTTGATGTGAACTAATTTTTCTAAAATATCGTCGGTTTTTTTATCTTTATTATTATTATATTCCATAATTAAAATTCCATTCCATTTTTTCTAAGAGCTTCAGCAAATGCTTTTACTCTTCCGTGATATTTGTATACTCCTCTATCGAAGAATATTTTTGTAATTTTTTTTTCTTGGGCTTTTTTAGCTAATTTTTCGGCAACTATTTTTGATAACTCAATTTTATTAACTTTTGGTCCTGACTTAATTTCTTTTTCAACCGAAGATGCTGATATCAAAGTTATATTTTTTACATCATCTATAATTTGTGCAGAAATATTACTTGAAGATCTAAATATACTTAATCTAAATCTATCATTTGAAGCAACTCTTTTAACTTTATTGCTAACTCTAAATCTTTTTCTAATATTAGCGTTTAATTTCATTACTTTTTCTTTCCTTCTTTTTTAAGAACAAATTGACCTTTTTCTCTAATTCCTTTTCCTTTATAGGGTTCAATTTTTCTAAAAGTTTTAATTTTTGAAGCTACTGATCCTACAAGCTGTTTATCTGAACCAGTAATTTTTAAAGTAGTTTGCTTATCAACTGCGATTTTTACACCTTCTGGGATATCAAAGTCTATATCGTGACTATATCCAAGCTGTAAATTTAGCTGATTTCCTTTTAAAGCTGCTCTATATCCAACTCCAACTAACTCTAAAGTTTTTTCATAACCGGTACTAGAACCGATTACAGCATTATTTATTAAACTTCTGTTCATCCCCCATAATCTTTTTGTATTTTGGTCTATTTTTTTTGGTTTAATTGAAATCTCTTTTCCTTCTTTAATATCTAAATTAAACATATCCAAATCTATTCCAATAGATTTTTTTCCTAAAGGTCCCTCAATGTTTAGCATATTACCTGCTAAAACAACTTTAACTTTCTCTGGAATTGTTATGTTTATTTTACCTATTTTAGACATTAAAATACCTTACAAATTATTTCTCCACCAATTTTTTGTTTTCTTGCATCAATATCAGTCATTACACCTTTTGGAGTAGAAACTATTGCAATCCCAAGACCATTATTTATTTTTGGCAGACTGTCAGCACTTGAGAAAATTCTTCTTCCTGGTTTTGAAACTCTTTCAAATGAACTTATCACTGGATTTCCTGAGTGATATTTTAAATCTAAAGATAATGTTGATTTATTTTCTACAGAATTAACTTTGAAATCTTTTATAAAACCTTCGCTTTTAAGTATTTCAGCAATTTTAACTTTAAATTTAGAAGAAGGTAATTCTACTTTTTTATGATTTCTTGCTTGAGCGTTCTTAACTCTAGCTATCATATCTCCAATTGGGTCGCTTAAACTCATAATTTCCTTTCTACCAACTTGATTTAACTAAACCTGGTATCTTTCCTTGCAATCCTAATTGTCGTAATGCAATTCTAGATATTTTTAATTTTCTATAAACCCCATGAGGTCTACCTGTAATTTGACATCTATTCATAACTCTAACTTTTGCAGAATTTCTTGGTAATTTTGCTAGTTTTTGCTGAGCTTTAAATCTTTCCTCAAATGGCAGTTTTTTGTCCATAATAGTTTTTTTTAACTTTTGTCTTTTTTTATAAAACTTATCAGACAATTTAATTCTTTTATTATTTTTATTTATTGAACTAACTTTAGCCATTCTTAGTTGTCTCCTTTTTTAATAAATGGAAAATTCAATTTTTCCAATAAAGCATAACTATGCTCTTTGTCCATTGCTGAAATTACAATTACAATATCTAATCCTCTTACTTTGTCAGCTCTTTCAAAACTTGCTTCAGGAAATATTATATGTTCCTTAACTCCAAATGTGTAATTTCCAAACTTATCAAATCCTTTTGGTGACAGACCTCTAAAAT
>Ga0222715_10003493_pt1 | contig 13986 bp, 11 predicted proteins | sample C33_9DmetaG_FD_165056 | JGI IMG/M metagenome (GOLD analysis project Ga0222715, IMG submission 165056) | Estuarine water microbial communities from San Francisco Bay, California, United States - C33_9D | ecosystem: Environmental > Aquatic > Marine > Unclassified | place: USA: California...
GTTTGTTGTTTAATGCCATAGCGCAAGTATACCAAAATAGATTAGCGCTTTTTAGTCAAGTCCCCGAGGAAGAATTACTTTATTATAAAGAAGGTATTGAATTAGAAGTGCGTGCCTACCAAAAATTGATAGAAGCCTATCAAATGCTTGAGCCAAGTTTAGACAGCGTTTCAGCAGCTAATAAGGATTTTAGAAAAGCGGTAGGCCCTTACCTCACAGACTAAATAAAGTCTTTCATTAACCCAATGAGGGTATTGGCATCTTGCTCACCACTTTGGCGCCATACCATTTCACCAGACTTGTAAATCATCAGCGTAGGCAACCCCTTAATTCGAAGGGCTTCGGCTAACTTGGGATTTTTATCCACATCTATTTTTACTACTTTGCCATAGTCGCCCATGGCTGCAGCTACATCACGTAGCACTGGGTGCATATCTACAGAGGGGTCGTTCCAGTCTGTATAGAAGCTCAACAGAATGGGGATATTCGCGTCTATTAATTCACCAAACTTAGACATAGTGTCAGTTTTATGTTTCAAAAATACATTTTTTCCATAACTCAACGATTAGAACCATAAATCATATATATTTTATGGTCAATCCTTTTTTAATCCTGACGAATAAAGCCTATTTTTAGCACAGCTTTATTTTATGCATGGCTAAAAACCGCCTATTCCTTCTAGATGCTTATGCCCTGATTTTTCGTGGGTATTATGCGTTTATTAAAAACCCCCGTATCAATTCCAAAGGAATGGAAACTAGTGCAATTTTGGGGTTTACTAACTCACTTTTTGATGTGATTAAGCGCGAACGCCCCGACTACCTCGCCGTAGCGTTTGACAAGGGTGGGTCGCACGCGCGTAATGAAATGTTTACAGATTACAAGGCCAATCGAGCCGAAACTCCTGAGGCAATAAAAATTGCCGTTCCTTATATTCAAAACCTCCTCAAAGCTTTGCATATTCCTGTAATTGAGTTAGAAGGCTATGAAGCAGATGACATCATTGGTACTCTTGCTAAACAAGCCGAAAAAGAAGATTTCCAGGTGTATATGGTAACACCCGACAAGGATTTTGCACAATTGGTATCAGAAAATATTTTCATGTATCGTCCTGCTCGCATGGGCAACGATATTGAGATTTGGGGCATTCCTGAAGTGCAAAAAAAGTTTGAAATTGACCATCCCGAGCAAGTCATTGACTTTTTGGGTATGATGGGAGATTCGGTAGACAACATCCCTGGGCTACCTGGCGTAGGTGAAAAAACTGCTAAAAAATTTCTTGCTCAATACGGAAGTATGGAAGCTCTTTTGGACAACACCCATGAACTACAAGGTAAAATGAAAGAAAGAGTGGAAGCTAATAAAGAACTTGGGCTGCTCTCTAAAAAATTGGCGCGGATTATTTTAGACGTTCCCGTACAATTTGATGCCAATAGCTATGTATTAAGCCAACCCGACGTAAACGCTGTAAAAGAAATCTTTCATGAGCTGGAATTTAGGCGCCTTAGCGAAACTTTTATTAAGGTCTTTGCTCCCAATGAAGCCCCCCCTGTTCCCGAAAAACCTGCTGAAACTCAAGCAGCACCTGTCGCCTTTGATTTGTTTCATCAACCTGGGAGCGGTCATTTGGAAACGGTTTCCGAATTCAAAAATTTAGCTAATACGCCTCATCACTACCAATGTGTTCAAACCGAGGTGGAGCGTAAACTTTTGGTCGAAACCATACTTCGCCAAAAAAGTGTGTGTTTTGATACAGAAACTACGGGATTAGATGCGCTAACAGCTTCATTGGTTGGCATTTCTTTTAGCTGGAAAACTCATACAGGATACTACCTTCCTATCCCTGAAAATATCGAAGAGCGCAAAACGATTCTGGAGGATTTAATTGTGTTTTTTGAAAATGAATCCATTGAAAAGGTTGGGCAAAATCTCAAGTATGATATTAAAGTAATGAACCAGCACGGAATAGCAGTCAAGGGGCCCCTTTTTGACACCATGCTAGCACACTACATCATAAATCCCGACATGCGCCACAATATGGACGTACTAGCTGAAACTTATTTGGGATATCAACCCAAACCCATTTCGGAGCTGATTGGAAAAAAAGGGAAAGGTCAAGGTTCTATGCGCAACGTGCCCCTAGACCAACAAACCGAATATGCTGCTGAGGATGCCGATATTACATGGCAACTAAAAGAACACTTTGAAAAAGAATTAGGGAAAAACGAACAAAGAGAGGTACTACACAGTATTGAACTTCCCCTTGTGCGTGTGTTAGCTGCCATGGAACTTGCAGGTATTCATATAGACGTTCCATTTTTAAACGAAATGTCAATACAATTGGGGAAAGAAGCAAGCGTATTGGAACAACGCATTTTTGAACAAGCTGGGGAAACCTTTAATTTGGCTTCGCCCAAGCAATTGGGACCCATTTTATTTGACAAGCTCAAACTAGTAGACAAACCCAAAAAGACCAAAACAGGACAGTATTCTACTGCAGAAGATGTGCTTTCTATTCTAGCTAAAGATCATCCTATTGTTTCGAATATTTTAGAATGGCGTAGTGTCCAAAAACTAAATAACACCTATGTAGCTGCCCTACCCGAAGACGTGAATGCTAAAACGAAACGTGTACACACCGTGTATAACCAAGCTGTAGCCGCCACAGGGCGCCTGAGCAGTAATCACCCAAATTTGCAAAATATTCCCATACGAACTCCGCGCGGACAACAAGTCCGCAAGGCATTTGTTGCCAAAGACGATGCGCATGTGCTTATGGCTGCTGATTACTCCCAAATAGAGTTACGCATCATTGCATCGCTTGGCGAAGATCCAGCCATGATTTCGGCATTTAACAACAATGAAGACATTCATGCAGCTACGGCAGCAAAAGTATTTGGCGTACCTCTATCCGAAGTAACCCGCGAACAACGTAGCCAAGCCAAAACGGTAAACTTTGGAATTATTTACGGCGTTTCTGCCTTTGGACTAAGCAATCAAACCACACTGAACCGCAGCGAAGCCAAAGCGCTTATAGAAACGTATTACGAAAATTACCCTAAGCTTAGAGCCTATATAAGCAACCAAGTGGATTTTGCTCGTGAGCATGGCTATGTGGCAACGGTTTTGGGTAGACGACGCTACCTCAAAGACATTAACTCACGGAACGCCATAGTGCGAGGGGCTGCCGAGCGTAATGCCGTTAATGCACCCATCCAAGGAAGTGCAGCCGACATCATCAAACTTGCCATGTTGCGTATTTATGACCGTATGCAAAACGAAGGGCTAGGCGCTCAAATGCTATTGCAAGTACACGACGAATTGGTATTTGAATGCCCTAAAGATGAGCTGGAAACCTTAAAAGAATTGGTAAAAACCGAAATGGAGCAGGCCTATGCGCTAAACGTACCGCTTACCGTAGATATCGGCATCGGGCAAAACTGGCTAGAAGCGCATTAAAGTTTACCCCAAAAACAAATCCCAAAATAGCGTTTGCATTATTGTGGATAGTTTGTACATTTGCAGCCCGCCAATCGGGAGTATTTCCTGTTGGCGTAAACAGAGCTAAAACGTAAAGAGTGGACTCATTAAGTTACAAAACCGTATCCATCAACAAGCAAAACGCTGATAAACAGTGGGTTGTGGTTGATGCTGCCGACCAAGTATTAGGTCGCTTTTCATCTAAAGTAGCCAAGCTGTTGCGTGGCAAATACAAGCCCAGCTTCACCCCTCACGCAGATTGTGGTGACAATGTTATTGTCATCAATGCCGAGAAAATTAAGCTTACTGGCAACAAATGGACCGAAAAAACCTATATCCGCCACACGGGATATCCTGGTGGACAGCGTTCACTTACGGCTACCGAATTATTCCAAAAAAACCCAAACCGTGTTGTAGAAAAAGCGGTTAAGGGGATGCTCCCAAAAAACAAATTAGGTGCTGAATTGTTTCGCAACCTGTATGTATTTGCAGGTGCTGAGCACACCCACGGAGGGCAGCAACCCAACGAATTAAACATAAACGAGTTAAACTAATATGGAAACCATCCACAAAATTGGTCGACGCAAAACAGCTATTGCACGTGTTTTCCTTTCAGAAGGCGACGGCACCATGACGATAAACAAAAAGCCCATGGCTGAGTATTTTGTTGCATCTACCCTTCAATATAAAATTAACCAACCCTTTGCGCTAACGGAAACCCTAGGGCAATATAACCTTAAAGCCTCTGTTGTAGGGGGTGGGCCTAACGGTCAAGTTGAAGCAGTACGGTTGGCTATTTCGCGTGCGCTTTGCGAAATAAACGAAGAATATCGTGCAATGCTTAAACCTGAAGGTTTACTCACTCGTGATCCGCGTATGGTAGAGCGTAAGAAATTCGGGCAAAAGAAAGCGCGTAAAAAATTCCAATTCTCGAAACGTTAACCTCAACGTTGCCGTAGTGCAACATCAAGTTCATTTAAATATCATTAATTTGTTGCCATTAGTTTAGCATCTAAATGTTCAAGGCCGAAAAAACCGCCACTTGGATATTGCTAATCAGGGAACGTAAACTATACAACAATGTCTAAAATACAAGTTAAAGACCTACTAGATGCCGGAGTGCATTTCGGTCACCTTACCCGCAAGTGGAACCCCAATATGGCGCCCTACATTTATATGGAGCGCAACGGAATCCACATCATCAACCTATACAAATCGGTTGCCAAAATTGAAGAAGCCAACGAAGCCTTAAAGAAAATTGCATCTTCTGGGCGTAAAATTTTGTTTGTTGCTACTAAAAAGCAGGCAAAGGATATCGTCTCTGAAAAATCATCAAATGTAAACATGCCGTATATCACAGAGCGTTGGCCTGGGGGTATGCTTACCAACTTTGTAACTATCCGAAAAGCCGTGAAAAAAATGGCCGCCATTGATAAAATGAAAGCCGACGGTACTTTTGAAACCCTTTCTAAAAAGGAAAAACTTCAAGTAGATCGATTGCGCGCTAAGTTGGAAAAAAACTTAGGTTCTATATCGGACATGACCCGACTTCCTGGAGCCCTTTTTGTGGTAGATATTCGCCGCGAACATATTGCAGTTAAGGAAGCTCAGAAGTTGAACATTCCCATTTTTGCAATGGTAGATACAAACGCAGATCCACGTGATGTAGATTATGTTATTCCTGCCAACGACGATGCATCTAAATCTATTGAAAAAATAATGACCCTTGTTACTGCAGCAGTCGCTGAAGGCTTGCAAGAACGTCAACAAGATAAATCAGAAGCTGATGCAGCTGCCAGTGAAGGCGAAATTGTTGCCGCAGAAGAGATCGTTGAAGAAACTACTACCAAAGAAATTGTTGAAGAAGCAAAGGCAGAGCCAGAAGAAGAAACAGCTACTGAAAGTGAAGAAGAGACATCAGGTTTAGAAGTTGAAGAATCAACTCAAGAAGAACCAACTGAAGTAGAACCAACTGTAGAAGAACCAACTGAAGTAGAGCCAACTGTAGAAGAACCTTCTGAAGTAGAAACAGAAGACCCAACAGAAGAAGAATAAATCTAAATAAAAAAAATATGTCAAAAATTACTGCTGCTGAAGTAAACAAATTGCGCCAAGCTACAGGTGCTGGTATGATGGACTGTAAAAAAGCCTTGGTAGAAGCTGAAGGTGATTTCGATGCTGCCATTGAATTGCTTCGTAAGAAAGGACAAAAAGTTGCTGCAAACCGTGCCGACCGCGACTCATCTGAGGGGGCAGTTATTGCTCGTGTAAATGATGATGCGAGTGTTGGTGTTGTAGTATCTGTAAATTGTGAAACTGACTTTGTTGCCAAAAATGAAAGCTATGTTGCTCTTGCCAACAAACTCGCTGACATTGCGCTTGCACATGACACTATAGAAGCGTTTTTAGCTGCACCATTTGAAGGTAGTCTTACTGTTGCTGACAAACTTACTGAGCAAACAGGTGTTATTGGTGAGAAGATCGAAGTGGGGGGTTTTGAACGTCTCGAAGCTCCATTTGTTGGCTCATACATACACGCAGGAAATAAAATTGCTACGCTTGTAAGTCTTTCTGCGTCTGTTGAAGGTGCTGCCGAAGCCGCTAAAAACGTAGCGATGCAAGCGGCGGCCATGAATCCTATAGCGCTTAACGAAGAAGGTGTTGATGCTGAGGTAATCGATAAAGAAATAGAAATTGCCAAAGAGCAGTTGCGCGCTGAAGGAAAACCAGAAGCCATGCTTGACAATATTGCTAAAGGAAAACTCAATCGTTTCTTTAAAGACAACACTTTGGTAAATCAAGACTATATCAAAGACAACAAACAAAGCGTTGCTGCTTATGTAAAGTCGGTAAACCCAGATTTAGTAGTAACCGGATTTAAACGTCTAGCGTTAGGGTAACCCTAATGGTTTTGTTAAAGATCATAAAAAGACTTCCGTATTGGAGGTCTTTTTTTATTTTAGCTGGACCAAATCTTTTAAAATGAGGCGATTAATTATTTTTCTGTTTATATCTTCTAGCCTTTCACAGGCGCAATACATTGTGGTTCTAGACAGCATTTCTAACGAACCCATTTCTTATGCGAGTGTGTACGATGGAAAAACAGGGGTGATTACAAGTGCTTCAGGGATGGTATATTGGTCATCCCCAGCCGACTCCATAACGCTATCATGCTTAGGATACGCCTCTAAAAAAATAGCTGCATCACAATTTAGAGACACAATATACATGGTGCCCAAATCCGTAGAGCTTTTACCAGTTTTGGTTAGCAACCGCAAGCTAACCGCAGAAGAAATTATTGATAGTGTAAAAGCAAATACCAAAAAAAATGTTGCTTTTGGGTTGTCTTCAAGTGAAGTTTTTGTGCATAGTACTTATATGGAAGACACCCATAAAATGGATGTCAAAATTGAAAAATCGACCATTACTGAACTCGACCAAAGTTTTGTAAATGAACTTTTGGAGCAAGTTCCAAAAAAAGAAAAAATGGAGTCTTTTTCCAGAAGCAAATGGCTACGTGATAGCGGCGGACTAAAACATCATAAGCTGGAAGTGCTGCAAGCCGCACGGCTACGTGATTCGCTTATCGAAAACGGTTATAAATCTATGGCGGAAACAGTAGATGAAATTCTCAAAAAAAGGGTGAAAAAGGATTCGTATTTTAAAGTAAAATCTGGACCACTGATCTCCGTAAAGGTCGACAACCCCACAAAAGAAATAGACACTGTTGAGCAAGAGAAACAAGCATTATTACCAAAAGATTACGCTGCAAAAACCTTAGGCCTTTTGCAGCGCTTAGCTACAAAAAATCTATTTGAAAAAAATGATTGGGTGTTGCCTTTTTTGGTTAATCCTAAAAAGTACACGTTTTCTAATGAGGGTATTGTTTACGATCTGAATGTACCGTTATATAAAATCCGATTTAGGTCAAATAAGAAAAAGGACTTTAGTGGGTATCTTTTGGTGGATATAGACGATTATGGTGTGCACAAAATCGAATTCCAAAACAACAAACATGAAAATAGGCTAAAGTTGTTTGGATTATTTTTTGAAAAGCGTCTCAATAACAGGACGTATACCTTTGCAAAAAACCACGATGGCAAATACACCTTATTTCATATTTATGAAGAATATCAACAACAAATAGGCTTAAAAAGACCTATTAAAATCATTGAAAAAAATAAAGTAGTAAAAGGTAGAAATAGGCAAAATGTGCTGTCCATGGATGTCCATTTTCGTGTAAACGAAACCTATCAAAAAAGTATTTATTTTAATTCTTTCACTCCTGTGTCAATGAAAGAATTTGACGCATTTACCTTCAAACACAGTGTTCTTCCGAAGGATTTATACAGTAAAGCAGAAATCCAAAAATACATTCCAGGACTACACCTTGAATAATTGGGTGGTTCTTCATTTATAGTAACATCGGGAATCAGTACTAACTTGTTATATTTGCACAAACATTATCCATGCAATACAAAAGGATACTTCTAAAACTTAGTGGAGAGGCACTCATGGGAGAACGCTCTCACGGTATAGACCCCAATCGAATTGCTGAATACGCAAAAGACATCAAAGAAATTGTTGATTTTGGTGTTCAAGTAGCCATTGTAATTGGAGGCGGAAATATTTTTAGGGGTGTGGCTGCTGCAAGTAACGGTATGGATCGTGTTCAGGGCGACTACATGGGAATGCTAGCAACTTGTATAAACGGTATGGCACTTCAAAGTGCACTCGAAGACTTAGAAGTCCCTACAAGATTACAAACTGCCTTAAAAATTGAAGCGATTGCCGAGCCATACATAAAACGACGTGCGGTACGCCATCTCGAAAAAGGAAGGGTAGTAATTTTCGGAGCAGGAACTGGAAATCCGTTTTTTACTACAGACTCAGCCGCCGTTCTCAGAGCCATCGAAATTGATGCAGATGTTATTCTTAAAGGAACGCGAGTAGATGGTATCTACACAGCAGATCCTGAAAAAGACAAGTCGGCTCAAAAATTTGAAAACATTAGTTTTAAAGAAGTACTAAGTAAGGGGCTAAAAGTCATGGATATGACTGCCTTTACGCTAAGTCAAGAAAACGAACTGCCTATTATTGTTTTTGACATGAATAAATCCGGGAATTTAAAAAAAGTAGTGAAAGGCGAACCTATAGGCACATTGGTAAATTTATAAGTTATGGAAGAACTAACATTTATACTCGAAGCTACAAGGGAATCGATGGATAATGCTATTTCGCACCTTGATAAGTCTTTTATTAATATTCGTGCAGGAAAAGCAAATCCAGTGATGTTATCGTCCGTTATGGTCGACTATTATGGTTCTCAGACCCCACTAAATCAGGTGGCAAATGTGAATACTCCAGACGCCCAAACGCTTTCAGTGCAGCCTTGGGAAAAAACACTTATTCCAGAAATAGAAAAAGCCATTATGGTGGCTAACTTAGGCTTTAATCCTATGAATAACGGCGAGTCGATTATAATAAGCATTCCCCCACTTACGGAAGAGCGCCGCCGTGAGTTAGTTAAGCAAGCCAAAGCAGAAGCCGAACATGCAAAAGTTGGAGTACGAAACGCTCGAAAAGACGCAAATAATGAGCTAAAAACGTTGGAGCTTTCTGAAGATGAGCTTAAAAATGCAGAGGTCGATGTACAACAAATGACCGACAACTATATTGCCACGATAGACAATAAATATCAGGTAAAAGAAAAAGAAATCATGACCGTATAAGCGGATCATGAATATAAAATTGCTATGATTAAATGGATAAATACACGCTTTTGGGAAAGCGTGGCAAGGCTTATCCTGCGAAACCGTTTTGTGTTTTTGGCAGCCATTGTGGCTACCACGTTTTTCCTTTCTACACAGTGGAGTAATATTCGCTTTAGTTTTACTGAGGCTAGCCTTTTGCCAGACAATCATCCTTTTAATACCTTTTATCAGGAATTTTTAGATCGCTTTGGCGAAGAGGGAAATGTAGTTGTCCTAGCGGTCCAAGACGCACATTTTTTTAGTCCCGAAAAACTTGCTGCTTGGAAAGCTCTTGGAGATAGTTTAGCACTAGATTCAAGTGTGGGAAATGTAGTGGGTATTAGCGAGTTGACACAACTTAAACGCAACAAAAGAAAAAGGATATTCGAATTAGCGCCCATTCCCCATCAGCAACCCAAAACAAAAGAAGAAGCAATTGCGTTAAAGCGCTATTTATTTCAACAACAACCCCTTTACGACAACCTCCTTTTTAACAAAGAAACCAATGTTGTCCAAACAGCCGTGTATTTGCGTACAGATGTTGTTAATAGTGGGGCACGACAAACCTTTGTTGACAAGACTTTAGTGCCTTTGGTTAAAAATTTTGAAGTTCAAACAGGTTTGGATGTTCGTGTTTCCGGAATGCCGTATATCCGAACCATCAATGCCCAGATGATTTTGAATGAAATTGGGCTATTTGTCGTTGTTGCAACCTTGGTTACCACACTTATTTTCTTTTTCTTTTTTAGGTCATATCGCGCCACATTTATTTCAATGTCTATCGTAGTTATTGGAGTTATGTGGGCATTTGGAATCATTGGTTTGTTAGGGTTTGAAATTACTGTACTCACGGCACTCATTCCACCCATTATTATTGTAATAGGTGTTCCAAACTGTATTTTTCTTATAAACAAATACCAAAATGAAATAAAAAAACACGGGAATCAAGCGCGGTCGTTACAACGTGTAATTTCAAAAATTGGAAATGCTACGCTGATGACCAACATGACAACGGCTTGTGGTTTTGCTACATTTATGCTTACCAATAGCACCTTACTTAGAGAATTTGGAATCGTAGCATCCATCAATATTATGATGATATTCCTATTGTCGTTACTTATGATACCCATCATCTATAGCTTTATGTCTATTCCCAAGAAAAAGCACTTGGAACACCTCAACAGAAAATGGATGTCAGGTTTTGTGTCATGGATGGAACGCATGGTAAAACAGCATCGCGTGTCTGTTTATTTCGTAGCCATAATTGCCCTGATGCTAAGCATTGTTGGAATGTATGAAATTCGCCTCTCGGGCACCATAATTGATGACATGCCTAAAAAAGCGAGTTTTTATCAGGATATACGCTTTTTTGAAACCCATTTTAAGGGGGTTATGCCTATCGAAATTATGGTAGACACCAAACGGAAAAATGGCGCTATACGCTTAAGTACTCTTAATCGCATGAATCGATTGGAAGAGAACTTACGTGAAATTCCAGAACTCTCAACTCCTATCTCAGCAGTTACCGTAGCGAAATACCTAAAACAATCGTTTTATAATGGAAATCCCAAATATTTTCAATTGCCTACTAATCAAGAAAATAATTTTATTCGGGCGCACGCTAAAAACTTAGGTGGTGAGGCAAATTTTTTGACACGTCTTGTAGATTCAACAGGGCAATATGCACGCATAACTGTGATGTTACAAGATGTCACTACCGAACGAATGGAAGCTATTGAGAAGCAAATCCAAAATAGTATTAACAAATACTTCCCTGCTGATGTTTTTGAGGTATCCATGACGGGAAAAGCACTGGGATATCTTAAAGGAACACGGTTTTTGGTGCGCAACCTTGTGGTGTCTCTTAGTCTTGCTATTCTACTAATTGCGTTGTTTATGGCATACATGTTTCGATCGTTTAGAATGATTCTTATTTCTTTATTGCCTAACGTTATTCCGCTTATCCTTACTGCTGGGATGATGGGCTTTTTAGGGATTGCTATAAAGCCCTCAACCATATTGGTGTTTAGTGTCGCTTTTGGTATTTCGGTAGATGACACCATTCATTTCTTGGTTAAATACCGACAGGAACTGCAATCATCAAAATGGAATATTAAAAAATCGGTATATACAGCGCTTCGCGAAACAGGCGTAAGTATGTTTTATACTTCTATCGTATTGTTCTTTGGATTTTCGGTGTTTATGATTTCTAGTTATGGGGGTACGGTAGCTCTTGGCGGATTGGTATCAGCAACACTGCTTTTTGCTATGCTTGCTAATCTTATTTTGTTACCATCTCTTTTGCTTTCACTCGAAAAGCAAATTGCAAACGAACGTACACTTAAAGAGCCAAAGTTTCAAATTTTACCCGAGAACGAAGCGGAATAATTGCGTTATATTTGTCGTGACAAATTTGAATATATAATGGACATTCGTCAACTTTTTTTAGGGAAATTAAAAAACCAAAAGGTAACTGTTCGAGGTTGGGTACGAACTTTTCGAGCCAATCGGTTTATTGCCCTTAATGACGGGTCCTGTTTAGCAAATTTACAATGTGTGGTAGATTTTGAACAAACCCCACAAGAGGTGCTTGAAGAAATCAATACCGGCGCTGCACTTGAGGTGGTAGGTTTGTTGGTAGAAAGCCAAGGCAAAGGACAGCAATTTGAAGTCCAAGTGGAAAGCCTTGCTGTTTTAGGCGCATCAAACCCTGATGAATATCCAATACAACCCAAAAAACATTCGTTAGAATTTTTACGTGAAAAAGCGCATTTACGCGTACGCACCAATACATTTGCAGCTGTAATGCGTGTTCGCGCAGCACTGTCATTTGCAGTGCATCAATACTTTACCAATAACGGATTTTATCAGGTTCATACACCTATAATTACTGGGAGTGATGCCGAAGGAGCAGGTGAAATGTTTCGAGTAACCACCCTTGACCCAACTGTAAGTTCTGAAGAAACAGACTTTTTTGGTAAAGAAACCAATCTAACGGTATCGGGACAATTGGAGGCTGAGACCTACGCCATGGGCCTTGGGAAAGTTTATACATTTGGTCCCACTTTTAGGGCAGAAAACTCCAACACTTCACGTCATTTAGCTGAGTTTTGGATGATAGAGCCCGAAGTAGCCTTTAACGATTTAGATGATAATATGGATTTGGCCGAAGATTTTATCAAATCTGTGTTGGCAAACATATTAGAAAACTGCAACGAAGATTTAACGTTTTTGGATGAACGCTTTTCTAGTGAAGAGGCCAAAAAACCTCAGGCAGAACGCAGTCCTATGGGGCTTTTAGAGCGATTAAAATTTGTTATACAAAACGAATTTATGCGAGTATCCTACACTGATGCTATTGAAATATTACGCAATTCCAAACCCAATAAAAAGAAGAAATTTAAATATCCCATAGAGGCTTGGGGAGTGGATTTGCAAAGCGAGCACGAGCGTTATTTGGTAGAAAAACACTTTACTAGCCCTGTAATTTTATTCGACTACCCCGCCGACATCAAGGCCTTTTATATGCGCATGAATGACGACGGCAAAACCGTTCGGGCTATGGATGTGCTTTTCCCTGGTGTAGGCGAAATGGTAGGAGGCTCACAACGAGAGGAGCGTCTAGACAAATTAGTAGCGCGGATGCGAGCCATGGATATTGATGAAAAAGAATTGTGGTGGTATACCGATTTGCGTCGGTTTGGCACTGCAGTACACTCGGGATTTGGACTTGGGTTTGAGCGGTTAGTGCTATATGCCACAGGAATGTCTAACATTAGAGATGTGATTCCTTACCCTCGTACTCCACTTAGTGCATCGTTTTAGGTAAAATGGTTGGGGTTTTTTGTATTTTTAAAAACCCATACTTGACTTATGCTTAAACAACAACTACAATTTAAGCTTTCCCAAAAGCTATCGCCACAACAAATTCAGTTGATGCGACTGATACAGTTGCCTGTACAGTCTTTTGAGCAACAAATATTGCGAGAAATTGAAGAAAACCCTGCCTTAGCGCCAGGAAAAGAAAATGAAACAGAACAGGAAGAATTTAATACTCCCGACGAAGATCGTGGGGAAATCATTGAAACTGATGATATTGACATAGATGCCTATTTGAGTGATGATGAAATCCCTGAGTATCGGCTCCGTTCTCAAAATTACAGTGCAGACGACGAAGAAAAACACGTGCCTTATGCTGCTGGAGTAAGTTTTCACCAACAGTTAATGGCGCAACTGGATACCATTACGTTTACAGAAAAACAATATCGTATTGCAACTTTTTTAGTAGGGAGTATTGACACTAGTGGCTACATTCGGCGAGAGCTCATTGATGTAGTAGACGACTTGGCATTTAACGAAAATATTTACACCGATGAGCATGAAGTTCGAAGGGTTTTAGATGAAGTTCAACAGTTAGATCCTCCAGGTGTTGGGGGGTTAAATCTTCAAGAATGTTTGCTTATTCAGTTAAAACGCAAACCCCAAACAGAAGCTATTTCGACTGCTGTTTTATTGTTAGAAAATCAATTCGACGCTTTTACTAAAAAACATTTTAGCAAAATAAAAGCCCGCCTAAAAATAGACGACAATCAGCTTAAAGACTGTATGCTAGAAATTGAGAAACTGAACCCAAAACCTGGCGCCGCTTACAGTAATGATGCCAAAACAAATGCACATATTGTACCTGATTTTACCATTCACCTAATAGATGGTCAGCTCAATTTGATGCTTAACGGCAGAAACGCTCCAGAAC